>Ga0310696_10002359_pt1 | contig 25229 bp, 30 predicted proteins | sample AusTroGonzalo_MG_4_FD_203885 | JGI IMG/M metagenome (GOLD analysis project Ga0310696, IMG submission 203885) | Bovine rumen microbial communities from tropical cattle in Woodstock, Queensland, Australia - Gonzalo_02 (v2) (version 2) | ecosystem: Host-associated > Mammals > Digestive system >...
ACCCCTGATTTTCGCCCAGGCCTGCAAGTACGTCGACGGCGTCGAGAAGACGTTCGTCTCGCAGATCGAGAAGCTGACCCTCTTCAGCGTCCAGCAGTCCGTCCAGGGGGCGCAGAACTCGGAAGCACTGGCGCAGGAAAACCAGCAGCTGAAGCAGCTCCTGGCGCAGGCGCAGCAGTCCCTGATGGCGGCGAAGGCGTCCTCCGCCGACTCGCAGATGAAGATGCGGGCAGACCTGCTGAAGACGCAGATGCAGAACCAGAACCGCCTCGAGCTGGAGGCGATGAAGCAGCGCGGCGAGTCTTCCCGCATGGTCCTGGACGTTCAGACCGAGGCGGAGAAGGACGTGAACCGCGCGCAGGTGGAGTTCGAGAAGTCCGAAGCGGAGCGCGCCGCGCAGATGGAAGACGCGCTCGCCCTCGGCCAGGACCTCGCGGACGCCGGGATGGTCTACACCCGGAAGAACGCCGCGCGAGGCATGGAGTGATCACAAACAAGGCGCGCCGCCCCGTCAACCCCGGGCGGAAAGGAGTCGAAAATGGCTGAACTGACAACCACCGAAATGGTGACTGACGAAGAGCTGGCCGAGATGGGCTACACGGGAGAAGCGCCCGCCGAAGACAAGGCGGAAGGCGCCGAAACCGCGGAACCCGAAACGGACGGCAATCAGGACTCGGAACCGGATCCGGAAGCCGAGCCTGCGGAGTTGCATCCGGAGGGCGAGCAGCCCGCCGACAATCCCGGAAAGCTCCGCCGGGAAGACGACGATGGAGAAGAGCCGCCGAAGGTCAGCAAGAGGGCCCTGAAGCGCGCCAAGTACGAGATCAAGGCTCTGCGGCGCGAAATCGAGGACCTCAAGCGAGCGCAGGCGGAGGCCAAAACGCAGACGACCCAGTCCGCGCAGAAGCCTGAACCCATCCGGCGGGACCAGTTCTCGTCGGACGCAGACTACGTCGAGGCGCTGGTGAAATCGCAGCTCGACGCCGAAGGAAAAGCCCGAGCCCAGGCAGACGCCCAGGCGAAGGCCGACTCCGACGCGCATCAGGCCGAGGTTTCCGCGTGGGTGAAGAAGATCCACGAGAACTTCAAGTCGCAGGAAGAGCGGGACGATTACGACGAGTCGATCGAGACCGCCTTCGACGGCGACCCCGCGGCGCACATCGGCGCGATGGCTGGCGAGTACATCTGCCAGCATCCCTCCGGTCCGAAGATCCTCCGGTATCTCGCGGACCACTCGAAGGTCTGCGCGCGGCTCAAGGACGGCCACCCGTTCGAGCAGGCGGAAATCCTCCGGAACATCGTCTCCTTCGTCGAGAAGAAAGCGGCACCGAAGAAAACCGAACGGAAGCCCGTGGCACCCCTCGGGTCCATCAAGTCCGGCGGCGCCGCGTCGAAAGTGGTCAAGTCCGCGGAGGACTACTTCGAGGAAATGGCCAGATAGTCAAACCAGCCAAAACAAGGAGTACACATCATGGCTGCGATTTTCTCCGGCGCGTACAACCGCATGGCGGCTGTCCTCGCCACCAAGATCTACAAGAACCTCCCCCTCCTTGCCCACACCCGTCAGCAGGCGTCGGACAAGATCTTCAACATGACCTCCGCGAACGGCGAAACGATGCTCTACGCTCTGCCGGACTACGGCGTCGTCGGCACCGGCGGCACCATCGACCCCGCGCAGCTCACCTACTCCGCCGGGTCCGTGCCGCTGACGCTGCACCAGTTCAACATCCCCTTCACGGCGGGTGACCTGGGCAACGACACCGACATCTCCGGCACCGTGCGCGAAGCGAACGAGATTGAGGACAAGAAGCTGATGGTCGAAGCCCCCCTGGCGTCGCACCTCGCCTCCGAGATCCAGCAGAATGCCGCGAACGTCGCGATGAACGGCGCGGGCGGCTCTATCGTCGCCTCGAACACCGACATCTGGGCTGGTCTCTCCGCGGCCGCTAGCGTCATCCAGTCGACCTACGCCGCCGGGGACCTCAACGGCGTGATGGGCCCCCTGATGCGCGGCTTGGCCTCTCACAGCGCGGCGAACCAGTTCAACCCCGTCTCGGACATCTCCAAGATGTGGCGCGAGTCCGCCATCGAGCGCTACGCGAAGACGGACTGGTACGAGACCCCCGACGTCTCCTCGATGAAGACTGGCACCGCCGACCTCTCGGCGGCTGGCATCGACGTCAAGAGCTACGTCCAGGCCTCCAACACCCTGACGCTGGAAAACCTGACCGCGACCGAAACGATCACGGCTGGGACCGTCTTCAGCGTCGTCGGCGTGAACCAGTGCGACGTCTTCGGCAAGGACACGGGCATCCCGTTCTCCTTCGTCGTCCAGGCGGACGTCACCGTCGACGCCTCCGGCGAAGCCGCGCTGCTCGTCCAGCCGCTCTGGACCAAGAGCGACAACGGCGCGCTCTGCAACGTCACCGCGCTCCCCGGAGCGTCCGACACGATCACCTGCGACCTCACCCCCGACACCGACTACCTGCGCGCCATCGTCTGGGACCGCGCTGGCATCGGGACGGGCTTCGGTCGCATGGCCCCCGTCGAAGGCGCGAAGAACTTCAAGTTCGAGTCCGGTGAACGCGGCCTCTGGTTCTACGGCGCCTACATGGGCGACATCTGGAACCGCGCGAACATCTGGCGCCTCGACGTGCTCACTGGTTCGGTGGTCACCCGCTCGAACTGGGTCTGCACCGTCTTCGTGCCGATGACCTAGTCTGTCCCTCCGTCCCCAACGCCCTCCGTCGCCGTCGACCCTCCCGAAAAACAAAACGGCGGCGGCGGGGGGCTCTTTTTCAAGAGGTTTCAAATGAAGATCGTCAACGGAAAGATCCAGTTCTTCTCGAAGCCAGCCGCGCGCGTCGCGCCGGAGCCCGAGAAGGCGATCGAGACGGCCTCCGAGGCCGCTCCTGAAGAAATCTGCGACGAAAAGCCCCGCAAGGCTCCCAAGAGCGGACGCGGTCGCAAAAACAAGAAGGGCTAGACAATGATCAACGTCCGCGACATCGTAGACGACGCCTACGCCGCTCTGGGAATGATCCAAGACGGCGAACACGTCGACGGCAACTCCGCGAACGTCGGCGAACGGACGCTGAACCAGATGATCGCGTCCCTGAACCTCAACAACTTCTTCGCCTTCCAGCTGCGGACGCTCGACTTCGCCGTCCCCACCACGAAGGCCCACTTCCTGATCGGCCCCGAACAGCCGGCCGGACAGGTGCAGCCCGACATCGTCGCGCAGCGCCCGGCGAACATCGTCACCTGCTTCGCTGGCGAAAACCCCGTGAACATGGTCTCCAAGGTCTGCATCGTCTCGCAGGCGGACATGCCAGGCTTCGCCAGGGAGTCCGCCGCAGGCCTTCCACATCGAGTGACCTACGTCTCCAGCTACCCTCTCGGGGAGCTCTGGTTCGATATTAAGGTCCCCGTGGGATGGACGATCCGCCTCTGCTACTCGAAGGCCCTGCCGGAGATGAAAATCGACGACGTCCTCGACGTCCCTCCGGAGTACCAGGGGACCCTTTCGTGGATGCTCGCCCAGCTTCTGACGGCCCGCTACAAGGTCACCTCCGAAATCAAGGCCAAGATCAAGGCGAACTCGGACTGGTTCGAGAGCGCGATCCGGAAGAATACCACCGTGAAGACCCCGGTCCGCGCATACGTCGACGGCGCCTTCAGCAACATAATCACGAGGAACTGACGGATGGCCGAAGGCGTGACGATGGTCCCTTTCGTCGGCGGGTCTTACGACCTCTCCGCGCGGTTCGTCTCGCCGCAGCGCACCGTCAACTTCTACCCGGAAAACACCGCATCCGAAGCTCGCGTCCAGCAGATCCTCGCGCCCACCCCCGGCGAGCGCGTCCTGCCGCAGTTCGACAAGGACGCCTTCAACGGCCAGAAGTGCAAGGCGCTCTACTGGAGCTCTAGCGGCCCGAACGGCGAGCCCTGCCTCTGGGCCGTCTTCGGAAACGCTCTGTACCGCATCAAGTCCCTGGACGACTCCCCGGAGCAGATCCACGGCGCCTCCGTTTCCGCAGGAGCCGTTTCTCTCTCCGTCTCCGACAACGGCTTCCTGCTGGCCATCGCGGACGGAACGCAGCTGCTCGTCTGCTCGCTCGACGCCGCCGTGCCGGTCCTGAAGAAGGTCTCCCTCCCCGAGGTTGAGGCCGGCTACACCGTCTTTCCCTCGATGGTCGCCTACATCGCGGCCCGCTTCGTCATCAACGACGACAACATCGGCGCACCGAAGAGCAGAAACATCTTTCTCTTCTCGAACCTGAACTCGCAGCTGCCCGGCTCCGGGGCGAACGAGATAGAGTTCGTGGTCCACGGGACGACGCAGGCACAGTACTACACCGCGGAATACTCCGCGGACCCCATTACTGCGATGGTCGTCAACGAGGGGCGGCTCTGGCTCTTCGGTCCGAACTCCTACGAGGTCTGGGCGCCCGGCGCGAACTCGGAGACGGGCGATGACCCGTTCAACTGGGTCTCCGGGGCCACGGCGGACATTGGGACGCAGGCTCCGGGATCCGTCGCGCAGATCGGGGAGTCCGTCTTCTGGCTCGGCGGCTCGTCCTCCGGGCGCAATTCGGTCTACATGGCCACCGGGCTGCGCCAGCCCATCCGCATCTCCACGAACGCCCTGGAGCGCCGCATCTCCGAGATCGGCTCCTCCTCCGCGGCGATCGGCTTCTGCTACACGGACGAGGGCCATGTTTTCTACTGCATGACCTTCGACGAGGCCGGCCTCACCGTCTGTTTCGACGCCTCCACCGAGCTCTGGCACGAACGCAGCAGCCGGAACTGGACGACCGGCGAGGACGGCGCATGGCTTCCCCGGTTCCCCGTGAACGGCTTCCAGCAGCGCCTCTTCTGGGGGACCACCTGGGGCCAAATCGCGGAACTCGACCACAAGAGCGGGAAGATGCTCGACGCTGCGGACGGGAACGAGGACTTCCCGGCGATCCGCCGACGGATCGGCCCGGTGCTCTGGTCGGCGAATAGGCGCGTGGTTGTCTGGGACCTTCTCGTCGACATGGAGGTCGGCACCACCGGGGAACTGAAGCCCGAAGACGCCGACAACCCCGGCCCGAACTCGCAGAACCCCCGCGCCATGCTCCGCGTGTCCCGCGACGGCGGCTATACGTGGGGGCCGTCGACCTGGCGCTCGTTCGGGCGGCAGGGGAACTACGCGAAAACCGTGCACTGGATGAACCTCGGCTGGGGGCGGTCGTTCGTTGTCGAGCTCTCCTTCAGCGAGGACTTCCCGTTCTGCATCGCCGGACTCCGTCTCGGCTTCGAGGAGTGCGAACTGTGATCGAAGTCTATGAAAAATGGGCAAAGCCCGAGGCCGATGGAGCGATGGACACCGCATGGAACGCGGTCGTCTCGGCGCTGGTCGGGATGCAGGGCGAGCACAAGGCCTCGCTCGGCGCGGAGAAGGTTCCGTTCCGGGCCTTCGGCAACAAGGCCGAGGCGTTTTTCGCGCTCAACTGGACGGGGACGTCCACCCTCGACGGCCTGCCGTCCAACGGCAAGGGAACGCACCGCGGCGGCATCGTGACGGACGTCGGCAACGGGACGCTCTACCAAATCGCGCCTGGCGCGAAACAAGTCACCCTTTCCGGCGCGTCCGGGGACCTCTTCAAGGTCGAAATCTGGTTTTAGGAGGAAAAAACGATGGCAGCACCTCTTCTTGTCGCAGGCGGAGCAGCGGCCCTCGGGGCCCTCGGGAGCGCGCTGGGAACCAGCTCGAAGAACGAGCGCCTCTCCAAGGCGCGGAAGGAACTCTCGGCCCTGAAGCAGCAGCAGGCGCAAGGCTACCAGGACCTGCAGACCGGGCTCTCGCAGGCCTATTCGCCGTACACGCAGAACGCGCAGGGCGACTTCGACGCCTACCGCGGCGCGGCTGGCTCGTTCGGGACGCAGCAGCGCGAGTACGCCGACGCCGGGGACTTCAACTTCGACCTGAACGCCGCGATCGACTCGCTGATGGACCCGTACCTCTCCGGACGGACCGAAGCGGCGACGAAGGCGCTGGAAGGCTCCGCGGCCAATGCGGGGAAGCTGAACTCCTCCGCCACGCTCTCCTCGTTGGCGAAAAAGTCCGGCGAGCTCTACTCCGACGCCTGGAAGGACGCCCTGGGCGCGGCCCAGCGCCAGCAGGCGCAGGAGTACGGGCAGTGGTCCGACTCGATCAACCGCGAACGGCAGGCCGTGGACCAGTACAACGCGAACCTGATGCGAAAGCTCGAGGTTCTCGGCTCACTCTCCAACACGGGAATGGGCGCGACCCTCGACCTGGCCGGAAAGAACGCCGCCCTCGGCCAAGAGTCGCTGACCAACCAGGGGAACCTCGACCTCGAGCGGATCAAGCTCGGGACGCAGAAGGGCAACGTCTGGGGGAACTCCCTCACCGGCGGCCTCAACGTCGGCGCCAACGTTCTCGGCGCGCTTTCCAAGTAGGAGGACAAGATGGCACTTCTCGACCTCTCGATCCTCGGCTCCACGTCCCAGATTAACCCGGACGCGGAGGGCGACCGCTACGCCGCCGCCGTCGCCAACGCAGTCACGTCCGGCATCGGCTTCTGGAAGACGCAGAAGGCGAAGAAGCTGATGGACGAGTACAGAAAGTGGTCCGAACTGACCCCCGCGGACAAGTTCGATATGGACGCGGAGACGCAGGCCCGGATGGGCGACTTCGACGTCGCGAAGGACGCCGGGGAGCGGTTCAACCGCCGGAAGGAGGAGTACTTCTCGAAGGCGCCGAAGGTCGAAGACGTCAAGCTGACCGAAGCCGCCACGGACGAGCTGAACCAGCCCGTCTCCACGCTCGATCCGGAACTCCAGCTCGACATCGACGAGCAGGAACGTGCCGACATGGCCGAGGAGGACGCCAGGCGCGTCGCCCGTGCCGAGAAGGCGCGAGCCGACTACGAGTCCGGATGGAACGAGGAAGAGGCCCGCGCGGCAGCGAACGCCGAAGCGCAGGCCGAGTACCAACGCCGCCTGGCGCAGGCCCGCAGGGGAGCGCAGGAAGCCTACGACGCCCTCTTCGACTCTCCCGAAGCCCGCGCCGAGTACGAAGAGGTCCGCAAGAGCATCTCCCCGTTCACGGGATCGGGCGCCGAACGGCGCGCCAAGTTCGACGACGAGCGGCTCTATGAGCTGGCCGACCGGGTCCGCTGGTACCGTCCGGACCTCGCTGCCGCCATTGAGCAGCGCGCCGCCCAATCCGCCCAGAGGCGAATGGCGCTGGAAGCGCGACGTGCGCAGATGTTCTCCCCGCAGGCGGTCATGCAGCGGGCGCAGATCGCGCTCGACGCCGCCGTCCGTCGCCGCGACCGGATCGCCGCGCAGCTCGCCGGGGACGAAAACAACGAGAACCTGCAGAACCAGCTCCGGCAGGCCGAAGCGCAGGTCCAGGCCATCCAGGCCTCCTACGATCAGGCTTTTCAGGGCTATTTCGGCGCAGACATCGGCTCCGGGGCCGCGAACGGCGAAGGGCCGGACGTCGTCGAAGCAGTCACCCGCCAAAATCGGCTCGTTTCCGAGCTCCTTCCGCGCATCGGGGAGTTCGCGAGCCTGGCCGACTACCTCGACGAGGCCCGGAAGCTGGGCGCCAGCAACAAGAGCCTCGGCGCCCTCCGCCAGGCCTGGAAGCAGCGCTTCGACGAAGAGCAGCGGGCGAAGTCCGCGGATCAGCGCGACCGATCCCTCGACCAGGGCGACGTCCGGAACGCGAACGCGAAGCGGGCCCTCGAGCTCCGCGAGCTGGAAATCGCGAAGAAGGACGCAGGCGTCTCCGCGGGCGGCATCTACTCGCAGGCCAACATCTCGAAGGCCGAGGGCGTGGTCCGCGCGCTGCAGAACGGCCAGGACCTGAAGACGCAGGTGAACGCGCTGAAGTCGCTCGGCTACGACGTGCAGCTCGACACGGCCTCCGGCGGGTTCATCCTCTTCCGGTACGGGAAGAAGGTCGCCGAGGTTGGCGCGCAGGACGCGCTCCGCTGGCTGCAGAACGACTACCTGCCGAAGGCCTACGAGGCGCAGTCGAAATTCGCGAAGAAGAGCGCCGAGAAACCCGCCGCGCCCGCGGCGACCGCCGACGGCGAAGTCACCCCGGAAGACTATCTCGGCATTTGACGAGGAGCTGAACGATGAAATCTCTCGACGATGAAACCCTCGGGCAGCGGTACAGCCTCTCGCGCGAAACCTACGAGAAGATCAAGGAGGAAGCGCTGCCTCGTCTGAACGACGACCAGCCCATCCGCGACGTCGCGAAGGCGCTGAAAATCGCAGGTTTCACCACTGGAGAGATCGCCGCGTCCTTCGACGCGCTCGCCGCCGACGGGTACTCCTTCCTCCCCGAGATCCTGAAGTACTCCCGGGCGAAGGTCAAGCGCCCTTACCCGGTCGAGACCAACGTCGACCGCGAGGAGATGGCCGCGTATCTCCGCTACCAGGCCTGGAAGCAGCAGCGGGACGTCCTCCGGGAAGAGAAACCCGTCCTTTCGCAGGTTTTCCCCGGTATGCTGCAGGGCCTCCGCGCCGACGCGAAAAGCGGTAGGGACCCGGACAAGTTCGACCCCAAAGACCCCGGCAGGATCGCCGTGGACGCCTTCACGGCGCCGTTCCGCGCTGGCTGGAAAGCCTTTGGCGACGCCATAGACAAGAGCAAGTACCCGGAGCTTTACGCGAACCCCGAGACGCGGCAGTACATCCCCGGGCGCTGGAAAGGGCAGGACATGGACGACCCCGCGGGGGCGTTCAACGACGTCTGGATGGCCGCTTCGATGCTGAACCCCGGTAAACTCGTCCGCGCGGGCGCCGGGAAAATCCTCGGGAAGACCGCCGTGCCTCGGATCGCCGGGCGCGGGCTTCAGGTGCTCGGGACGCGCGCGTCCAAGTACGCGCCCCCCGTCGGCAGGTTCATGACTGACGTCGGCGTGGAGACCGCTGGGGCCTACGGAGCCAGCCGCATCTCCGACTTCACCCGCCCCTATTCGGTCGCGGAGGCCGTGATCGGCGGAGGAGCTGGCATCGGCTCCCAGCGCCTGCTCGAGAACCTTCCCCGGGCGCGCGCGTTCGGTAAAGCCCTCCGGGCGAAGAGCTCCGCTTTGAAGGATCGCGCGCTTCCGACCATCTACGGCGAGCGGGCCGTCCCCGCGGTCCCCGCCCGCGGCGCAGAAGACGGCCTCGAGGCTGCGCAGCGTTCCGCCTTCGACGGCGTCTCGCAGAGCCTCGCGGTCACCTCGAACGGAACGCCTGCCGGGGGCCTCCCCGTGTCCGTGGCCTCCGCTGCCGGAGAAACCGCCGGACGCGCCGCAGGTGCGCAGGGCGAAGTCTTCGCGCAGAACGTCAAAGACCCCACGCTGCGCTACCTGATCCAGAAACTCGGGCTGAAGCCCGAAGAGATCCCCGGCGCCGTCTTCAACACTCGCGGCGGCGAGTCCGTCATCGGGGCGCTGGAGCGGAACATTGGCTCGTCGGCCCACGGCGACCAGTTCCTGCAGCGCCACGCGGCATTCAAGACCAGACTCAATAAGCGGATGACGGAGGCGCTGAACGCGCCCGTGAACGGACGCCTCCCAAACACCGACCCGACCGACGCGATCTACTTCCTGCGCGACCATTGGAAGGAGATCAAAGACCGCGCCTTCGACGGCCATTTCAACTTCGCGAACAAGTTCGAGGGGAAGCTGGCCGAAGACCTGGCCCAGGCAGACGAAATCGCCTACTCCAAGCTCCTCCAGATGGCAGAGGCCGACCCCGGCATCGGCATCTCGGAGACGCTGGAAAAGTACGCCACTCCGACCAGGACGAAGGACCTCCTGAAGACCCGCCGCGGCCAGATCAACCAGAAGCAGGCCGGGTGGGAGAACGTCGACGAGTTCCGGAAGCTCGGCCAGGACGAGCAGAAGCTGATCGACCAGGTGGAGGAAGCCCTCGGCGACAACGACTTCAGCCCGCTGCGCAGGATCCGCCAGCTCGCCTACGGCGTTCAGAACATCAACGACTACCTCTTCACGAAGTCCGCCGAAAAGAAGCTCCTCAACTCCTCCGAGAAGTTCCTCTCTTCGCTGAAACAGCGGATGAAGGACGACATGGAGGCGATCCTGACGTCCGGGTGGTTCGGCGATGCCGGGCAGGCTGCGGTCGGCCCGTGGCGCGAGTCCGCGGAGAAGGCGGCGAAGTTCCTGGAAGGGGAGCGCGCGCTGGCCCCGTACTTGAACCCGCAGACGATCGACGCGACCGGGTTTGTGAACCACCTCAAGGGCGGTCGCGACTTCGACGCGAAGGTCCGGACGGCGCTGGAGATGGGCGGCGAGTTCGGGAAAAACTCGCTCGACGACATGAGACGGATCCAGCTCCTCAACACGATCAAACTGGACAAGGACGGCATAGCCGGGACGACGACCCGCGAAAACGCGGACAAGATCTCCGGCCCGATCCTGACCCTCTTCGACAAGGGAGACCCGCTGCTGGGCGAGTATCTGGCCATCGTCACGGCGCTTTCGCGCGCCGGGTCTCCCATCGAGGCCGGGTCCGCGGCTGGCCGCAACTTCATCTCGGAGTTCCTGATCGGGGAGCCCTCGCACTGGTGGAAGATGCGGAAACTGAACGCCGCGCGCGAAGAGGCGCTGGCCCGGGAAGGGATCATCCCGCCGAAGCGCGCCGCCTGGGAAGACGCCGTCGCCACGCCGTCGACCGGGGCTCGCGCTGCGGAAGAGGCTCCGGTCCCCGGCCCGATGACCGAAGCCCCGGAGCTGCCCGGCGAACGTGTGCCTGCGCCTCCGGAACGGAGCGCCGCGGACGTCATCGCGACCACCTCGGAGCCCTCCTCGGTCATTGACGTCACGCCCGCCCCTTCCGCGCCGGAACCGCCCGCGCTGCCGCCTTCGACGAGCAGGCCGAGCAGGCTGCGTGTCCTCGGAACGACCGCTGCGAACGCCGCGAGCGGCGCAGCAGGGCTCGCCGCCCGTCGGAAAGCGCAAGAGGACGAAAACGACCGCTGGCTCGCGGAGCATTACGGATGGAAGCCCCGGGCCTTCTTTGAAGTGAACTGAAAACCCCCAAAAAGGAGCACAAAATGGACAAGCGACAGATGGACGAATGGATCGCCGGAGAGATGCGCCGCCACCCCTGGGCGGACGAGCGGATCGCCCGGAAGATCGTCGAGGACAACCTCCGAGACGACATCCATTTCTACGACCACGCGCTCAACAAGGACCAGCGCATGGCCGACGAGGTCGGCGGGCCGTCCGAAGACGAGATGCGCGACCCGTACCCGTCCGACGACGAGGAAGACGACGAAGAGGACGAGGAAGAGCGGAGGCGCCACCGCCACGGGCACAAAGGCGGCGTTTTGATCGTCTTCGGCGGCAAGAAGAAGGACGACGGCGACCCCTATCCGGAGGACTAGACCGATGGAACTGCGCTCTCTGACCTTTCCGCGAGGCCCGGTTTTCGACGCCGACGGCGAACTGGCCGTCGGACACGCCCTGGCCTGCTACTATCCGGGGACGGACACGCTCCGGACCTGGTACGCTGACGCGGGCCTGACGACCCCGGCTCCGAACCCGGACCTGGTCGGCTCGGATGGTCGGATCGCGCAGAAATTCCTCGGCTCCGGGCCGTCGGAGATCCGGCAGTACTCGCCCGTCTCCCCCTCCTCGGTCATCCCTGACGACCTGCAGGACTTCCCCGGCTCCGAATGGGCGCTGGAGTGGTCCTGGCTGGAGGACGGCGTCTCCCCCAGCCCGGGCGCGGTGGTCCTGATCGTGGACACGGTGGACGAGCTGCGCGCCCTCGAGGACGAGGACGCGAAGAAGGGCCTCGTTGCCGTCCGCGGGTACTACGCCGCGGCGGACAAGATCGGCGTCCGCTTCTACCAGTACAAGTCGGCCTCGAGCCCGAGCGACGACGGGGGCGCGGTCCTCGGTTCGGCTATGGGCGGGCGGTGGTTCCTGAAGGTGCAGACCGCCGACGTGGACGTCCGCTGGTGGGGGGCTCTTCCTGACACCGCCGAAGACCGCAGCTCCGCGATCGCGGCTGCTGCTGCGTGGACCTCTGCGAACGGCGTCACGCTCTGGTTCACTGCTGGCTGCTACCAGGTTGTCGGGGGCTCGGTGAGCCTCGGCCCGGTGCGGATCGACGAAGGCGTCACGTTCAACGCGACTGACTCCGTTTACGCGCTGACGCTGACCTCCGCGTGGGAAATCGGCGGGACGAGCGCCCTCAAGGACGCCGCGTCGTCCTACGCCGTCCGCGTGAACTTCGGCGCCGGCGCGACCGTCGGGACCGTGTACACCGCGTGGAACGGAACGGACGCCGACCTGACCCGGTACCCAGGCCAGCACGTGGTCGTCGCGGCCGGTTCGGACGGGCTGTCCAATCTGTCCGGGGCCGTCACGCTGGCGTCGCTGACGCTGTCCGCCGACGTGACCTGTGGCCTCGCCAACCTGCTGACCGTGGGAACCCTGGTTTCGAACGGGTTTACCCTGACGAACGACAGCGGTTCGTCGCTGACCATCGGGCGTTTCGACCGCGCGCCGGGCGATCCGGCGGCGCTGGATTGGACGACCGCCGGGGGAACGCTCACCGTCCTGTCGGATTTCCGCGCGTCGGACGTGGACGGGCTGACGCTTGACTACTTGCAGGACGCGGCCATCGTCCTGACCGTGGACGCGGACCGGACCCTTTCGGCCTCGCGCGTTTGGTCGTCCGTCACGCTCCAAACGGCCGGGGGACTGCTGGCCGCCAGCGCGGACACCGTGGAAATGGGACTGAAGGACGTGCGCGGCGACGGCGTCGTGTTCGGCGCAGGGTGGTCGAACGGGACCGCCGCGCGAATTCTGATTGCGACGTGGGGTTCCCTTCGCGCCGTGCATTTCGGCGGCACGCTGGGGGATGGGTCGTTCGCGTCGATTACCATGAACCACGCCAGCGCGGAGGTCGACCTGGAGGGCTGGACGGCCAACGTTTCGCAGCTTTGGCTTTCGTCGAACCCGCGAATTAGGAACGGGCGCGTCAACCTGTCCTACAACGCCGCGCGGCCCGACATTACGTCGGCGCTGGAGCTGGCCGACCTGACGCTGAATTTCGTGGGCGGGACGCTGGTCGTCGCGGACGGCGGGGCGCTCCAGCTGACGAATTGCACCGTGTCGGCTGACACCATGAACTCGTCGTTCATCCAAATCGGGAAATCCGCGGACACCGTCGGCGGGGAAATCGGCATTTTCGAGAACTGCGTTTTCTCCAAATTCATGCGCGTCCAAATGGTCGCCGGATCGACCGCGACGACGCCGCCGTTCCTGCGCGCGACAGACTGCGTTTTCCAGGCGGGGTTCCACGACGGCATCGGGCCGCTTTCGCTGACTGGCGACATTGAACTGGAGCATTGCACCGTGTCCGCGGTCGTTTTCCTGGTCGACGCGCCGAGGTACGTGCGGATCCACAACTGCCTGTTCGTCATGCAACCTGGCGACTCGTCCAACGTCACGGCGCTGATTGACGTCTCCGACGTGACCTACGCAAACAACCTCATGGCCGACATTTCGGGCAACACGCCCGAACTGCTGGTTTCGTCGGACACGACGTCGAAATACTGGCCGCAGACGCGCGGACATTTCCGCGTCCTGAACGCCGACCCGAACGACCCGTGCGGCCCGTTCCGGACGGGCATGTTCTGCGGCGTTGGGTCCGGTGGCACTGTCATCAAGGCGTCGGGCTGTTTCGTCGCGTCCTGTCCCATGGGCTACGTCGCGACCCATCATTCGACGGACCCGACCGGAGGCGTGGAGCTGGACCCGAATTCCAGCGCGTCCCCGACCGTGGACATTGACGTCATTTTCGACATTTCGAGGTAGTCTATATGGTCGTCGCGTACCCTCCGTTCTTTCCCTCGCAAATCCTGGACGACGCCGGGCAGCCCGTCGCAAACGGGCGCGTGCTGGCGTACTACGCCGGGTCCGACGTTCCCGCGCCGCTGTTCTCGCCTGACGGGACGGCGCTGGGGTCGTCCGTCACGCTGAATTCGTCCGGGGAGGCCGTGTTCTGTCTCCGCGCCGGGACCGCGTACAAGCTGACGTGCCTGGACGCGCAGGGCGCGACCGTGTGGACGCGGGAAAACGTCAAGGTGACGACAGCGGACAGCGGCATGGCGAACCCCATGGAGGCGGAGGGGGACATCATCGTCGGCGGCCCGGACGGCCAGCCGGACCGGCTGGCGATTGGTTCCGACGGCGACGCGCTCCAAGTCGTGAACGGCGCCCTGACTTACGCCCCGGCGACGGGCGACCATAAGGTGCTGGGCGACGTTGGCGACAATTCGCCCGACGTGCTGAAAGAAAAACTGATAGCGCTGGCGCCGCTCTCCAAAGACGTGTTGAACGCGGCCGGGAACAAGATGGTCCGGTTCCAGCTGACGAAAGGCACCGACGGCCAGGCGCTGAAAACCTACACCGACGGCGGCCAGCTGAAAGTGGGCTGGCGCGACGACGAGGACGGGAAGGTTTCTGTTGACGGCACGGATACGGCCGGGTATCTGGAGGATAAGGTCGTCGCGGGGACGGGCGTTTCCGTGACGAAATCCGGCGGCCAGCTGGTCGTCGCGGCGACGGGCGCGGACACGAACGAAGTCAAAACCAGCGCGACCGACGACCACCCCGGCTATTTGCAGTCGAAGGTGCTGGCGGGCGACCTTATCAAGGTCGAAAAGGAACAGACGCCGGACGGCGACGGGGGCTACACCGAAGACCTGCGCGTGCACCTCGACGCGCGTGGCGTGACGGCGGGATATGTCCCGACCGCGGACGGCTCCAACGGCGCGGCGTGGGCGGCTCCGGCCGCCCAGCCCGGCGACCACCACGTCGTCGTCACGGGAGCGGACGCGTCGGCTGGCACGCTGGCGGACAAGCTCGTCGCGGGTAGCAACGTGACCCTGACGCCCGTCACCGACGGCGACGGCGTGCAGACCCTCGAGATTGCGGCCACGGGCGGCGGAGGTGGGGGCGGTCGTCAGATTTGGACGAGCGGCGCGCCGTCCAACATCAAGAACGGCGGCCATGGGGCGGACAATATGCAGATTGTCAAGACCCCGATTTTCCCGCCGTTCGAAACCGTGGCCGCCGTTGGTCTTATGCCTTATCGTCAAACGACGGGAGACGCTTATATCGTCCCGACCGAAATGGATTTGGCGATTTACGAGGGCGACTCTGAGGCGACTGCGGTAAAGGTCTCTGCGTTCACATTCTCCGGCGCGAACAAACCCGCATCGTGGACGGACGGACAAATTCTTTGGTTTGACTTCGACGCGCCCGTCAATTTGGATTTGACAAAAAACCATTATCTCGCAACGACCTCAAAATGTTGGGCGGGGGTGTCGGGGTCGTGGCGGTATAATTGGGTTCTCACCGCGCACTATACGTCAGGCGATATGCTCCCGGACGCGGTGAAAGCTAATATGACATTCCCCAAGTGGGGAATTGGCTCGTCTATCCCGGCCGCTCTGCCCGACAACTATTCTTCGACGAGCGGTAGTTCTTCGTATAGCAACGGAGAATGGCCGTTTGTTTGCCTCTGCAACAAGCCTATGCACTCGTAGGGCGCTCTATGGATTGGCCGTCACTCATCAGCGAAATGGGCCCGTGGGGCTGCACCCTCGCCGTCGTGGTGTGGGCGTTTCTCCAAAAGCGGAACGACCCGGAGAAGGACGAAATCTTCGTCCGCTTGCGAGCCGTCGAGGTGCTGATCGCGCGGATTGACGAGCGTATCGACGCCATCAAGGCGGCCATCGAGAAGCTGGAGGCCAGGTGATGAAGATCTCCGGCGTCGAGACGGCCCCGCCCATCCTTCGGAAGCTGCCCAATGGCGACCGCTGGGAATACGCGGAGCTCTGGTCGTGCCGCATCCACCTCAAGGGCGAGGGCGTCCTCGCCGTCCGCATCGCCCCCGGATATTGGACTGACCTCGCCTCGGTGCCCCGTGCCCTGCGCGGGGCCTTTGACAACGGCTCGGGCGACTTCGGCGTGCTCATCGCCTCGCAAGTGCACGATATGCTCTACTCCACGCATTACGTGAGCAAGGAATTTTCCGACGACCTTTTCCGGCGCGTCCTCCGGTTCTACGGCATGGGCTCCTGCAAGGCGAACCTCTACTACTACGCCGTCCGCCTCTTTGGCGGCGACGCCTGGAACGGGAACGAGGACGACATCGAGTTCGACCGGAAGTTCTGCGTGTTCGAGTGGCTGGACCGCTAGACCAGCGGGCAGTCGTCAAGCCACGCCAGCAGCTCGGCGTACCTCTTCCGGATCGCGTCGAACCGCTCCGCCTCCCGCCCGGCGTGGGAGTACCTCGACCGCGTGAAGTTCATATCGGTATGCCCGAGATTGTCCGCGACCACGTCGATGGAGTACCTCCCGGCCCTCCTCCAGTTCGACGCCGCGGAGTGGCGCAGCCGGTGGGCGGCGACGCCCCACGGCTTGAGGTGGCGGTCCAGCTCGGTGGCGAGGTCCTCGGTCTCCCGGAATACCAGCCCGGCCTTGAGCAGCTTCAGGCCCGTGGCAGGGGGCAGGGGAGCCTTGCGCCGGGCCGCCTCGGTCTTTCCCTCGTGGACCTGCACAAAGCCCTCCGCGGGCTTCCAGTCAGCCTTGCGGCTCCTCTGCAGCTCCCCGGCCCGCAGGCCGGTCACCAGAAGCGCCAGCGCCACGTGGAGCGCCCAGCGGTCGCCTGCCGCGGCCAGACCTTCGAGGAGCTTCCGCTGCTCCTCGTCGGTGAGCGCGTCGACGCGCTTCCGCGTTCCGACGATCGCCACGCCGTCCGCCTGGTCCCCGTACTCGACGAGCCGCCTCTGTTTGGCGAGGTGCAGCGCGTCCCGCAGGCACCCGATCTCGAACCGCATGACCCGCGCCGAGATCGGGGCCTTGCGCCCATCGGCCCGGTGCGCGGATCGCCACGCCCCGAACCCTTGGCACTGCTCGGCGGTGAGGTCGTCGGAGAGGACGATGCCGAGGTCGGCGCCCCACGCCTTGAACGTCTCGGCGGTCTTCCGCAACGTCTCGACCATCCCAGGCCGCCGGGCGGCCTCGGCCTGCACCAGCCACGCGTCGACCACGTCGGAGAACGTCGCCGTGCTCTGGATGGCGGCCCGGAGGCCTGGAGCGGAGGCGCGGATGATGGACAGCCATTCCCGCCGGGGGAGGCGCAGGAGCTCTCGAACCATCGCCCCAAGCCGCTCGGGGGTGAGCACTTTGGCCTCGGCCTCCGAGAGCGCGGAGACCATCACGTCGTGCGCTTCTAGCGCCCGGGGCAGTTCCTCGGGCGGTACGCGGTACCAAACGCGCCTCCCGTCCTCGCGCCAAACAACCCGCGCTGCTTCCTTTTCGATCCACGCCATGGCAGTCTCCCGTGGTGGACAAATCGTGGCATTTTAGTCTGGTATGCGCCTACAAAGGGGCAGATGGTGGACAAATCGTGGCACCCTCTGCCGGTCTCGGTCGGTCATCTAAATCGCCGTTTTCGTCCTCTTTTCTGCGTTTTTGGCGAAAATCGCGCCGTTTCCAGGAGTGCCGAGAGAGGGACTTGAACCCTCACGTCCTTGCGGACAGCGGATTTTGAGGCCGCTCCCGTCCTCGTTTTTGGCTCGTTTTCGCCGTTTCCCCTCTCATTTGTGGACAAATCGTGGCTTTTAGTTTTTCAGCGCCTCCAGTGGTCCACTTCGATGGCGGTGGGCGTTTCTCGCCTTTCCTCCAGAGCACGGAGACGCGCCTCGATCTCCCGAAGCTGGTTCACGACATCGGCCTCTGTCTTCCCCGTCGCGTCGACGTACATCTCGCCCTCTCCGACTAGTAGCCAATTCAGGTTGAGGCCCATGTAGTATAACGCAACGAGATTATCCGGCATGATCTGCCGGGCGCTGGTCTCCCAAGATGCGACGGACGCCTGGGACACGCCTAGACGCGCCCCGAGAGCCGCCCCTGAAAGGCCCTGCTTTTTTCGCCAGAATTTCAGCCTTTCTCCGATGGTCATAGAAACCCTCCGAAAAAAAATCACGCTCCGCGTTTTTTCTATTGACAAGTATCGCGGAAAGTGATAGCTTTACCACAGACACCACCACCACCACCACGAAAGGTACAAAAATGAACGCGAACACCGAGCAGAAGAGCCAGCAGCGGAAGCCGCTCGAGTACTGGCGCCGCCTCGCCGCTCGCGCCTGCAAGGCCGCGAACGCATCCCCCGAAACCTGGCCCGCCGCCGTCGTCCGCGAGATGGCGAAGGGGCAGCGGGAATATCCTCGCGCGATCGCCTCCCGCGTCCGCGCGCTCTACCAGAAGGACCTCGCCCGAACGCAGGGCAACGACTAGCCGGGAGCCGGGGCGCCTCGATACCCACCCACTACACCTGTCCGTTTTCCGAATCGGGAGCCCCGGACCCGGCGAACCTTCCACCAGGAGACCCAAGATGAAGAAGCAGACGATCGAAACCGCGACCTTCGGAGGTCGCCTCTGCGTCCGGTCCGGCTGGTTCTGGATCGGCGCCACGCTGGCCGACCTCGAGGCCCTCTGGCAGGAGGAGACCCGCCGCAAGGCCGAGAAGCGCGACCTGCGCATCGCCTTCGCCCTGGCCGCGCTGGCCGTCGCCGTCACCATTGTCCGCAAGGCGGTCATCGGATGACCGACGAACTCCGGCAGATGCTCGCCGTGACGTCCGAGGCGGTTCTTTGGATGCCGCGCCGGGAGTACGCCAAGCTCCACGGCCTCGACCCGCACACCGTCTCCCGCCGGGACCGCGAGGGCGACATCCCCTCCAGGTATCGCCGGGGGAACCGGAAGAGCCTGCGGTACTGGCGGTATTACGACCCGTACAACCACGCAACCCTCCTCGGCATCGAGCCGCCGGGCGAGACCAGATAACGCAAAACAAGGAGAGACAGATGGACAGACAAGAATGGCTCAAGCGTCGAAAAGTCGGGATCGGAGGCTCCGAGGTCTCCGCCATCCTCGGGATCAACCCGTGGATGACGGCTCTCGACGTCTACAACGACAAGGTCGGCGCCGGTCGAGACGAGCCGGAGAACGAGTCCATGCGGATCGGGACCGCCCTCGAGCAGTTTGTCGCCGATCGCTTCACCCAGGAGACCGGGCGCAAGACCTCGCGCTTCAACCGCCTCCTCCAGGTCGGTCACTCAATCGGGAACGTCGACCGCCTCGTGGTCCCGGACGGCGCGAAGCTCGGGTCGTTCCAGAACGAGGTCCGGACGGACGAGCTCTTGGAGTGCAAGACCTCCTCGAAGGAATGGCCGGACGGCGTCCCTGCTCACTATTTGAGTCAGGTTCAGCACTACATGGGTCTCGACCCGGCGTTCAAGCGCGCCACGGTCGCCGTCCTCTTCCTCGGTTTCGACAAGCGGTTCCAGACTTATCTCGTCGAGCGCGACGACGCCCTCATCCGCTCGATGCAGGATGCGGTCGAGGCGTTCTGGACCGACCACGTCGAGAAGCGCGTCCCCCCGCCCCCGCAGACCGAAGAGGACTGCCGGAAGCTCTGGCTCGCCCACGAGCCCGGGAAGATCGTCGAAGCCGACGAGAAGCTGGCCGACACGGCCCGGCAGCTCGCCGCCCTCACCGCCGAAATCAAAGCGCGCGAGGAGGAGGCGAAGGAGCTGCGCGGGATGCTGATGGCCGCGATCGGGGACGGCGACACGCTCGTCTTCGGCTCCGAAAAGCTCTGCACCTGGAAAAACAACAAGCCCTCGAACAAGGTGAACTGGGAAGCGCTCGCGACCTCGCTCAACCCTGCCGACGAGCTCGTCCAGCAGTTCACTGAAACGAAACCCGGCGCGCGGATCTTCCGCCTCGCCGTCAAGTAAAGGAGAAATAAACGATGGAACAGACTACCGCTATCCAGACCGCTCCCGCGATCGGCCTTCCCGACGTCCTGAAGATGGGCGAGATCGCCGCCAAGTCCGGCTTTCTCGGCGTCCGGAACGCCGACGAGGCCATCACCCTCATGCTGGTCGCCCAGTCCGAAGGGCGCCACCCGATGACGGCGGCCAAAGAGTATCACATCATCAAGGGGAAGCCCGCCCTCAAGGCGGATGCGATGCTCGCCCGGTTCCAGCTCGCTGGCGGGAAGGTCGAGTGGAAGACGATGACGGACGATCGGGTCGTCGGCGTCTTCAGCCATCCGCAGGGCGGCTCGGTCGAGGTCGACTGGGACATGGCCCGCGCGCGGAAGGCGCAGGTCGTCGGCGTCAACCCGAACTGGGGCAAGTACCCGCGCCAGATGCTCCGCGCGCGCTGCATCTCCGAGGGCGTCCGCTCGGTCTATCCGGCGGTCATCTGCGGCTTCTACACGAAGGAGGAGGTCGAGGACATCGTGGCCGAGGAGTCGGCGAAGGAGCGCCCCGAATACGCGCGCGAGGCCGCGCCCGCGCCCGTCAAGACGAAGAAGCAGAAGCCCGCGGAGATCCTGAAGGAGGCCGCGGAGAAGGCGTCGAAGAAGCAGGAGGCCGTCGAGGTCGAGGCCGAAGTGGTCAAGCCCGATCAGGAGCCCGAGCCCCAGCCCTCCCCCGAGGAACCGAAGGTCGCCTTCGAGGTGTCCTCCGAGCCGCTGGAGCCCGCGCCGAAGGAAAGCGCCGAGGCGATCGCGGCGCGCATGGCGTCGAAGGCCTCCGCCGAAGCCGAGCAGCCGAAGTCGCCCGCCGACGACATGGCCGAATGGATCGAGTCGGCCCGGGACGCCGCCGAGCACGGCGTCTCCGTCACGGAACTCAAGGAAAAGGGCTGGGCGCACTTCGGGAAGCCGCTGCCGTCCCCGGTCCTCAACGCCCTGATGGAGATCTACAAGAAGCAGCAGGAGGACGAAAATGGCCGCTCTTAACAAGGTCATGGTCATCGGCAACCTCGGGAGGGATCCCGAGGTCCGCCAGGCCGGGGACTCGATGGTGGCCGACTTCTCCGTCGCCGTCAACGAGAAGTACAAGGACCGGAACGGCCAGCAGCAGGACCGCACCGAGTGGGTGACCGTGGTCTGCTGGCGCCGCCTGGCCGAGATCGCCCGCGACTACCTCCGCAAGGGTTCCACCGTCTACGTCGAGGGGAAACTCTCGACGCGCAGCTGGCAGGACAAGACCTCCGGGCAGAAGCGCTACGCCACGGAGGTCGTGGCCGAGAACTTCCAGATGCTCGGCGGGAGGCCCGAAGGCGGGAACGGCCAGCGCCAGTCCGGGTACGAAGGCTTAAACGACTACTACGCGCCGCCGCAGGCACCGGCATCGTCCGGATGGTCCAACCAGGACGACCTGCCGTTTTAGGCGAGAAGGAGGGAAAAGATGAAATGGACACCTGAAGAAGTCAAGGGCAAGACACCGGAGCAGCTGGTCAAGATGCAGATGGAGGACTGGCTCTTCGACGACCCGGCGCTGATGGCGAGCTATGACCCCGAGAAGGTCGCCGACTGCCTGGAGTGGGTCGCGAAGAAGGTCCGGATGAACGCCGAACACGCCGGGGTCGCGGTCTGCTGCCACGAGGACGTTTTCCGAATGGCCCGCGACTACTTCGTCGACGGCCACGCCCGCATGGAGAAGGAGATCCAGGATCAGGCCATCAAGGCCGAGCAGGCCGGGCCGAAGCCGAGAAAGCGGAAGAAGGAGAAGGTCTACTCCGTCGAGAAGGTCGCCGCCGAGGCGGCTCCGCATCCCGCCGACCCGACGGCGAAGCCCGCGGAAGCGCCGGACCTCTTCGCCGAGGAGGTCCGCTGATGCACTGCTTCGACCGGGAGCAGCGCGTCCGGCTGATCCACGGCAGGCTCTGCCGCGAGGTCTACGCTGTGACGCGCTTCACGCCGCGCCCCTTCGCCGTCTTCCGCGAATGGGAGGACGGCAGGCGCGAAAGTCGGAACATCTACCTCCGGCCGATCGCGGGCTGGCTCTTCGCCGCTCCGGGCGACCGCTTCGAGTACGGCTCCGGCCACGTCTGCGCCGAGCCCTGGACCACCGATGCGCCGAAGAACGCCGTCTGCTGGGACTACCTCACCGCCGACGAGGAGTCCGTCGTCGCGGAGGCGCACCCTTCGTTCCGGTGGTGCCTCCGGAAGGCGGTCGAGCGCGGGTACAACGGGGCCGAGATCTTCGCCCTGCTGCGGGCGTTCAAAGCCGATCCGCGCGTCGAGCTGCTGGTAGGCGCGAGCATGAAGCACCTCGCCCTCTCCGCAGGCTTCCGCAGGCTCTCGAAGCGCCTCCAGCAGGACGTCGCCCGCTGGGCGATCCAGAACGGCGATTACGGCCTGCGCGCGGCGCTCGACTGCCTCCGGGAGCGCATCTCCGTCGGCGAATGGAACGAATGGAGGAGCGGGGAATGGCGGAACATGAACTACAAGACGTTCCGCTACCTGAAGACGCGCAACGTCTACCCGTGGGAGTATCGCGAGTACCTGCGCACGGTCCAGGAGGTGGGGAAGGACCCGTCGGACGAGTACTGGAAGTACCCGTCGAACTTCCGGGCGCGCCGGAGGTCCGCGGAGCGGATGTGGGCGAACCTGCAGAAGGCAAAGGAGGAGGCGGAACGACGGAAGCGGGAGCAGGAGCTGATCGCGGTCGCGTCGAAGTTCGACGCGGGAACGTTCGACGGCATCCGGGTCTGGGTTCCGACCAGCGTGGAGGAGTTCGCGGAGCAGGCGCAGGCGCTGGACCAGTGCCTGATGACGATGGATTATGCGGGGAAGGTGGCCCGCGGGGACTGCGTCCTGGTATTCCTCGCGCAGCGTGGGAAGCCTCTTGCGACGGCGGAGCTGCTGAAGCGGAGCCGCGGCTGGCGCGTGGGCCAGTTCTACGGGGACGAAAGGCTGGAAAACTACCTGGCAGGGAAGCGGGAGCGGAACGCGCTCTTGGACTGGGCCGGGAAGAACAAACTGGCGCTGAAGATCAGCGCGTAGGAGGGCGAAAATGACTCGAAATGAGATGCTCGAGAAGCTGATACCAGCGATCCGCATCCTCGACGCCGGGGCGGTTGACCTGGTCCAGCGCGGGCATAAACATAGCGCTCGCCACGTCCACGACGCAGCCTGCGGTCTGCAGGAGGTGGCGGAGGCGATCCTCGAGGAGATGAAGGAGGCGAAATGAAAGACGAAAAGAGCAAGCGCCCGTTCGCGAAGCTGGACGCGCACGAACTGAACAAGGCTATTAGCGGCATTTGCAGCGTCGACCTGGTCCTGCCTCGGGACAGCCTGTACAGCGCCGTCGACCTGCTGTTCCGGTCCGGTCCAAGCGCTGAATCGTTTTGGCACCGGGCGCAATCCATCGAGGTGCTGCTGGCGACGCTGGAAAACTCGCTGCGCCGTCTCGAATCGGATATGCGCGCGGCGCTCGAGGATATGGGCGGACTGCCCGAGGAGGAGGCCAAATGACTGACGCAGAATACGACTACCTGTTCCGCGACGCAGACCCGCGCTGGCAGGCGTATTACAGAATGCAGCGCGAGGAATACCGCAAGAAGCACCCGCTCACCAACTTCGAGGCCTGGCGTGAAAAGCTGACGCCGGAGTCTTTGATACGCCCCGACATCATGGCCGGATGTGTTCGCGTGAGAATCATCTGCAACGAAAACTGCCCGGTCAAAGACTGCCCCGTAATCAAGCACTTCTTTTATCTGAAAAAGCTAGAGGCGGGCGGGCATATCGTGACGCGCAGACAAGAGCTGGCGCACCGCCGAATCGGCCAGAAGTGCGCGACGTGGTTTCTGCGTTGGGCGAACGCCCCGGCGAAGGAGGAGAAATGAGCGAGAAAAACGGCTGGCTGACGCAGGGGAACGGCGAGTATTGGCTTACCGAAGCAGACAAGCGCGTTCCCGCTGAATGTCCGATTTGCGGTGCTCCCGTAAAACTTCGTTTTTTCGGCGAACCTGTTTTCACCTGCACCCGCGACAAACTCACGAAAGGAGGGCGGGAGCACTACTTCGGGACGTTGAAGTTTGTCCCCGACGAGGAGGCGAAATGAGCTACCAAGTCTGCGGAGACGACCGGATCAAGGTAATTGCGCGCGCGAAAGCGCACCTACTCCGGGCGACAAATATCGAAAGTTCGCCGGAAGAAATGGCCGTCCTAGATGACTTCATAATGCGCTGTTGGCAAATGGGCTGGCTGGAAAGATATGAGTTCGATTTTGATCGCTACATCGACCCAACTGGAAAGAATCCCACTCTATACAAATGCCCGATATGCGGAAACTTCGACGCAAAAGCCAGGGCAGACGGAGAGCTTTTCTGCGACTTCTGCGGGAATGTAATTCACCGAGAAGCGTTTCGAGGAGCGCTTAAAGTCAAACACGCGAAGGACGACGAGGAGGCCACGAAATGACGAAGCGCGAAATCTGCGAACGGCTGATGAACATCCACAACCGCCTACTCCACGAGTATGCGATGGCTGACGGGATGGAAGACATTGGCGTGGAGGAGATTTGCAAAGACCTCTGCGCACTAATCCTCGACCTCGCCGCGCCGGAGGAGAAGCCCGAAGAGCCGGAGGAGAAGCCCGAAGCGCCGAAATGGGTGAAGTGTCCAAGGTGCGGAAAGGTCGCCGCGCACGACCTACACGGCCACGGATACCTTTGGTGCGACGCTTGCAACGCATATACGTTCGGAGATTACAGGAACGCGCCCGAAGCGCCGGAACCCGAAACGCCGAAAGCGGAGGAGAAGCATCCCGGCATCATCGTTGACCCGAGCGGAAAGAACCCGCCGCACTGCTTGAAATGCGGTGGGAAAGCGAAGACCCATCATAACCTTTTCGCCGCTGGAGACGAGTGGGTCATGTGCGATAAGTGCATAGCGATGTTTCGCGTGAAGCCCAAGCGCGGGGAGGGGGAGAAGTGAACGACGAAATGACCGAAGGATGGCCGGAACCGAAGAGCCCGTTCCCGATCGGGCACGATCTCTATATGTCGCCGGACGAGATTAAGAACGCCGAAACAATCCAATACCACCAATCTAGGGGGAAGTATGGCCGAGACTGGAACCTGGTCGAGCAGTTCAAGCGTGAACTCCGCAGCGGTGCGCCGCTCATTCGACACTACGAAGACCAGCGACCTGCGCTTCTCACTGCGGTGCGCGAAATCCGCGAGGAGAAGGAGGTAGAGGCGCGCGCTCTGATGTTTGAAAACCCGTGGGCAAAGAAGGCGGAGGATGCCGAGAAGGAGCCGCGCCCCGGCGTGCTGGCCAAGCCGGGCA
>Ga0310696_10002360_pt1 | contig 25227 bp, 23 predicted proteins | sample AusTroGonzalo_MG_4_FD_203885 | JGI IMG/M metagenome (GOLD analysis project Ga0310696, IMG submission 203885) | Bovine rumen microbial communities from tropical cattle in Woodstock, Queensland, Australia - Gonzalo_02 (v2) (version 2) | ecosystem: Host-associated > Mammals > Digestive system >...
CTGGGGCGTCGTCGACTTCGTCGGGCAGAAGTTCCAGCCTGTTTGCTATGGTGTCATCAACACCGATCCCGATGACAAACTTCCGCACAGGATTGCGGTGATAGCACAGGGTGTCTCGGAGCTGATTGCCAAGTACGATGTGAAGCATCTGTCCATGGAGGACATCTTCTTCGCCAAGAACGAGACCAGCGCCATAGGCGTTGCCAAGGTGATAGGGGCGGTGACCCATGCGGCTTATCTTGCGGGCATCGAGGTGTCGATGTTCACGCCGCTCCAGATCAAGACGTCCATCACAGGCTACGGGAAGGCCGAGAAGAAGCAGGTGCAGGAGATGTGCCGCCTTCTTCTGAGGCTGGATAAGATACCAAGACCGGACCATGCCGCCGACGCACTTGCAGCGGCCGTATGTTTCTGCAACACCAGCGCCACAACGGGAAGGCTGGGATTCATCAAGTGAGGTCTGAACCATGATCAACGCGATTATCGGACAGCTTGTCTGCGTCAGTGCCCAGAGTGCCGTCATTCTGGGCGGAAGCATCGAATACGAGCTGATAATCTCATCGCAGACTGCCACCAGGCTCTCCAACCTCCAGGGCTCCGACAGGACCAACGTCAGGCTTCTGGCCTGGCTCCAGCACCGCGAGGACGGCATGACGCTCTTCGGCTTCTCGGACGAGGACGAGAGAAGGCTCTTTCTGGAGCTGATCAAAGTCAGCGGAATAGGGCCCAGACAGGCCATGAAGATCCTCTCCGGAGTCAGGGTCAGCGATTTCATCACCGCGTTGGACCAGAGCGACGTCAACTTCCTTTCGAAGATACCCGGCCTCGGAGCCAAGACTTCGCAGAAGATTATCCTCGCCCTCCGCGACACCCTGGTCTTCACCCAGGATGCCTCTAAGCCTCAGAACGTCGCATCCGGTAACTCCAAGAAGTACCAGGATGTCATCGACGCGCTGGTTGAGATGGGCTATGATAAGAAAAAGGTCCTGGAGACGGTTGCGAAGCTTCTCAAGGACAACGAGCAGTACGTATCCTCGCACAGCCAGAGTGCCGTGGAGGAGTGGCTGTTCAGATCCTCGGTCGTGGGACTGAGCTGATTGCAGGGGAAATGCAATGGATGACGTCGAATTTCTTCAGAGCACCTCGATAATGTCCACCTCCGCCCAGGAGGCCGATGCCCAGGAGAACATACTCAGACCCAAGTTCCTCAAGGACTTCCAGGGCCAGAAGAAGATCAAGGAGAACCTCGGAATCTTCATCAAGGCTGCCCGCGAAAGAGGCGAGGCCTTGGACCATGTATTCCTCATAGGTCCTCCGGGACTGGGAAAGACCACGCTGGCATCGATCGTGGCCAACGAGATGGGCTCTGAGATACGCATGACATCCGCACCGGCTCTGGACAAACCCAAGGACCTTGCCGGAATTCTTACCAACGTCACCGAGAACTCGGTCTTTTTCATAGACGAGATCCACCGTCTCAAGCCGGCTCTTGAGGAGATGCTTTACATCGCCATGGAGGACTTTGAGATCGACTGGGTCATAGGGCAGGGGCCCAGCGCCAGGACGATGAGGATTCCCATTCCCCATTTCACGTTGATCGGAGCCACGACAAAGGCCGGAATGGTCAGCTCTCCGCTTCAGACCAGATTCGGAATCAACTGCCGCATCGAGTTCTACAATGAGGAGGAGCTAGGTGCAATCATCAAGCGCAGCGCCTCCCTGATCGATGTCCCCATCACGGACGAAGCCGTCTCCCTTCTGGCCAGGTGCTCAAGAGGTACTCCCAGAATCGCCAACAGGCTGCTTCGCAGATTCCGCGACTTCGCAGAGGTGACATCCGACGGAACTATCACGGCCGATGTGGTCAACAAGAGCATAAAGAACCTGGGAATCGACCTCAACGGACTTGAGGACCAGGACCGCAACATCCTGCGTACGATCATCGAGTTCTACGGCGGAGGCCCCGTCGGAGCAGAGACCCTTAGCATCTCCGTAGGAGAGGCCATCGAGTCGCTGGAGGACTTCTACGAGCCCTATCTGATTCAGAAGGGTTATCTCAAGAGGACTCCCAGAGGCCGCATGGTGACGGCAAAGGCCTATGAGCTTCTGGGCCTCGAGCACCTGATGCAGGCGCAGATGAGCACCAACGGAAGCAACTATCTTCCGGGTTTCGGCGGTTCGGGCGACAGCCAGGGGACACTGGATCTGTTCTGATTCTGTATTTGCAGGTTTCATATGAAAATAAGTGAGTTCACATTCGACCTTCCGCAAGAGCTTATAGCCCAGACTCCGGCCCAGAGGCGCGGAGAGGACAGGCTTTTGGTCATAGACAGGGCCACAGGGGCCTGGCGCGACATGCAGATGAGCGATTTCCCGTCTCTTGTGGAAAGCGGCTCCGTCATAGTCGTAAACGACACAAGAGTGCGTAAGGCCAGGGTGTTCGGCATATCCGATACCGGCGGCAAGGTCGAGTTCCTGTTCACCGGAGCCCTTGGCCCTGACAGATGGCAGGCCATGGTCTCCAAGAGCAAGCGCCAGAAGCCCGGAAAGACGTACGAGTTCTTCACTCCTTCCGGTGAGCTGTACTGCAAGGCATCCATAGCCTCCGAAGTAGATGACAGCGACCGCGGCTCGTCTCTGAAGGTCATTGCCTTCGACAGGAAGATAGACGAGGACTTCTTCTTGAAGTGCGGCCATGTGCCCCTTCCTCCTTACATCAAGCGAGAGGACGACTTCGAGGACGAGAAGCGCTATCAGACGATCTTCGCAAATGAGTGCGGCTCAATGGCCTCGCCCACGGCAGGACTCCATTTCACGGAGGACATGGTCAGGACGTTGGAGGCAAAGGGTGTGGAGGTGCTTCACATAACGCTCCATGTGGGAATGGGTACGTTCCTTCCCGTGCGCACGGAGAACCTCGAGGACCACGTGATGCACACGGAGAGCTATCAGGTGTCGCAGGAAGTGGCCGACAAGGTCAACAGGGCAAAGAGGGAAGGGCGCAGGGTCATCGCAATAGGGACGACGAGCGTCAGGACGCTGGAGAGCGCCGTGAACAGGAAGACGGGCCTTCTGGAGGCAAAGAGCTCCTCGACGGACCTTTTCATCAAGCCCGGTTTCGAGTTCATGATTGTGGACCGGATGCTGACGAACTTCCATACTCCTGAATCGACGCTGCTGGTCCTGGTCTCGGCCTTTGCGGGTAAGGACCACATCCTTGCCGCGTACAGGCATGCGGTGGAGGAGAAGTACCATTTCTTCAGCTACGGGGATGCCACGTACCTGATGTGAACCGTGATAACCGTTCTTCCGCAAAGGGGGATTTTGAGGTATCATAAAGGCACTGTTTTGCAATGGATTCTTTTTCAGAGAAGGTGTGTAAAGTGAGTAACCATTCTAAGAAAGTTTTGGCAATTGTTCTGGTCGTCCTTCTTTCGGTCGCATGTGTATTTGCACAGTCGATCAAGGAGGTCATCCACGGTGAGTACCAGGGAAAGACGGTCATCCTTCATTCCAACGACGTTCACGGAGCCATCGAGGGCTATGCCAAGATGGCGGCTCTGCGCGACTACTATGTCAGCGAGGGTGCAGATGTAATTCTCATCGATGCAGGCGACTTCAGCCAGGGAACGATGTACGTCAACGTCTCCAAGGGCTACAATGCGGTCCAGCTGATGAACAGGGTGGGCTACGACATCGCAGGACTCGGAAACCATGACTTCGACTACAGCTACGAGCAGCTGGTCAGCAACCTTGCGACGGCCCAGTTCGAAATCCTCTGTGCCAACATCTTCAACGAGACCGGAAACTCCATCTATCCGGCATTCATGGTCGGCACGACGGACAGCGGTCTTAAGATCGGTTTCTTCGCAATGGACACTCCTGAGACTCAGACCAAGGCCAATCCCGTTCAGATCAAGGGTCTTCAGATTCCTACCGGAGACAAGTTCTTCAAGATCGCACAGGACTGCGTGGATGCACTCAAGGCCCAGAATGTGGATCTGATCATCTGCATCGCCCATCTGGGAATCGACAACGAGTCCAAGCCCTACACATCATATGAGCTTCTGGAGAGGATTTCCGGAATCGACTACCTGATCGACGGACACTCGCACAGCGTGTTCACCGATTATGACGGACTTGCAGACCAGCAGACCGGAACGGGCTTCGTAAACATCGGTGTCATCGTCATCGATGAGGAAGGAAAGATTGAGGATGCCTTCCTCAGACCCACCGAGGACCTTCCCTCCGACGAGGATGTCCTCTCCTTCGCACAGGGCATCATCAACCAGGTCGATGCCGAATACAGCATCAAGTTCGCCGAGAGCAAGGTCGACCTCAACGGTGACAAGGCCCCCGGAAACAGGACCATGGAAACGAACCTCGGTGACCTGGTCGCGGATTCGATCCTCTGGTCCATCACACGCGATCCCAGTTCCGTCACGGTCCCGACCGACAACATCGTTGCAATGACCAACGGCGGCGGAATCCGTGCATGGCTTAGAAAGGGCGACATCACCAAGAAGGATATCAACACGGTCCAGCCCTTCGGTAACACCGTTTCTGTCATCTACGTGACCGGAAAGCAGATCCTCGAGGTCCTTGAGGCCTCCACATACCTCACTCCCGATGCAGTGGGCGGCTTCCCGCAGATTGCAGGCATGGAGATCACGATCGACACGACAAAGGCCTACGAGCCCAATGCAGAGACCTATCCCAATTCAACATACTACGGACCTGCCTCAATCAACCGCGTCACGGTCAACAGCATCAACGGCAAGGATTTCGATCCCGATGCAACATATGCGGTTGTTACGAACAACTTCTGCGCCGCAGGCGGAGACACATACTATGCATTCGCCAGCACGACGAACCAGTTCGACACAGGCATGCCTCTTGATGAGATTCTGATGGAGTACATCACAACTGTTCTCGGAGGCGTGATCGACGAGAAGTACGCCGAGCCTGCAGGAAGGATCACGATCATCAAGTGATCATCTGCGTGATGTAAGTGAAAAGGGGACCTTCGGGTCCCCGTTTTTTGTTGGGATTGATCTCGGCTACGAAAAAAGGACCAACCTTAAGGCTGGTCCCCTGTTTTGACCGCGGTTGGGATTGAACCAACGACCACTAGTGTGTAAGACTAGCGCTCTCCCGCTGAGCTACACGGCCATGCCATGAAAAAGTAGCACTTTGCTTTGACGCTGTCAATATTGTCTTAAGAGTGCGTTTGAGCTAGAATTGCAACGATGGCAACGGATTACAGGAAGACCATAGACGACATTCGGAAGCGCATCGGAGATGCAAGACTCATGGCTGTGAGCAAGACCAGAACGGTCGATGAAATCATGGCCGTCTATGATGCCGGAGTTCGTCTTTTCGGAGAGAACCATGTGCAGGAAATCGTCGCCAAATTCCAGACGAAGCCTGCGGATCTGGAGCTTCACATGATCGGCCATCTTCAGTCCAACAAGGTCAACAAGGTTGTTCCTCTTGTGGACATGATAGAGAGCGTGGATTCGCTTCCGCTTCTTCAGAAGATCGACAACGCGTCCGCCAGATGCGAAAAGACCATGGATGTGCTTCTTGAGTACAACACCTCGGACGAGGAGGCCAAGAGCGGCTTCGTAAGCAAGGCGGAGTTGATGGACTGCATCCGTGCATCCCTGGACATGAAGAACACCCGTATCCGCGGTCTTATGACCATAGGTCCTGTGGACTGCGACCCTGCAAAGAAGGACGAGCTTACGGATCTTGCGTTCAAGAAGCTCGTTGCACTGCGTGACGAATGCAGAAAGGCCTTTCCTGAGACGGATTTCTCGGTCCTTTCCATGGGAATGAGTTCGGACTATATGATAGGGGTCAGAAACGGTTCTACGGAAGTGCGCATCGGAACCGCCATCTTCGGACCCAGAGACTACGGGAAGAGCCCTGCATGAAGAAGATTCTGACAATCGTCATCCTTATCTGCCTCACAGCCCTTGTTTGTTCTCCGGTCTTCAGCCTTGATATGAAGGACTATGAGCCGTACAGTCAGGACGAGTTTCCCAAGTGGACCCTGGACCTCAGGCGTGCGGAGTGCATCTTCTTCGGAGGAATCCCCATAGCGTACCCTGTCACGGCACTGGCCTTCAGCATCGCAGACAGGGATGCATCGTTTCTGGAAAAGGCCGCCATCGCATGCTCAATCTCGGCTGCCATCGCTCTGATCGACTACATCATCGGGGTTGTGAATGCGGATTGAGAGAAGTTTCTGCTTTACAGTCGAGGATACAGAGGCAAAGCTCAGGGCCGACGCCTTTCTGGCATCGCGCGTGAGCGATCTCTCAAGATCCGCCCTGACGGGGGAGAACTGCCGCATCACCATCAACGGGAAAGCGGCCAAGAAGAGCGACAAGGTCGCACCTGGTGACAAGGTGGATCTCCTCTATGTGGCCGATGTATTTGAGAAGGTCGAGCCCCAGGACATACCTCTGGACATCCTCTATGAGGATTCCGACATGCTTGTCATCAACAAAGCCCAGGGAATGGTCGTCCATCCCGGTGCCGGAAACCCCGACGGAACCATCGTCAATGCCCTGGCATTCAGATACGGAGAGGCCTTCATAAACGAGATGTCAGACGAGTGCGATGTCTCAAGGCCCGGCATTGTCCATCGCCTGGACAAGGATACAAGCGGAGTCATGGTGATAGCCCTGAATGCAAGGGCCCACGCATCTTTGAGCAGTCAGTTCCAGAACCGGGACATCGAAAAGTACTACTATGCCTTCTGCGACGGCATCTTCCAGAAGCACGAGGATGACATAGAGTGCCTTCTTGCAAGGGACAAGTACGACAGAAAGCTCTTCTCTCCGGTTCGCGAACAGAAGGAGTTCATCATCCAGGGCGGACTGTCCGCAAAGAGGACTGCAGAGATCGAGAACGAGGTATACAACGACCCGAAATACAGGCTGGGCGGCAAGGCTGACAGGCTGCAGGAGGGCAAGTACAGCAAGAGCCACTACGAGGTGATCCGTCAGTTCCCGCAGGCGGCACTGGTCAAGGTCCGCATCTTCACCGGAAGGACTCACCAGATCAGGGTACACATGAAGTTCATCGGACATCCTGTGATAGGGGATGTCATGTACAACAACCGCCTTTCCAGGTTCCCCGGCCAGCCTCTGATGCTTCACAGCTACAGTCTTCAGATAGCCCATCCCGCGACGGGGGAGCTCATGCGCTTCGAGGCCCCTCTGCCGGAGAGGTTCGCAAAGCTCGAGGAGACTCTCAGGAACAGCTGACATGCAGGGAACGGTACTCAGGTCCATAAACAACATCTACTCGGTCAGGACTGCGGACAACGCGCTTTACAAGTGCAGGATCAAGGGCAAGCAGCTCTCGCAGGCCGTGGGCGAGTACAACCCCATTGTCGTGGGAGACGTGGTGGATTTCACTCCGTCCTCAGGCGACGAGGGCCTTGTTACTCTCAGACATGACAGAATAAGCGAATTCTCGCGCTGGAACGACAAGAGGTCCATGAACCAGACGGTCTGTGTCAACATGGACCTGGTGGTCTGCGTGTGCAGCGTCGAAAGCCCTCCGTTCAGACCCCGCTTCGTCGACAGGGTCATAGCCTGCTGCCGCGGCGTGGAGATCCTGATAGTCCTGAACAAGTGTGACATCCTTCTGACGGAGGAAGAGCTCGAGCGCTACGAGCTATATGGAAAGCTCGGCTACGGCACCGTCAGCGTATCGGCCCAGACGGGCGAGAACGTGGACAGGCTCGTAGGGATGCTCAAGGGAAAGACCGCGGCCTTCGTCGGTCAGAGCGGAGTGGGAAAGAGCTCTCTCATCAACAGGATTCTGGGAACGGACCAGAAGGTGGGCGATCTCAACGCCAAGTACAACAGGGGAAACCACACGACCAACCATGCACTTCTTCTGGACGGTCCGGGTTTCACCCTGATAGACACTCCGGGCTTCAGGGAGATTTCGGTCCCGCACGACGATGTGCATCTTGTGGCCGCATCGTTTCCCGAGTTCGTCAGGGCATCTGCCAAGTGCGCCTACGACGGGTGCCTTCACATCAACGAGCCGGACTGCGAGGTGCGCCGACTGGTTGAGAAAGGAAAGATCAACGCCGACAGATACGAAAGCTATCTGCGCATGCTCGATACAATGGAAGACAGGCTTCCCGTCTGGGGAAGAAAGAAGGGTTCGAAATGTTCAAAAGGACAGCAGTAGATCTTGGTCTGGACCTTGTTCTTGAAAACGTCTCAAGGTGTGCCCTGAGCCCCGTCGGAGCCGAAGCGGTTAAAAACGCCAACGTCACCTTCGACAGGGATGCCTATCTTCTCAGACAGAAGCAGGTCGCAGCTGTCATCTACGCCATCACAAAGGCCGCATCCGAAAACGGCCTGAGACTGGAGTCCTTCCCCGACATTTCTCCGGCTCTCTCTTTCATCGAGACACGTCCCACATCGTCGCTGGAAGGGGAGATGATCTTCGATGCAGGCCTCTTCATCAGAAGCGCAAGGCTGCTTAGGGACGTCCTGAGGCTATCCTCGGACCTGGGCTGCCCGGACAAGGACAGCGGAGTTGAGTCCATCATCGGCGAGATTCCCGAGAACCTTCTCTACCTTGAGCAGGAGATATTCCGCATCCTGGAATCGCCTGGTACGGTGAAGGAGAACTATCCCACCGTCAAGGCCCTTCGCGACCGCGCCGACACCAAACGCCGTGAACGCAGCCGCCTGGCCTCCGAACTGATGCACACAAACGCCTCCATCATGCAGGCCGATGCCGCCGTCATGCGCGACGGAAGAATCCTTCTTCCCGTGAAGAACGAGGCAAAATCCTCCCTGGACGGTTACGTGCAGAGCTCATCCCAGAGCGGCGGAACCGTGTTCATGGAGCCCTTCAGGCTTGTCGACATGAACAATGCCGTCATCATGGCCCAGGAGGAGATCCAGCTTGAGATCGCAAGGCTCATCGGAAAGCTCTCGGACATGGTGCGCGAGTGCGAGACCGACCTGAGGATCCTCAGCTCACAGGTCAAGGAAGCCGATTTCCTCTACGCATTCGCCTCGTGGGCGAAGACCAACGACTGCGCAAGGACCCAGATCGGAGAGCCTTCGGTGGAAGGCGACTACAGCTGCAACCTCATTCATGCACGCCATCCTCTTCTTGGTGCCAAGTGCGTCCCCATAGACCTTGCCGTTCCATCGGGAATCAGGGCAGTGGTCCTCACAGGACCCAATGCCGGAGGAAAGACTGTCACGATGAAGACTGTGGGTCTTTTCTCGCTTCTGAACCAGATATGCGGCTTCATCCCCGCATCCGACGGAAGCTCTCTTGCTCTCTTCGACCGGGTCTTCACGGACATCGGAGACGACCAGAGCATAGAGAACCACCTTTCCACCTTCAGCGGCCACATGAAGAGCATAGGCTTCATCCTCAGGACCATGACACGCGATTCACTGGTGATCCTGGACGAGCTTGGAAGCGGCACCGATCCCCAGGAGGGAGCTGCCCTTGCAAGGTCGATCCTTGAGTTCTGCACCAAGAAGGCGGGCCTGACTCTTGCAACCAGCCACCACGGAGTCCTGAAGCAGTACGCATACGGCTCTGACATAGTCCAGAACGCCTCCATGGAGTTCGATGAGAAGACTCTGGAGCCTACTTTCAAAGTCATTTCCGGTCTTCCCGGCGAGAGCCACGCAATAGATACGGCAAAGAGGATGCGTCTTCCCAAGTCCGTCACAGTCTCCGCCCAGAAGTACATGGGCCAGGAGGCCATGAAGATCTCCTCCATCATCAGGAACCTGGAGACGTTGAGGCGCGATGCCGAGCAGAAGAACGCAGAACTTGAGAGAAGGCTCAGAGGCATTGAGAACCAGGAGAACCACCTTGCCAAGGAGAAGAGAAGGCTGCAGGCCTTCGAGAACAGGCTGAAGAAGGAGCGCCTGGACGAGTTCGACAACATCATCTCCCAGGGCAGGCGCGACATGGAGAACATGGTCGCAGAACTCAGAGAAGGGGAGATAACCCGCGAGAAGACTCTGAAGATGAAGGGCCTTTTCAACGACCTTCAGAACAAAGAGGACGAGATTCGCAAGGAGATCAGCGCCTCCGAGGAGGAGCTTGACCTCATCCAGCTTCAGGAGGACAACAGTCTCTCTGACAGTGTCGAGCTCAAGGTGGGCATGGATGTCCTTTGCGGTCCGTCCAAGAGGGAAGGCACCGTAATCAAGAACATGGGCAAGGGCAAATGGCAGGTCGCCATAGGCCCGATGAAGTTCACAATGAAGGAAACTGACCTTACAGTTCCGAGAAGGGAACATTTGGTCAAGTCCTATTCCTTCGACCAGGGCTCGCGCTCACCGGCTCCGAAACTGTCGCTGGACCTTCGCGGATACAGGCTCCTTGAGGCTCTGGATGCCATAGACTCCCAAATCGAGGCCTGCTGCATCCACGGGCTTAAGAGTTTTTCCATCATCCACGGCTACGGAGACGGAATCCTCTCGGCGGGAATCCACAGGCACCTGGGTCAGAGTGCCATGGTCGAGTCGTTCAGATTCGCCCATCCGGACGACGGAGGGCAGGGCAAGACCTATGTCGTGCTGAAGTAGGGGGTGCTGTTTTGAAATCCGGTGTTGTTGCATTGAGGAATCTCAAGACCGACAGGGTCTATCTTTTCTTCTCGGAGGACATTCCCAAGGATTGTGCGGCCATGCGCTTTACTCTGGATCTTGGCCTTCATCCCTGTCAGAGCCTTCAGAAGGACTACACCGAGACAGGTCTTGAGGTCTTCCGCTTTGACACACTTGAGACCACGGAAGATCCCTCCCGTGTAAAGCACTACAGAGAAACGCTTGATACTTACGTCTGATCGGCGGCGGGTTTCTTTTCCTTGTCCCTCAGAATGATGGTTCTCATCGACTCGACGGAAAGCTCACAGATCTTTGTCGTGTCATGGACCTTGGGGTTGTCCATTCCCAGAAGCTCACGCTCCTGGTTTCCCACCACGAAGAACACTGATCCGCATCTTACGCCAAGATAGCTTGCGACCGTGAACAGGGCGGCGCTTTCCATCTCCGAGGCCAGGACTCCCAGGCGCTTCCATGCCTGCCACTTGTTCAGAAGCTCGTAGCTGACCGGCATGAAGTCGGGGTTGTGCTGTCCGTAGAAGGCGTCCTTGCACTGGACGATTCCCAGATGGCTTCTGATTCCCATCTTCTCGGCCGTGTCCTTGATGGCCGAGACAATCTCGAAGTCGGCGACGGCCGGGAACTCTATGGGCGCGTACTCCCGGCTTGTTCCCTCCATCCTGATGGCTCCGGTGGCGATGACGGCATCTCCGCCCATGACGGGGAGGGCGATTCCTCCGCAGGTTCCCATCCTCATGAAGGTGTCGGCTCCGCACTTGTGAAGCTCCTCCATTGCGATGGAGGCGGAAGGTCCTCCGATACCGGTGGACGTGACACTGACCATTTCCCCTTCGATATAACCGGTGTATGTGTTGTACTCCCTGTAGTCCGCCACCTGTTTGGCATCGTCAAGGAATTCCGCGATCAGCGGGACCCTCTTGGGGTCTCCCGGAAGAATGACATAGCGTCCGACATCGCCTTTCTTGATTCTGAGGTGATACTGGATGCCTGTTCCGTCCATGTAGTCCGACATAGGCTCGTCTCCTTGTCTTCTATTATTTGAGCAGCTTCTCCAGTTTGTCTAGGTCTTCTTCTGTCGTGGCCCAGGAGGTTGCGAACCTCACTGCGGTGTGGTCCTCGTCCACCGTCTCCCAGAATCCGAAGCGCACCTGCTTCTCAAGCTTTGCCATGGTCTCGTTGTCCAGGATGACGAACTGCTGGTTGGTAGGCGATTCGATAAGAAACGGGAAACCTGCCGCAGCAAGGATTGCCTTGAGCCTCTGGGCCATTTCCATGGCGTGGCGGGCGATTTTGAAGTACAGGCCGTCCGTGAACAGAGTGTCGAACTGGATTCCAAGAAGTCTTCCCTTTGCCAGGAGGGCTCCGTTCTGCTTCTGCATTGTCAGGAAGTGGTCCGGTCTGTTTCCGTGTGTGAAGACCACGGCCTCGCCGCACAGTGCTCCGACCTTGGTTCCTCCGATGTAGAACACGTCACACAGCCTTGCGATATCGCAGAGAGTTACATCCGTTTCGGGGCTCTCAAGACCGTATCCCAGTCTGGCTCCGTCCATGAACAGGATAATGCCGTATTTCCTGCACGTCTCGGAGAGTTTGGTAAGCTCATCCAGAGTGTACAGCGTCCCGTACTCGGTGGGGTGGGAGATGTACACCATGGCAGGAGCGACCATGTGCTCGTTGTTGGCATCGGCATTGAAACGCTCCAGTGTGGCCTTCACGTCGGCGACGTTGAGTTTTCCAAGTACCTGGGGCAGCTCGAAGACCTTGTGGCCCGTGTACTCGATGGCTCCGGCCTCGTGGCAGCTGATATGGCCCGTTCTTGCGGCGATGACGCCCTCATAGCGTTTGAGCATGGAGGAGATGACGACCTGGTTGGTCTGTGTGCCTCCGGCGATGAAGCTGACCTGGGCCGCGGGTGCGTTGCACTCGCGCCTGATCTTCTCTTCGGCGGCGGCGCAGTAATCGTCGCATCCGTAGCCGCTCTGCGGGTCCATGTTGGTCCTGCGAAGGCTCTCAAGTATCTCCGGCGTGCAGCCGGTTGTGTAATCGGATTCGAAACTAAGCATGGATTCATGCTGAACCAAGTGCGTTTTTTTGTCAATTTCCGGAAATGTATTCCAAATAAATATTGCGAATAATCCGACCTTATTTTAGTATTAGAAAAGATTATTCTAAGGACGGTTCGGAATGGAGATTCAGATTCAGGATTTGGTCAATTCAATAAAGCGCGACGGTATCGAAGGGGCCCGTAAGGAGGCCGATGCCATCGTTTCCGCCGCTAAGGCACAGGCCAAGGATATAATCGAGGCTTCCAAGACAGAGGCACGCAAGAACCTTGAGAACGCAAACCGTGAGATAGAGAGCTCCAAGGCCCTGATCAAGCAGGCGGCACGTGATGCCGTCCTCTCGGTCAAGAAGGAACTCGAGGCCGTAATGCAGCGCATCATGGCCGAGAAGGTCTCCAAGGACCTTACCGAGAAGAGCCTCGCAACTCTGGTTGCAGCTGCAATCGGCAATGAGGATCCCTCCAAGTACGCCGTTGAGGTTGCAGAGGCCAAGGCCTCGCTCAAGTCGGCACTTGCAAAGCAGATCGAGAAGGGTCTTGAGATCCGCCCGGTCAAGGGAATGTCCGGCATGAAGCTCGTCTGCAAGGACGGTTCGGGTTTCTTCGATTTCTCCGACGAGGAGATAGCAGCACTTCTCAGACCGTTCCTCGGCGATCTTGACGTCTGACGGGAGGAAAGATGCCTTCAAGGTACTTTTTTCTTGCCAGTCTGCCGATGCTGCGCTTCACCGACAAGGCTCCCATGAGCTGGGAAAGCTTCATGGACCAGGCCAGAGGCAGTATAAGCGGACATGATTTTGAACTTCTCTGCGGCATACCGCTTAACAGGGACGGGGGAGACCCGTTTCTGAAGAAGTGGACGGCCATGAACGCACAGCTTGACGGTGCGGTCAACGAGCAGAGGAAGGAGAAGCTCGGTAGAGCCTCCGATACGGGTGTCGCCTTCAGGGACCTGGAGGTGGGGCAGGTGTCGGATGCGGCCATGGCCTCGAAGAACCCGCTTGAGGCCGAGAAGCTTCTCATGAAGTTCAGGTACGACTACCTGGACAGGGCGAAGGGCTACGACCCCTTCACCAGGGCGGCGCTTCTGGCGTACGCGCTTCAGCTGAGGATCCTTATCCGCAAGGACCTCTTCACGGCAGAGAAGGGCAACAGTGAGTACAACAGGCTCTTCAAAGGCCTTCAGAACGAATTGAAATCGGAATGAGATAGAAACGGAGTGATTATGGCGAAAAGTATTGGACATGTAGCAGGCGTAAACGGAAACCTTGTGACTGTCACGTTCGACGGAGCCATCTCCAAGAACGAGGTCGGCTTCGTGCACACGGGCGACACTCTTCTCAAGGGAGAGGTCATCAGGATCAACGGAAACAGGGCCAGCATGCAGGTCTACGAAATGACCAACGGAATTCAGGTGGGAGACGAGGTCGAGTTCACAGGAGAACTCATGAGCGTTCAGCTGGGCCCCGGACTTCTCACTCAGATCTACGACGGACTTCAGAATCCGCTTCCGTCTCTGGCCGAGAAGTGCGGCTTCTTCCTCCAGAGGGGAGTCTACCTCGACCCCATTCCGAACAAGGACTGGGACTTCACTCCCATAGTCGAGGTGGGTGCCGTCCTCAGGCCCGGCGATGCATTCGGCACCGTCCCCGAGGGTATCTTCACGCACCGCATCATGCTCCCGTTCGGATTCGATGACGTCGACTGGAAGGTCACATCGATAGCCGAGAAGGGCAAGTACAACGTGCGTGACAAGGTCGCAACAGTCGAAAGCCCCAAGGGTGAGAAGCGCGACCTGACCATGGTCTTCAGCTGGCCGGTCAAGAAGGCGGTCAAGTGCTATGACGAGCGTCTCAGACCGGACGAGACCCTGATCATGAAGATCAGGATCATCGACACTTTCCTTCCCGTCGCCAAGGGCGGAACATTCTGCGTCCCCGGACCCTTCGGAGCCGGAAAGACCGTTCTGCAGCACATGGAAAGCCGTAACGCCGACGTCGACATCGTCATCATCGCCGCATGCGGAGAGCGTGCAGGTGAGGTCGTCGAGGTCCTGAAGGAGTTCCCCGAGCTGATCGACCCCAAGACCGGAAGGTCGCTGATTGAGAGAACGATCATCATCTGCAACACGTCCTCGATGCCCGTCGCGGCAAGAGAGGCATCGGTCTACACGGCCATCACGATGGCTGAGTACTACAGGCAGATGGGTCTGAACGTCCTGCTTCTTGCCGATTCGACAAGCCGCTGGGCCCAGGCCATGAGAGAGATGAGCGGAAGACTCGAGGAGATTCCCGGTGAGGAGGCCTTCCCAGCCTACCTGGAGTCGGTCATCGCAGCCTTCTACGAGAGAGCCGGAAAGGTCCGCCTGCACGACGGAAGCATCGGTTCTGTCACCATCGGAGGTACGGTCAGCCCCGCAGGAGGAAACTTCGAGGAGCCCGTCACCCAGGCCACGCTCAAGGTCGTCGGAGCCTTCCATGGTCTTTCGAGAGAGCGTTCGGATGCCAGAAAGTATCCTGCCATCCACCCGCTGGAGTCCTGGTCCAAGTACAAGGGAATCATCGATGCCAAGCTGGTGGCACAGGCCCGCGACATCCTGTTCAAGTCCAATGAGATCAACCAGATGATGAAGGTCGTCGGAGAGGAGGGCACCTCGGTGGAGGATTACATCGAGTACCAGAAGGGAGAGCTTCTGGATGCCGTCTACCTGCAGCAGAACTCGTTCGACCTCGTCGATGCTGCCGTCCCGCCCGAGAGGCAGAAGGTGGAGTTCGACCTGCTGTACAAGGTCCTTATGGCCAAGTTCAAGCTGGACAACAAGAAGGACGTCAGATCCTTCTTCAACGAGCTGAGGCAGAAGTTCCTCGACTGGAACAGCGTCCTTGATACCGATGCACGTTACACCAAGTATCAGAAAGAGATAAACGATCTCTACCTCTCGAAGGTAAAGGAGGGTTGAGATGAACAAGGTCTATACCAAAATCGAATCCGTCGTCGGAAACGTAATCACCGTCAGGGCCAAGGGAGTCAAATACAACGACCTGGCCATGGTAGGAAAGAGCTATGCCAACGTCATCAAGCTTGACGGCGATCTGGTCAGCCTTCAGGTCTTCGCGGGAGCCCAGGGAGTCAAGACGGACGATCCTGTGCGCTTCATGGGCATCCCCATGCGCGTCAGCTTCTCCGACAACCTCCTCGGAAGGGTTTTCGACGGTTCCGGAAAGCCCAGGGACAACGGTCCCGCCCTTGACGAGAACATGATCGAGATCGGAGGTCCCTCCGTCAACCCGGCAAAGAGAATCGTTCCCAAGAACCTGATCCGCACCGGAATCCCGATGATCGATGTCTTCAACACCCTGGTCGAGTCCCAGAAGCTGCCCATCTTCTCCGCATCAGGAGAGCCCTACAACGAGCTTCTGGCCAGAATCGCCATGCAGGCCGAGGTCGATCTGATCATCCTCGGAGGCATGGGACTGAAGTACGACGACTACCTCTTCTTCAGGGACACCCTGGAACAGAGCGGAGCCATGAGCAGGACGATAATGTTCATCCACACCGCATCCGACCCCACCGTCGAGTGCACGATGATCCCCGACCTGTCCCTTGCAGTAGGAGAGCGCTTCGCCCTGGACGGCAAGAAGGTCCTGGTCCTTCTCACCGATATGACGAACTTCGCCGATGCCCTCAAGGAAACGGCGATCACGATGGAGCAGGTTCCTTCCAACAGAGGATACCCCGGAGACCTCTACAGCTCGCTGGCTTCCCGCTATGAGAAGGCAGTCGACTTCGAGGGAGCCGGTTCTCTCACCATCCTGGCCGTAACCACGATGCCGGGTGATGACGTCACCCATCCGGTTCCGGACAACACCGGATACATCACTGAAGGCCAGTACTACCTCAGAAACGGCCACATCGAGCCGTTCGGAAGCCTGAGCCGTCTGAAGCAGAACGTCAACGGCGACACAAGAAACGACCACAGGGCCATCATGGACAGCCTGATCAAGCTCTATGCCTCCTACAGGGAGTCGCTTGAGAAGAAGTCCATGGGATTCATGATGACTGAGTGGGACGAGAAGCTGCTCAAGTACGGACAGCTCTTCGAGTCCAAGCTGATGGACCTTTCGGTCAACATCCCCCTCGAGGAAGCCCTTGATCTGGGATGGGAGATTCTTGCCGAGTGTTTCGAGCCCAACGAGACCGGACTCAGAACCGAACTTGTCTCGCAGAGATGGCCGAAGAAGACGGAGGCATAAGTGGCTGTTAAGCTGACTAAGAACGAACAGAAGAAACAGAAGGACCAGCTGAAGCAGTATCAGCGGTATCTTCCTACTCTGCAGCTCAAGAAACAGCAACTTCAGATGGTCATCCGTCAGATCGAGGCCAAGCTGGCCGAGTACAAGGCACAGCAGGAGGCCCTGGTCAACGGAGTCCAGGACTGGATCTCCGTCTTCGGAGAGAACAGCGCCTTCCCCGCGGAGGGCGGACTGGACAGTCTGATCAAGCCTGACAAGGTCATCAGACGTGAGAGCAACATCGCCGGAGTAACCATCCCGGTGTTCGAGGATCTGACGTTCAGTGAGATCGAATACAGGGTCGAGGATTATCCGCTGTGGGTCGACAAAGCCCTGGTCCTGCTGAAGGAATCGGCCAGGATCACAGCCCTGATGTCGACGCTGGAGCTTCAGGTTGAGCTGCTTGGAAAGGAACTTCGGACCACGAGCCAGCGCGTCAATCTGTTTGAGAAGGTGAAGATACCCGAGACCAAGGAGAACATCCGCAAGATCGGTGTCTACATGGGCGACCAGGATACGGCTGCCGTCGTACGCGGAAAGATCGCCAAGAAGAAGCTTGCCGCCAAGGAGGATTCCGATGATTGAGAAAATGAAGAAGATCGTCATCGTTGCCACCGAAGGCCGCAAGGAGGCGATGATCAGCGGAATCAGGGATCTGGGAGTAGTCCACATCTCCGAGACAGCGGCCCCCAACAGCGCCCTCTCCGAACGCCTTACCTCGCTGAACCGTGTCAGATCGGTTCTGGTTGAGAAGGCCAAGGAGGAGAAGAAGAACTCCAAGAAGGCTCCGAAGAAGGAAGCCCCGCATAAGATTCTCTCCGGTCATGATTTCGAAAGACTCCATGAGAAGCTCCATGCTGCCATAGCAGAAAGGGACATCCTGGCTGACGAGATCACGCGCATGGGAGTCCAGAAGGACCACATCGCGAAGTGGGGCGACTTCGATCCCGACCAGATCCGCGCTTTCGCAGAGAAGGGGATACATTTCAGCTTCTACCTGCTCGGAAAGAAGGAGATGGCCGACCTTCCTGCAGAGTGTTCCTACATCACTTTGAAGAGCATAGACAAGCAGAACGCCATCGCCGTCGTCGGCGACGAGCTTCCCGCCCAGTTCAACGGAAAGAAGTTCAGCCTTCCGGAGATGGGAGTGGGGCAGCTTGAGGTCGAGATCGACAAGAGGGTGAAGAAGGTCGCTTCTATCGACGGACTTCTGATTGAGTCGGTCCCGCAGATTCCCGGCTACGACAAGGCGATTCTGAAGCTCACCGACGAGATTGTCTTCAACAGCGTAAGCGATGCCGCCGGAAGCGAGGAGGGGCTTGTCCTGATCTCAGGATTTGTACCCGAGTCGGACCTTGACGCCTTCAAGAAGGCCGCTTCCTCCAACTCCTGGGCCTATGTCCTGGACGATCCGACGGAAGAGGACCCTGTTCCGACGAAGGTGCGCTACAACAAGGTCACCAAGATCATGAAGCCGATCTTCGACATGCTGGGCACGGTCCCCGGATACAGAGAGTACGACATAAGCATGTGGTTCCTCCTGTTCCTGTCGCTGTTCTTCGGCATGATAATCGGTGATGCCGCCTACGGCGTGATTATGCTGATCGTAAGCATCATCCTGAACATCAAGACCAAAAAGGTGTCCAACATCAACCTGCTGCTGTATGTGATGAGCATAGCTACGGTGATCTGGGGCTCGCTGACCGGCACGTGGTTCGGTGCAGAGGGTGCCTTGAGGATCCCGTTCCTGAGAAAGCTCGTCATACCGGCCATAGCCAACTATCCGGAGCAGTTCGGAGTTGACTCCAACGCGGCTCAGAACACCGTGATGAAGTTCTGCTTCTGCCTCGGAATGATCCAGCTCTCGCTCGCCTGCGTGATGAACATCATCCGCAAGTGGAAGCAGAAGAGCCTGGCTCTGGTTGCGGACCTTGCATGGCTTGCCATCATAATCAGCATCTACTTCCTTTCGCTGATGCTCGTCATCGGTGAACAGGTCAACCTGACGCTGATTCTGATCGTGGTGCTCAGCGGTCTGGTCCTGGTCATCATGTTCGGTGCGCAGGAGCCGGGTCTGAGCTTCGGCAAGGGCCTGAAGAAGGGTCTTGCAGGTGCGTTCACCACCTTCCTGGACACGATCAGTGCCTTCGGAAACGTGATGAGCTACATACGTCTGTTCGCTGTGGGAATGGCGAGTCTCGCCATAGCCCAGAGCTTCAACGGAATGGCCAGCCCGATGCTCAAGGGATGGGCTCTCCCCGCGGGAATCCTCGTCCTTGTCATCGGCCACGGCCTGAATATAATCATGGGCCTGCTCAGTGTTGTTGTGCACGGCGTAAGACTGAATCTTCTGGAGTTCTCCGGCCAGCTCGGAATGGAGTGGGCGGGAATCCCATACGAACCTTTCAAAAAAAGCATATAGGAGATGCATATGAATATCGGAGTAATCGGATTGGTATTGGCAATTTGTCTGTCGGCCATGGGAAGTGCCGCAGGAATCGGCGCAGCGGCAGTGTCCGCAGTCGGATCTTGGAAGAAGTGCTACGGCAACGGAAAGCCGGCACCGTTCATGCTGGTCGCCTTCACCGGCGCACCGCTGACGCAGACAATCTACGGATTCCTGCTTTTCAACTTCATCAACAGCGCTCTCTCACGCGGTGCTGATCAGCTTCTGGCCATGTTCATCGGAACGTTCGGAGGACTTGCAATCGGTCTTTCCGCATACTTCCAGGGCCGTTGTGCTGCAGCCGCATGTGACTCTCTCGCAGAGACCGGAAAGGGTACGGCAAACTACCTCATCGTCATCGGTGTCATCGAGACAGTCGCACTGTTCACACTGGTTTTCGGCCTGCTGCTCCTCAACTCAGTCGGTTGATCCGAGGTCCGCAATTGTTTTTGCGGTCATTGGGAATCGAAAAGGTTGATTAGCGTCAGACTATGATTTATCATCGAAATGTCCGTATGGACATGTTTATATCGCGGAGGTAAAAAATGAAGAAACTTCTTACAGTTCTCCTGGTCCTCTGTGTTGCATTCACTGCATTTGCACAGGGCAGCTCTGAGGCTTCTGCAAAGACAGAAACCTACAAGATCGCTATGGTCACAGACTATGGTGACATCACAGACCAGTCGTTCAACCAGACAACATATGAGGCCTGCAAGGCTTACGCCGAGGCACATAACGTTGCATTCACCTATTTCAAGCCGGCCGGAGACAGCACAGCAGACCGTGTTGCCATGATCGAGTCAGCAATCGGTGAGGGATACAACATCATCGTCATGCCCGGTTATGCATTCGCCGGTGCCATTGTTGAGGCTGCTCCCCAGTACAAGGATGTCAAGTTCGTCGCTCTTGACGTCGCAGTAGGTGACATCCTCTCCGAGGCTGTCGGTGCTTCCTACACATGGAATCCGGATGACTACGTAGTCTCCGAGGTCATCGACCTCTCCAACGTGTACTGCATCGTCTACCAGGAGGAGATCGCAGGTTATCTCGCTGGTTACGCCACAGTCGCTCTCGGATACACAGAGCTCGGTTTCTGCGGTGGAATGGCTGTTCCTGCAGTCGTCCGCTACGGTTACGGTTTTGTCCAGGGTGCTGATGCTGCAGCTGCAAAGCTCGGCAAGAAGGGAACCATCCAGTACTCATACGCCAACCAGTTCTTCGGCGATGCCGATATCACGGCAGCTATGGATTCGATGTATGCCAACGGTGCCAAGGCAGTCTTCGCCTGCGGCGGCGGTGTCTTCACATCAGTCGGTGAGGCAGCAGCCAAGGTCGGCGGAAAGGTCATCGGTGTTGACGTTGACCAGGCTCCCATAATCGACGGTCTCTACGGCAAGGGCATCACGATCACTTCAGCAATGAAGGGTCTCTATGCCTCAACTCAGGCCGCTCTCAAGGTCATCATCGAGGACAATGCCTGGAACACAGTCGCCGGCACATTCGGCAACCTGGGTCTTGTCTCCGGAACCGATGTCGAGGCCAACTTCGTCGGAATTCCTCTCGAGGGAACACAGTGGTCCTCAACATTCACAAAGGCTGATTATCAGGCTCTCGTGAACGACATCTTCACCGGAAAGATCAAGGTCAGCAACGACATCTCAGTCTCTGCTGCAGCCAACGCCAAGACTCTCACAGTCAAGGATCTCGGAAACATCAAGTAATCCGGAATACGGTGTTGATTTTTCGAAGGGTGCGAAGCAATTCGCACCCTTTTTTATTTACTTGGACTCCTATGATGGAATACAATTAACAAGATATCTGAAAGGAGGTTCGAATTGGAACAGCAGCAGTACGCAATCGAGATGCTGAACATCACCAAGAGGTTCCCGGGTATTATCGCCAACGACAATATCACGTTGCAACTCAAACGCGGTGAGATTCACGCACTCCTCGGAGAGAACGGAGCGGGAAAATCCACTCTTATGAGCGTTCTCTTCGGACTGTACCAACCGGAGGAAGGGCAGATCAAGAAGGACGGTCGTGTGGTTCAGATCAAAGATCCGAACGACGCCAACGATCTCGGAATCGGTATGGTGCACCAGCACTTCAAACTAGTCGAGTGCTTCACGGTCCTTGACAACATCATCATGGGAATAGAGCCCACCAAGGCGGGCTTCCTTCAGAAAGCCGAAGCCAGGAAGAAGATCATCGAGCTCTCTGAGAAATACGGTCTCAAGGTGGACCCCGATGCAAAGATCGAGGACATCACCGTCGGTATGCAGCAGAGAACCGAGATTCTCAAGATGCTCTACCGCCAGAACGAGATCCTGATCTTCGACGAGCCCACTGCAGTTCTGACACCGCAGGAGATCACGGAGCTGATGCAGATCATGAGGAACCTCAAGGCTGAGGGTAAGTCGATTCTGTTCATCTCCCACAAGCTGGCCGAGATAATGGCCGTCTCCGACAGGTGTTCCGTCCTGAGAAAGGGCAAATACATCGGAACAGTAGATACAGCCAAGACCAACATCGAAGAGCTTTCGGCCATGATGGTCGGAAGAAACGTCAACTTCCACGTTGCCAAGAAGCCGGCAAAGCCTGGCGATGTGATCCTTGAGATCGACGGAATGACGGTCGCATCCAAGGTCCACAAGAACAACGCGGTCAAGAACGTCTCTCTGAAGGTGAGGGCAGGGGAGATCGTCTGTATCGCAGGTATCGACGGCAACGGACAGAGCGAGTTCGTCTACGGACTCTCCGGTCTGGAGCCGATGGTAAGCGGCAGGATCCTCTTCAACGGACAGGACGTGTCCAAGTGCTCCATCCGCCAGAAGAGCGTCATGGGCTTCTCGCACATCCCGGAGGACAGACACAAGCACGGTCTTGTCCTGGACTACTCGCTGGAGGACAACCTGGTCCTTCAGACCTACTTCAAGCCCGAATACACCAACAAGTTCGGCTTCCTCAGGCGTGACAACATCCGCAAGAAGGCCGAGGAGCTCATCAAGAAGTTCGATGTCAGAAGCGGTCAGGGTCCCATCACCACGGCCCGTTCGATGAGCGGAGGAAACCAGCAGAAGGCCATCGTCGCCAGAGAGCTGGACAAGGATCCGGAGCTTCTGATCGCCGTCCAGCCGACAAGAGGTCTGGATGTCGGTGCCATCGAGTTCATCCATGAGCAGATAGTCGCCCAGCGCGATGCCGGAAAGGGTGTCCTTCTGGTCTCTCTCGAGCTGGATGAGGTCATGGACGTATCCGACAGGATCCTCGTCATGTACGAGGGAGAGATTGTCGGTGAGTTCGATCCCAAGAAGACTACGCAGGAAGAGCTCGGTCTTTACATGGCCGGTGCCAAGAGGATGGAGGTGAAGGAATGAAGAAAGAGAAAAAGAACATCCTGAAGACTAACGGGATGCAGTCTCTGATCGCCTCGATCATCTGTATCATAGTCGGTATGTTCGTCGGATATGTGGTTCTGCTGTTCATCAACCCGGCCGGAGCAGGCAAGGCTGTTGTGACAATCATCAAGAACTTCATGACCTACACGAACTCCGGAATGAGGGTCAAGTACTTCGGTACCACGCTGGCCAAGACGGTTCCTCTGCTTCTCTGTGCACTGAGCATCCTGTTCAGCTACAAGGTCGGTCTCTTCAACATCGGTTGTTCCGGCCAGTACACCGCAGGAGCCTGTGCAGCACTGTACGCCGCTTTGAAGTGGGGCTGGGGCTGGATTCCCTGCCTGCTGTTCGCAGTCATCGCCGGAGCTCTTGCAGGTGCCATCGTAGGAGCCCTGAAGTCCTACTGCAACGTCAACGAGGTCATCTCGGGTATCATGCTGAACTGGATTCTCCTGTACCTGACCAACACGATCCTCTCGGGCGTCAAGGAGCCCACGTCGCCGTACACCTACCAGCTTAAGAACTACGGTCCCAAGTCACTTCTTCCGAACATTGGTCTCAACAAGCTGTTCAACAACAACGCCAACGTGACCATGGCGGTTCCTCTTGCAATCATCATCGCCGTCATCGTCCTGATCGTCCTGAACAAGACCAAGTTCGGCTACGAGCTCAAGGCCACCGGATTCAACAAGAACGCTGCTAAGTACTGCGGAATGAAGGAGAAGAGGAACATCATCCTCTCACTGGTCATTTCCGGAGCCCTCGCAGGACTTGCCGCCTCGCTGTACTACCAGACCGGTATCCAGCAGTGGGAGTGCACCACGGCCTCCGTTCCCGCAATGGGATTCAACGGAATCGCGGCTACGTTCCTCGGCGGTCTGCATCCGATCGGAACGATATTCTCGTCGTTCTTCATCGAGCAGATCACCCTCGGCGGAGCTTACGTCGACAAGACTATGTACAGCTCTCAGATTTCCGACCTGATTTCGGCATTCATCATCTACCTCTGCGGCTTCGTACTCTTCCTGAAGCTTCTCATGAAGAAAATGATCGCAAAGGCTGAGGCCAAGAAGGCCGCCAAGGAAGGAGGTGACAAATAATGGCACTGCTTATCACTTACACACTGATATTCGCATCCGTTCTCATCCTGGTCGCTCTGGGCGGTTGTTTCTCGGAGCACTCCGGAGTCATCAACCTCGGTCTTGAGGGAATCATGGTCATGGGAGCCCTGGGTGGCGCCCTGGCAATGAAGTTCCTGCCTCTGACAATCCCGACGTTCATCTACATCATCCTCGTGATGCTCTGTGCGGTTGCCCTCGGAACGGCTTATTCATCGCTTCTGGCAGTGGCCAGCATCAACTTCAAGGCTGACCAGACCATCGTCGGAACAGCTCTGAACATGCTCGGAACCGCAGCAGCCACCGTTTTCGTCAAGGCTATGAACACGGCTGCAAACCCCAACAACGTCTCATCGGAGATCGAGTACGTCAGGCCCAAGGCAAAGTTCGTCACATACATCGGCAAGTTCGAGTTCAACTGGTTCATGCTTGTGACCGTCATAGTCCTGGTCGTGGCCTACGTGGTCCTGTACAAGACCCGCTTCGGTCTCAGACTGATGGCCTGCGGTGAGCATCCCCAGGCAGCAGCATCCGTCGGTATCAACGTATTCAAGTACCGCTGGGCCGGTGTCCTGATCTCAGGTGCTTACGGCGGACTCGGAGGAATCTGCTACATCCTGGCCGGTGTCTCGATCTGGAAGTTCGAGTACGGTGTCGCGGGATTCGGCTTCCTGGCCCTGGCCGTCATGATATTCGGTCAGTGGAAACCGCAGAGGATAGCATTGAGTGCCTTGCTCTTCGGTTTCTTCAGGGCTCTTGGAAACACCTATTCGGTGTTCGATTTCCTTGCGAACCTCCACATCCCCAGCACGGTGTACAACATGATGCCGTACATCATCTCGCTGATCGTCCTGGCCCTTACCTCGAGCCGCTCGCGTGCTCCTAAGGCAGAGGGTATCCCGTACGACAAGGGAATGAGGTAAAACACAGGGTGCCGGCTTTCTTCCGGCACCTGGGTGTTACATACAAAACCCGTTTTTGCAACTTTTATATGTAATTTTTACATACAGAAGGGATAAAACGGGTTTTTGTATGTATACCCATTACATGAACAAGTCACAATTCACTGAAGAACTACAGAAAAGAGACGCTGAACTCTCCGGTCTCATTGCGTTATTGAAGAAACGGCCCGAAATGACGGTTGACGGCAACCTCGTCTGTGCATCAAGAAGAGAAAGGCTTGATTACTACGACAAACAGGATGCAAAAACCGCAACATATCTGGGCGCGGACAGGCATGAGCTTATAGTAAAGCTCGCACA
>Ga0310696_10002363_pt1 | contig 25193 bp, 21 predicted proteins | sample AusTroGonzalo_MG_4_FD_203885 | JGI IMG/M metagenome (GOLD analysis project Ga0310696, IMG submission 203885) | Bovine rumen microbial communities from tropical cattle in Woodstock, Queensland, Australia - Gonzalo_02 (v2) (version 2) | ecosystem: Host-associated > Mammals > Digestive system >...
GCTGCTCACCGGCAAATCCACTACGCGTCAGCAGGAAAACGCGCGGCTCGTCCTTCTTACCCTTCCACACGGAACGCTGGCCATTATAGATGGCATCGGCATTGACAGTGCTATAGGCATTGAAATATTCGGTCGAAGTGCCGAGGGCAGTAGGACCAGAGAGCGCCTTACGATACCACATGGGCGTACAATCGCGAACATTAGGCTCCGAGGCATCCATCCACCACGCATCAACACCTGCGATGCCGTCGTGATTGAATTTCGTATAGAGTTTCTCATCCATCTGATGCCAGAACATCTTTCTCGCTCCAGCATCGTAGGCGTCGTAGAAACCGTTCGTATAGCCCGGGCCTACCCAGTCGTGGATATCGTCTGTAGGGCTCTGAATATACATCCAACCCTTGGCATCGAGTTCCTTGTAATTGTCGGTATTGCAATAGAACTTCGGCCACACGCTGATCATGAAACGACCGTGCATCTGATGCACATTATCGAGCATCTTCTGCGGATTCGGATAGCGCGAAGTCTCGAACTCGTGCGAGCCCCACTGGTCCTCGGGCCAGTAGTTCCAGTCTTGCACAATATTGTCGATAGGAATCTGACGCTTGCGGAATTCGGCCAGCGTACCTTCAATCTCTTCTTGTGTCTTATAACGCTCGCGACTCTGCCAGAAGCCCAGCACCCACTTGGGATAGAGCGAGGCCTTGCCGGTCAAAGTACGATATCCGGCAACGACCTGATCGAGGTTCTCGCCAGCAATGAAGTAATAGTCCATGTCCTTGTTCATCTCGCTCCAGATGCTCAGTTTGCCGCGCTCTTCTGCACTGCGGGGCTCAGCGACACGCAATCCGCAATAGGCCTCACCTCCGTCAGGACGCCACTCAATGCGCAGCTGCACGCGCTTGCCCTTCTGCAACTCGGTCGAGAACTTATAGGTATTGGGGTTCCACGCCGTGCGCCAACGCTCGGGCACCACCTCCTGGCCGTCGATATACACCTTCACATAGCCGGAATAATACAGCACAAACTGATACAGCTGCAACTTACCCTTGCACTTACCGCAGCACTCGGGCTCGATAAATCCCTCGTAAGTCACGTTGGCACCCATCAGATTGATTTCTTTGGGGAAGTTCTTGATGCCGCCATTGTCAGTCTTCAACGCAATCTCCGACTTCTCGGGCGTACCATATTCATAATAGATGGAGTCCTCTTCGCGCACCAGCTTCTTGCCACGGGCATCGATATAAGTTCCAGTCAGGTGACCCTCCTTGCCCTGCTTGTCGTAGAGCTTGAAAGCGCGGTTCAGCTGCAGATAGTCGTGGGGGGTTCCGAAGCGGCAGTAGCTGTACGAATCCCACAGCACGCCATAGTTCCTATTCGACAGCACGAAAGGAATGCTCACCTTGGTGTTATACTGGAACAGATCCTCGTTCTTGCCCTTCATGTTGAATTCCTCGCTCTGGTGCTGTCCCAAACCGTAGAACGCCTCGTCGTCAGGCGATTCGAACTTCATCTGCCACGACAACCCGTGCTTCTGCTCCTCGGGAACCGTATAGTCAGTTTTCATGCCCAGCTCACGCTCAGGCACCGTGAAATCCCAGAACTGCTTGCCGTCCTCGGCCTCCTTCAGCAACTCCTTCTCGTGCTCGTCATAGAAGGTCAGCCGACCGCTATTGACATTCACCTTGGCCAACACCTTGGCGGCTTTCACCCACACCTCGCCAGTGCCGTCCAGCGAATACACATCGAACTTCGGCTTCTGAATCTGGGGGACGATCATGAGACTCTGCTTCTCCGACAACTGGCTTTTCGACGTAGCCTGCACACGAATAATGTTGTCGCTGACTACCTGCAAGCGCACCACCTGTGCGCCATCGGCCTTTGCCTGTTTGACGGGAATCGTCACATACTGGCCATCAATGGTGTAGTCACTGGCCATCAATGCGGCGGCCACAAACAGCAGCACGCCCATTGTCATTGTTCTGAGAGTTTTCATTCAGCAATATAATCTTTACTTGTTTTAATCTTCAATAATTTCTGCCTCTTCAATTTCTTCTATCGCCATCGGGAGCGTGATGACAAAGATGGCGCCACCGCCAGGATTATCCTCCACAGTGATAGTTCCACCGTGGGCTTCGACGATGTCCTTGACACGATCCAAATTGACACCCTCGCCATTCACAATCGGGTCGAAGGCATGCTCCTTATATTCGTCCTTGATACCGATACCGTTGTCGGCCACCTGAATCTGTGCCTTATCATCCTGCGTACGGGCCACACCCACACTGATAATCAAATCACCGGGCGTGAACATGGCAGCATTGCGCCACAAGGTTTCGAAGACTTCCTTCAATCGCTCCTCGTCGAGATTCACATTCAACTGGTCAACTGACGACAGGAAGTTCACCTTGACCTTTTTGTCTGGATTAGGCGCGACATAATGTTCGCAGAGGTTGCGGATAAAGAACACCAAGTCCTCGCACGCCAGATTCACCTGCACAGGTTCGCGTTCTGCGACTTCCGGCTGTTTGCCGTCCTTATGATCCTTCATGATCTTCATGCGCATCTCGTTCATCCACTGCGTTTTCTCCAGCTCGCGACGGAAGCTTTCCACATTCATACGCTTCTCATGATGTTTGATGAACCACTTACGCCAGAACCAAGCGACAAGAGCAATAATGAGCATGTAGAGCAAAATCATCCAGCGCGTGCGCCACAGCGACGGACGGATGGTAATTTCAAGCGTCGACTCTTCCTCACCAAACGTACCGTCATCGTTCAGCATTCTCACGTGCAGCGTGTAACTGCCGGCACGCAGCGAGTTATAGGTGATATTCGGATTCAATTCCGAGGTCTTTACCCAGTTTTCGTTGAAGCCCTCCAAACGGTAGACGAAACGCTTGCCGTTGTTGATCATGCCTTCATCAGATCCCAGCTGGATGGTAAACTGGTCGTTGAAGCGCAGCGTAATCTCGCGACACACGTCCAGCGCCTCGTCCAGAATAACACGGCCGTCAATCTCGCGCCCCACAGGCACATCAGCATCGAACAGCTGCAGTCCGCTGAAGATGGGACACTCCTTGCTTTTCTTGCCGGTGAGCACCTTGGGATTGATGATGTCTAGACCGCCCTGACCGCCAATAAGCACCAGTCCGTCGTGCGTCAAACACGTCGAACGCTGGTTGTAGGCTGCCTGCTGCAGTCCGTCACGGTTATTATAGCTGCTGACGCTGAACTGCCACTTGCCGTCTTCCTGCAACTGGGGCACAATCTTCGACACGCCATGTTCCGTGACAACCCAGATATGATGCTGCTGGTCCTCGAGAACCGAGCATACACTCGACCCGAAGAGTCCATCCTGCATATCAAGCAGACGAACCTGTTTGCGTTTCTGGTCCCAAGCGATGACTCCCGAGTTGGAGCCCTGCCAGATAATGCCACGCGAGTCCTCTATGACACTCACCGTACTACCCGTCTGCACAGGTACGCTCGGGTCTTCGGGAATGACTCTGTTCACAAGCTGTCCCGTTACGGGGTTCACATACGAATAATACCAGCTGGTACCCATCATCAGCCAGCCCTTCTTTATCCACGAGGCTGATGTCATATAGTTATTAGGAATCGAGGTGTTGTTCGAATCCCATGTGCGGAACTTACCCGTCTTCAGGTCGAGCATCTGGATGCCCGCGCCCAGCGTACCCAGCCAAATGCGGCCCCACTTATCCTCGGTGATGCTCCACACGTTATCAGTGGCCAGACCGTCGGGTTCGCCTGTATGGCGGTAACTAATGATCGTGGCCTCGCCCGAGGCATTGCGTGGAATACACCGCGTCAGACCACTGTTATAGCCGCCAAACCATACGCTACCGTCGTGCGCCCTATAGGAACCTACCATGATGTTACCCAGCATGGGACTGTTCTCCTTCGTATAACGCGCCAGTTCTTCGTTGGTTTTGGGGTTATACACCAGGATACCTTTCTCGTTCGTTCCCAGCCAGTAGTTGCCGTAGCGATCCTCACTGACGGCATTGATGTCGCCCAATTCCAGGTTCATCATGCTGTTCGAACCCTCCTTGTACATATTGACACCATTCTTATACGTACCGATCCACACCAGTCCACGGTCGTCCATCAGGATGTTACGAATTGTATTGTCGCTGAGCGTCGACTCGTCCAGTTTGTTGTTCAAGAACTGGCGCATCTCATGGTTCTTCAGGTCAAAAATCAGCAGACCCTCGTGGTCAGTAGCAGCCCAGAAACGGCCTTTGCCGTCAAACTTCATGTCCCAGACTTGCAACTCCTCGGGTAGACCTTCAATCTGCTGTTGTTGCAAGTAGTTCTTGATACCTACCACCCATTGGTTGTCCTTCTTGAGCTTGATGAAGCTCTGCTCCTCTACCGACACCCAGATGTTGCCGTCGGGGTCCACAGCTAGATGGTATTCTCGGTTCTCGCGAGAGCCGTGATCTTTCATCCATGTGTCGTCGAACTCCTTCAAGCCCTTCTCACCATCGAAACAGCACAACTCGCCATTGGTAGTCACCATCAGCACCTTGTCGATATAGTCAGCGCAGACACTAATATTATAGGTAGGATTGATATCTTGCAGCGCATAGCCGTAATTGAAGTGGTTTGTCTTCTTTGTATGCGGATTGTAATACCACAGACCAATATCGTAGAACTTCACCCAGAAGTTCTTCTTCGAGTCGATATAAATTTTCTCTACACCCTTGTTGAAGCCAAAATACTGCTCTAGTTCTCTCGAGGCGTTACGCTCGAATTTTTCCGTCTTCGGGTCATAGACGCTGTAGTTCAAACCCTGATGCAGCCACAGCTTGCCGTCCCAGCCCTCCATAATCTCGGTGGTGGCATTGTCTCGCATGGTTGTCGTGTCGCGCATGTTTGTAAAGAACGTTTTTACACGATAGCCGTCGTAGCGGTTCAGTCCGTACGACGTGCCAATCCATACAAAACCCTTCGAGTCGCGGTAGACGCAGTTCACCTGCGAGTTCGACAGTCCGTTACGCGTATCCAGCCTGCGGAACTTCATATCGGGAATGGCTGCCTGAATGACTATAGGCAGCATCAACAGGAAGGCAAGCACCATCACCGCCTTCTTCAGCAGCGTCTTGGCTGACGTCTCGCGAATACGCAGTTGCTGGGGCACAATCTCCTTATGCACCTTCGTGTCGCCCTGAATGTTCTTCAGCAAAAGCTGGCACGCCCTGACACCCATCTGGTGCGACTGGTCCTCAATGACCGACAGGCGCGGCGTCACATAGTCCGCATGCACGTCATCGGTAAAACCAATCAGCGCTACGTCCTTCGGAATTGTCAGTCCGCAGTTCTTGATGGCAGTAAAGGCAGCAAAGGTAATGATGTCGTTAAACGCTAGGATGGCATCCGGACGCTGCTCGCTTTCCAGCAGGTCCGTCGTATTCTGCAGCGCCACCTGGTAATCTATCTTGTCGCACACCACCAGATTGCGGTCAATGGGTATCTTATTGTCGCGCAACGCCTCCAGATAGCCGTGCTTGCGACGGCACACCATGTCCAAATGGTTCGGACCGCCGATAAAGGCGATGCGCTTGCTGCCCGTTTCAATCAGATGCTGCGTGGCCTCGTAGGCAGCCTCGTCGCCATTGGCAGTGACGCTCGAGAAGCGGTCTGACAGACACGTACGTCCGAAGAACACCAAAGGAATGCCCATATCGGAAAGTTCCTCGTAGTGCTGGTAGTTTTTCGTATTCTGGGCCAGACAAGCAATGATGCCCTCCACATGCAGTCCGATGAAAGTATCCACCGCCATAATCTCGTCTTCCGTGGTCTCGTGACTGTTCGCACTAATCACACTGTACCCCTCGCGGCGAGCCTCGTCCTCAATGCCATCCAGCACGGCGGCATAATAGTGCGACACTAGATTCGGCACCACCACACCAATCATCTTCGGAGCCTCCTTGCGCAAACTCTGGGCAAAGGGGTTCGGACGATAGTTCAGCTTCTTAGCCAAGTCCTTTACGCGCTGCTGCATGTCCTTGCCAATCTCGGGACTGCTGCGCAAGGCGCGACTGACGGTTGCTATACTCACACCCAACTCGCGGGCCAAGTCTTTCAGTGAAGTACGACGTTGTTTGTTATTAGCCATAATCGCTCTGTTTTTAGTTATTGCTGACAAGTCTCGTGCAAGCCGAGTGCAATGGAGCAGCGCTCCAATTATCGAGGTGCCTCCGAGACTCGCAACCATTCGGTTGCAAAGTTACGTAAAATTACGGAAACCTGCAAACGTTTACGTGTCTTTTTTTTGTTTTTTTGCTTGTTCTGTCTTAAAAAGTCCGTAACTTTGCATCGTGAAAATCAGAATGAGTAATGAATAGTTGATAATAAGTTAGTTAGAAAAGGATTGGGGATGTCGTGAGACATCTCTAATTTTTTTTGTTCATTTGAAGCGGTGCTAAGGGCGAAAAATGGAGAAATTTACACTGCCGTACTGGCGATGCTCGACGAAGTGTGGGTGTTGGCTGAAATCGTAATCCTTGCCGTGTTCCAGAACGAAGAGCCCGTCAGTCTTGAGCAGTCCACGCTCGACGATGAGGTCAGGTAGCGTGGGCAATTCTTTGAGGGCATAGGGCGGGTCGGCAAAGATGAAGTCAAACTGCTGGTGGCAGGATTTGACGAAACGGAACACATCGCCGCGAATGGGGATGACGGTATCGGTGACACCGAGTTTTTTCAGGCAGTCCTGAATGAAGCGATGATGGTCGCGGTCGAGCTCGACACTGACGACGCGGCTGCAGCCTCGCGACAGGAGTTCGAGGGTGATGCTGCCCGTTCCGGAGAATAAGTCGAGAGCCTCTGCACTGTCGAAGTCGACGTACTGAATGAGTACATTGAAGATGTTCTCTTTGGCAAAGTCGGTAGTGGGACGGGCCTTGAACGACCGCGGAATGTCGAAGTGGCGGCCTTTGTATTTTCCGGTAATGATACGCATACCTCTTACATCTTTCTTCTTACTTCAGATACACTAACATCGTATCGTAGGGCATACCGTCGATTTGCGTGACGGGGGCGCGGTTGAACTCGCCGGTAGGACTGCTAACGAAGACACGCTTGACGAACTGCAGGGCACGTTCCTTCATGTCATCGCTCTGACCAGCCAGATGCAACTCGTCGTTCTGCGGATCCATACCCAGCTGTTTCCAAACGGACAGCACATAGTAGAGGGCATCGTCGACGGTCGTGGCGGCATAGACATTCTGGAACTTGAAACGGTTGTGTTCGAAACTGAATACCTCGACCTTGCGGTCGTGGAAGTAGCAGTAGAGCTTGGCGTGAGGACCGGTGAAGCTCTTCTGGTACATGTGGCGCCAGACGGTAGACATGAGCGGCTGGTAGCTGACACAGCCGAAGCGGTCGGCCAACACCTGACGCAAGTCCTTCGGCACGGAGAAAATGGCCACGGCGTTCAAGTCGGGCAGAATGGCATGCGCCACCGTCTGATGGTTCTGTCGCGTAAAGGAATAGTAAAATAGCTGGTCGCGCTCCTCTTCACGGAACTCGGCCACGGGTACGCAGAGTACTGGCGAGTCAATGAGCACCATGACGCGCTCGTAGTCGTCCTGTAGCAACAGCTGGGTGCGCAGCGCCTCACGCATATTCGCCGCCAACGATATGCCGCTGTTCATCGGGTAGCGTTCGTATCGCACCTTACCCTCATCGATAGTCGAGAAGGCGATGGCATCGCGGCTAATTCGGATGATGAGTCGTTGTCTGTTCATAGTCTATTTCTCTATGATGCTCAGTACACACAGCACGGCTAACACCGCACTGACCAGCGCCAAAATGATATTTGTCTTCTGAATATTCGTCATATCGGGTGCGAAGTTACGAAAAAATGATCAAAGGTCAAAATATTTTTGGAGATTTAGGCTTTTTTTTGTAATTTCGCAGGCGAATATGATTACTGACGAGCTGACATACCGCATCTACGAGGCGCTGGTCCTAGAGCCGACCGCCGAGCAAGACCAGGCCATCGAGACCTTCGCACGGTTCATGACGGACCGCCACACAGAGGCCGTGATGGTGATGCGCGGTTCGGCAGGAACAGGTAAGACCACACTGGCCGCTGCCATCGTCAGGGCGATGGCTACGCTGGGCCAGAAACTGGTGTTGTTGGCTCCGACGGGGCGTGCCGCCAAGGTATTCTCGCTGTATGCGGGACATGCGGCATTCACCATCCACCGCCGCATCTACCGGCAGAAATCACTGGAGGGCCGCTTCGAACTGAACTTCAACAATGCACAGGATACGCTGTTCATTGTGGACGAGGCCTCGATGATAGCCAACGCGTCATCGTTCAACGACACCATCTTTGCCGGTGGACAACTGATGGACGACCTGATTCGCTTCGTCTACAACGACCGCAACTGCCGCCTGATGTTTATTGGCGACCGCGCACAGCTGCCCCCCGTAGGCGAGACCGAAAGTCCCGCACTGCAAAGCGACGTGCTGCGCAGCTATGGGCTGCACGTGCACGAATGCGACTTGAGCCAGGTGCTGCGACAGAGTCAGGAGTCGGGCATTCTGTGGAACGCCACGAGGATAAGGAGTGAAGGGTTAACGGTAAACGGTGAATGGTTAGAGGGCCTCACCCCCACCCTGCCGAAAATACGGGTGGCGGGGTTCGACGACATCTGCATTGTGCCGGGCAACGAACTCATCGAGACGCTGGCCAACAGCTATTCGCATGTGGGACAGGACGAGACCATCGTCATCACCCGTAGCAACAAGCGCGCCAACATCTACAATCAGGGCATCCGCAATCAGGTGCTGTACTGCGAAGATGAACTCTGCTCTGGCGATCAGCTCATGATTGTCAAGAACAACTACTACTGGCTGGAAGAGGAACTGCGGCAGGCCACGGAGAAGATTGAACAGCCCATGTCGTTTCTAGCCAACGGCGACAGAGCCGTCGTACGTCGCGTACGCCACGTGCACGAGCAGTACGGATTCCGCTTTGCTGAAGTCACTATGACATTCCCTGACTACGACGACTACGAACTGACGATGATGACCCTGCTTGACACGCTGACGTCGGAGGCTCCCGCGCTGACCCGCGAACAACAGGAGACACTATATAATAAGGTGATGGAGGATTATGCCGACATCCCCCACAAGGCCGACCGCATCAAAAAAGTCAAAATGGACCGCTACTACAATGCCGTACAGGTGAAATTCGCCTATGCCGCCACCTGTCATAAGGCACAGGGCGGACAATGGGCACATGTGTACATTGATCAGGGATATATGACCGACGACATGCTTACGGCCGACTATCTGCACTGGCTGTATACGGCGTTCACCCGCGCCACGGAGCGACTCTATCTGGTGAACTGGCCCCAAACGCAAACAGAAACATAATCATTATGATGACAATATTATATATAATAATAGGTATAGCCCTTGGGGCTGTGGCAGTCTACTTTGTGATGAACTCGAAGCAGGCTCGGCTGGTGGTGGAACTGGCCAAGAAAGAGACGGAGTTAGAAATGATGAAAACCACCAAAGACCAGTTGCGCGACATGGGCGTGTTAATGGCCGAGGCGCAGGCCCGTCACCTGAACAAAGAGAATCAGGAGAGCATGGACCACATCACGCAACCGCTGAAACAAGCTATCAGCGAGATGCGTCAGGCCATCAACGACAACACCAAGGACCACACGGCCCAGACAGCGTCACTGAAGGAGCAACTCAGGTTGATGATGGAGACGGGACGTGAAATGAGTGAGAAGGCCGAGGGTCTGGCCAACGTACTGCGCCGCGACAACAAGATCAGCGGCAATATGGGTGAAATCATCCTCGGCGACCTGCTGGCATCACAAGGACTGACCGAGGGTATCCATTACGAGCTACAGACCCGCTTGCGCGACGAATTGGGGCGTCCACTGAAACACGACGAGACCGGTCGCGAGATGCAGCCCGACGTCATTCTGCACTATCCGCAGGGACAGGATGCCGTCATCGACTCGAAGGTGTCGCTCGTGGCTTACCAACGTTACGTGAATGCCGAGACACCCGAGGAAAAGGAACGTGCTCTGCAGGAGCACATCAAGTCGATCCGTTCGCACGTCAACGAGCTGTCGCGCAAAGACTATTCGAAGTATATCAAGGCCCCCCGCGAAGCCATCGACTTCGTCATCATGTTCGTACCCTTCGAGTCGTCGCTGCAACTGGCGCTGGCCAACGACCCCACACTATGGCGCGACGCCTTCGAACATAAGGTGTTCGTCACCGGCGAACAGAACCTTTTGGGCATCCTACACATGATACACATTGCCTGGGTGCAAAACCAGCAAGCCGAGAACCAGCAGAAGGTGTTTGGTATCGCCGAACAGCTGTTGGACCGACTGGGCGACTTCATTCAGCGCTACAACAAGCTGGGAGAGCACATCGAACTGGTGCGCAAGGACTTCGACGCAGCAGGCAACAAACTGTTTACCGGCCGACAGAGTGTGGTGCAGAAAGGCCGCGAACTCATCGACTTGGGAGGCAAGGAGAATCCTAACCGCCGGATTCCCAAAGCGGAGCTGTCGCTCGAGGAGATCTCAGAAAACTCAGAAAACTCAGAAAAATCTGAAGATGATCTATCTGAATGACGACATAGCCGGCTTCGACCTCGACGCCGCGCTGCCACTGTTGAGCGAACAGCGCCGTGAGCAGGCCCTGAAGTTCAAATTCGAGCTGGGGCGCAAGACGTGTGCCATGGCCTATCTGCTGCTCTGTGAAGGATTGCAAAAAGATTACGGCCTGACGGAGCGTCCCGTGTTCGAATACGGCGAGCACGGTAAACCCGCCATCGTCGGCCACCCGGACATCCACTTCAACCTGAGCCACTGTCGCGAAGCCGTCATCTGCGCTGTCAGCAACCGGCCCGTCGGCATCGACATCGAGAGCATCCGTGAATTCAAGGAATCCCTGGTGCGCTATACGATGAACGATGCAGAGGTGCAACAGATAGAACAAGCTGCACAGCCCAACGTGGAATTCATCCGTTTGTGGACCATGAAGGAGGCCAAACTGAAGTTGACGGGACATGGTATCACCGACAACATGAAGCAGGTGCTGGACGGTTCAGAGCACTTCGAAACCTTCATAAACGAAAAAAAAGGATACATTTATAGTGTGATTTACTAAAAAATGATTATATTTGCAGCCAAAAATATAAACTTTAAAACTATAGCATTATGAAATTAGACGGAAGACGCGAAAGCTCGAATGTGGAGGATCGCCGCGGTATGAGCGGTGGTGCTAAGGCCGGTCTGGGAATCGGCGGTATTATCGTAGTGGCCCTGATGGCTTGGATGACGGGTGGCAATCCCCTGGAAGCCGTGGTACAGCAAGTTCAGCAAAATGGTTTCGGTGGAAACACCGAGGTCAACGAAGGACAGCGCGAGTTCACTGAGGAGGAGCAGGCGCTGGCGAAGTTCTCGACACAGATTCTGGCCGGCACGGAGGATGTCTGGACGGAAATCTTCAAACAGCACGGTGCCCAGTACCAGACCCCCACCATGGTGCTCTATACTGACGGCACACAAACCGCTTGCGGACAGGGCTCCGCAGCCATGGGACCGTTCTATTGCTCAGGCGACCAGAAGCTGTATATCGACCTGTCGTTCTTCACCACCATGAAGCAACAGCTGGGAGCCGACGGCGACTTCTCGTATGCCTACGTCATTGCACACGAGGTGGGACATCACGTGGAATACCTGACGGGAACGCTCGAAAAGGTACATGCTCAGATGGCTAAGCTCAGTCAGACCGAAGCCAACAAACTCAGCGTACGCCTGGAGCTGCTGGCCGACTTCTATGCCGGCGTGTGGGCTCATCACGACAACAAGCGTTTCGGTTCACTGGAGGACGGCGACATTGAGGAAGCCATCAATTGTGCCCAGAAGATCGGTGATGACTATCTGCAGACCAAGGCTCGCGGCTATGCCGTTCCCGAGTCGTTCAACCACGGCACCTCCAAGCAGCGCATGAAGTGGTTCAAGCTCGGTCTGGAGACTGGCGACATCTCGAAGGGTACCACCTTCCAGTGCTCTGATGCAGAACTCTAAGACAAAAATGAGACGGGCTCCCATTGGGGAGCCCGTCATGATTTAACCACATAATTCAGCTTATTCCTTAGGGAAGGCTGATAGCTTCTGACGGACAAACGTCAGCGCATGTGCCGCACTCTGTGCACATATCAGGGTTGATTGAATACTTGTCGCCCTCAGAGATAGCTCCAGCGGGGCACTCATCGATACATGTTCCACATGCGATGCAGTCGTCACCAATTACGTATGCCATAATCTTATAAAATTAAATTGTTTAACTTAAAATACTTACTAATTGTGATGCAAAGGTAAGCATTTTTTTGGTTCATACCTAATTTATGGTAGAGAAAATGATGGTTTAACACTTAATTTATACATTATCGAAATAATAAACTGCCCGTTATTCGCGTTATAATAGAGTATATGAAACGATTATTTGCTATACTGACTATCATTTTAGCCTGCTCGCTGGCTGTCGTTGCACAGATGGACCGCCGCGTGCAGAACAAGCCATACATCGACCTGCGCCCATTGCATTTCGGCATACTGGTGGGTCTGAACATGCAGGATATTGAGTTTGAGAATGTGGGGCCGCAGCGCATCACTTATGAGGACGGCACCGTACACGACGAACTGATTTACTGTGATGCCGACAAATGGAACCCGGGATTCACGGTGGGCGTACTGGCAGAATGGCGACTGAGCGACAACTTTTCCCTTCGCTTCACACCCCAGATGCACTTCGGAGCCAAGCACCTGACGTTTATCAATATGAAAGACGTGGATGCCGAGGGCAGGCCATTTACCCAGACGCAAGACCTGAAAAACACCTACGTCTCGATGCCCATCGACCTGAAATTTGCTGCTCCTCGCTGGAACAACCACCGTCCGTACATCATGGCAGGAGTGAATCCTGTAATGAACCTGACCAGTGGCGATTCGGACATTGTACGCCTGAACCGCTATAATACGATGATGGAGGTGGGACTGGGCTGCGACTTCTATCTGCCGTATTTCAAATTAATTCCTGAGTTGAAGTTTTGTTTCGGTCTGGGCAATGTGCTGGATACGGGCCACAAAGACGAACTGCGCGATGCCAACCTCAAGGCCTATGCAGGCAGTGTCAGCAGCGCACAGTCGAAAATGATAGTGCTGACGTTCTACTTTGAGTAAAGGTCCACGACCATCTTTCCTACGAAGATGGCGGCTTTACCGTTCTGGTCGACGGGGACAGGTTTGCCGTCGAGGTTGCTCTCGTACTGCAACTCCTCCATATAGGTATGGGTATGACCGCCGAGCACTAGGTCGATATTGCGTGAACACTTAATCAAATACTGATCGTCCTGCCCACGATTGCTGTTCCAACCCAGATGGGAGATGCAGATTACCAAGTCGCACTTCTTGTCCTGCTTCAGCATGGTGGCAGTTTCAAGTGCCACTTGTGCCGGATCAAGATACTTCACACCAGGACAGTTCTTGCCGGACACCAAGCCTTCCAACTTAGGACAGACGGCAAACACGCCAATCTTCACCCCGTTGCGCTTGATGATGATCCAGGGTTTGGTAACTCCCTCCATCACCGTGCCCGTAAAATCGTAGTTGGCACAAAGAATGGGGAAGTTGGCTTTCTTGAACATCTCAGCCATATTGTCGAGTCCGAAGTCGAACTCGTGGTTGCCGATGGTTGACGCATCAATACCCATCTGGTTCATCAAACCAATCTCCACATCGCCCTTGAACATGGTAAAATAGGCCGAACCCTGCCAGAAGTCGCCAGAGTCGAAATAGAGCAAATCAGGATGTTTCTGACGCTCTTCCTTCAACATGGCAATACGACGGAGGAAGCCTCCCCTACCCGCCTTCATCGTGTCAGGCAACTGGGAACTGATGGGAAAAATCTGCGAATGGGTATCATTCGTGTGCAGAATGACCAACTGCTTGTGCTTCTTGGCCGAAGCAGTCAAAGGGAAAAAGGCAAAAAAGTAAAAAGGTAAAAGGAATACCACCAGTTTTACCACCTTTTCTGATATCATTGCATTTCTCTTCATAGTTTTCTATTTTTTAACTTCTTTACCTTTTTACTCTTTTACCTTTACACGTCCCTCAATTTCAGAGTCCACCACCTTGTCCTGTTTCTGCATATCGCGAAAGTAGTTCATGATGATGAAACGTGTGTTATTGCTTACATCCTTGGGTGAATTGATATTAGTACCCTTCTTGAAAGCCTCCATCTTATCAGTACCACCCAGCAAGTAGTCTATCGTGGTGATGCGATAGCTGCGGGCAGGATCGATGGGTTCGCCATTGATGGTCGCACTGACTAGTTTGTGGTCCTTACTAATGACCATTCGCACCGACTGGCTCATCCCCTCGCCACCGACGGCAGCTATCTGGCCCAGCAACTCGGTCAGTGCATCGCCGGAGAGTGTGACGAAAGCGATTTTGTTCTCAAAAGGAGCTATATCGAGCACGTCGCCATAGGTGATTTCACCCTTGGGCAAGTCGGCGCGCACGCCACCCATGTTGTAAATGGCCAAATCAGGTTCTTCGTTGTAGTCCTTCGCCGCCCAAACCAGGATGTCTGCCAGCAGATTGGACAGCGTACCTTCCGGACGCTGGGCCGTCATATATTTGGCCGACCGTCCTACAACAGGTCCCATAATGCTGTCTACAATATGCTTGTAAGGGGCCAGAAATGCTGTGGCCTGAGCATCCGGTTGGGCGTCATAACGGCTGTCGACCAAGATCCTGCTACGCTGAATGCCAGCCACCTCATAGTGCGAACGACACGCACCAAGTGTCATCATCATAACAGCTGACAAAGCAATAAAAGTGGTTTTTATTTTCATAATATTCAAGTTTTATGCTGCAAATATACAAAAAAAAGGTAAAAAAAGAGCATATCGAAGCAAATTTTTCACTTTTCTCTTTTCACTTTTCACTTTTTTTTGTACCTTTGCACCCGCTTTTCGGCGTAACCGATGGAGGGAAGTCACGAGTTGCCCGTCTATGTTGCGTTGGAACGATACAACAACATTATTATTTTATAGTAACAATGGATTTAATTAAAGTTGCTGAAGAAGCATTTGCAACCGGCAAGCAGTTCCCAGAGTTCAAGGCTGGTGATACTATCACTGTCGCTTACAAAATTATCGAGGGTTCTAAGGAGCGTATCCAGCTCTATCGTGGCGTAGTCATCAAGATCTGCGGTCACGGTGACAAAAAGCGCTTCACTGTTCGCAAGATGTCAGGTACCGTTGGTGTAGAGCGTATCTTCCCCATCGAGTCACCTAATATTGAGAGCATCGAGGTGAACAAGGTTGGTAAGGTTCGTCGCGCTAAGCTTTACTATCTGCGCAAGCTCACTGGTAAGGCTGCTCGTATCAAGGAGAAGCGCAGCGGTATCACTAAGGAGTAAAACTACCGACATAAAAAGAGACACTTCACAATTGAGGTGTCTCTTTTTTCTTTTCCTCTTCTGAAGTCGATTTAGCAGGGGGGGGGGTATGACCGCCATAGATGGTTTCGCCTCCCAAGTCGCCATGCAGAGTTTCCTGAAACGACTCCCAATCCTGGAATCCTGCCAGCAGCGACAACCTGTCGAGTGTCTTGCGGTTAGGCTTCCTCAGTATTTCCTTCTCTACGGCCTCCAACAGTTTTCGGAGGGCTATACGTTTCTTCTCCATATTTATAATATAAGTTTGCTGCAAAGATACAAAAAAGTTTAGAGTTTAGAGTTTAAAGTTTAGAGAAATTTTGTACCTTTGCAGCAAAATTGGAAAAATCTCATAAAAATGAAAGAATTAGCACTTAAGTACGGATGTAATCCGAACCAAAAGCCCTCACGCATCTTCATGACTGAGGGCGAGTTACCCATCGAAGTAATTAACGGCCGTCCCGGCTACATCAACTTCCTCGACGCCTTCAATGCCTGGCAGTTGGTGAAGGAGCTGAAGGCCGCTACCGGTCTACCTGCTGCCGCCTCATTCAAGCACGTGAGTCCTGCCGGCGCTGCCGTGGGTCTGCCCCTGAGCGACACGCTGAAGAAGATTTATTTCGTTGACGACATCAAAGGCCTGGACGAGAGTCCCGTGGCCTGCGCCTATGCCCGTGCCCGTGGTGCTGACCGCATGTCAAGCTATGGTGACTTTGTAGCGCTGAGCGACACCTGCGATGCTACGACGGCGCTGCTGCTGAAGCGTGAAGTGAGCGACGGCGTCATTGCACCCGACTTTACGGCTGAGGCTATTGAAATATTGAAGGACAAGCGCAAGGGTACCTATAACGTCATCAAGATTGACCCTGCCTACCAGCCTGAACCCATCGAGCGTAAGCAATGCTTTGGTGTGACCTTCGAGCAGGGACGTAACGAGATTAAGCTTGACGACCCCGCTCTGTTCGAGAACATTCCCACACAGAACAAGACATTTACTGCTGAAGCTAAGCGCGACCTGATTATTGCCCTTATCACGCTGAAATATACGCAGTCGAACTCTGTCTGCTACGTAAAGGACGGACAGGCCATCGGTATTGGTGCAGGCCAGCAGAGCCGCATCCATTGCACTCGCTTGGCAGGTAACAAGGCCGATATCTGGTGGCTGCGTCAGCATCCGAAGGTGATGGCTTTGCCCTTCAAGGAGGGTATCCGTCGCGCCGACCGTGACAATACCATCGATGTGTACATCTCTGAAGACGAGCACGACGACGTGCTGCGCGACGGTGCTTGGCAGCAGTTCTTCACCGAGCAGCCAGAAGTGCTGACGATTGAAGAGAAGAAGGCCTGGATTTCCCAGAACACAAAGGTGGCCCTTGGCTCGGATGCATTTTTCCCCTTCGGCGACAACATCGAGCGTGCCCACAAGAGCGGTGTGGAGTTCATCGCCCAAGCCGGTGGCAGCGTGCGTGACGATCATGTCATCATGACCTGTGACAAGTACGGTATCACGATGGCGTTCACTGGCGTGCGCCTGTTCCACCATTAAACTAGTAGCACTAGTCCTACTAGTAATACTAGAAAAAAGACTATGAGTAAGGAATCAGACTTCCAGGAAATTCTGGAAAACGGCATTTCGTTTGGTCGTGGCGGTGGTCCCCGCAAAGAGGAAGACAAAGTAAAAACCAAGGCCAAAAAGAAAAAGTATATCACCGGTGCTCACGGTAGTGGCTCTGCCCGTCAGAAAGCCAAATACCGTGAGCAGCGGGCCAACAGGCATAAGAAGTAAGAAGTAAGATGTAAGAAGTAAGATGTAAAAAAGACTACTAACGATATGAAGAAAACATTATTACTAACTCTATGCTTGGTGCTGACTACCATGGTTTCAGCCCAGAAATACGTTGGAGGCGACATCTCGCTGTTGCCGACCTACGAGGAACACGGTGCCAACTACATGGACAAAGATGGCAAGAAGATTTCAGACCTGCTGTTCTTTCTCAAGGATCAGGGGCTGAATGCCATGCGTGTCCGCCTGTTTGTAGATCCGTCTAGAGCATCAGACGAAGCTAAAGGACAAGGTGTTCGCCAGGACCTGGACTACGTCAAGATATTGGGCAAGAGAATCAAAGAAGCAGGACTTAACTTCATGCTCGATTTCCACTATAGCGACACATGGGCAGACCCTGGCCAGCAGACTACTCCCTATCTGTTTAAAAGCGTGAACACACCAGTCTGGGAGTATATCTACCACTATACCAAGGAATCATTGCAGGCCCTGGTAGAAGCTGGGGCCACCCCAGACTTCATCCAGACAGGTAATGAGATATCATTCGGCATGCTTTGGGATGCCTGTAAGGTGACTCCCAACAGTTCATGGAACGCCTACCTCGACACCAATTGGGACCATTTCGCCACAGCCTTGAAGAATGCGAGCAAAGCCTGTCGTGAGGTGTGCCCCGAAGCTAAGATCATCATCCACACAGAACAATGCGCCAACAACCCCACCCTCGATGCTGCATTCTTCAACCGAATCAAAGCCAACGAGGTGGACTACGACATCATCGGCGTATCGTACTATCCATATTTCAAAGGCCGCATCTCCAACCTCGATAAAGGCCTGACAAAGTTAGAAACCAGTTTTCCAGATAAACAGGTAATGATTGTCGAGACGGGTTGTGGCTATCATTATACGGTAGGCGACAAGGACAAGCAATATTATCCCCTCACCTATGAAGGCCAGCGAAAGTTTACAGAGGAACTCGTGACCATGCTGAACAAGCATCAGAACGTGAAAGGTCTCTTCTGGTGGTTCTTAGAGGCTAATGAATACGGTCTGGATTGGGCAACCAACCGCGTGACGGATGGTTGGTATAACGCCTCACTCTTCGACAACGAAACCGGCCGAGCCCTGCCTGCCCTCTACGAACTGCACAACTTCGTGAGCAGCACTGGCATCATTGAAAATGAAGAGTTAAGAATGAAGAGTGGAGAATTTGCTACCGCACAATGGTACACCCTCGATGGGCGCAGGCTATCAGGTGCCCCCAGCCAAAAGGGTCTCTACATCCATAACGGCAAGAAAATAATAGTCCGCTGATTCAGTGGACTATTATTATGATTAGAAGTTGAGGTCTTTGCCACGATAGAAGTCGATAAGCGCCAGTTGGTAGAGGTTCTCGTAGCGGGCCTGGACGAGGTCGGACTCTGACTTCAGGTAAGTGTTCTTGGCCTCGTTGAACTCGGTGATGGTGGCTTTGCCGTTTTCATATTTTGCCTGCATGAGCTGGAAGGCATCCTTCGTGCTCTGCAGGGCTTCTTTGGAGGATTTCTCCTTGGATTGCGCATTCAGGGCGTTGTAGTACACCTGCTGGATTTCCTTATAGAGCGTCTTCTTCGTATTGTCGAGCTGCAACTGTTGGTTTTCCTGCTCGATACGGGCATTGCGGATGTTATTGCGCGTTTGGAAGCGGTTGAAGATGGGAATATTGAGGTTCAAGCCGATATACTGTGAGAAGTTATTCTTTATCTGGGTAGAGAAGTTATCGCTCTTGAAACCGCTGGTAGTGTAATAGTTGGTACCAAGACCTCCACTCAGGGAAAGCGAGGGAAGGTTGGCGGCCTGCGCAATCTTGATGCTATGCGCAGTACCCTTCAAGCGAAGCAACTGGGCGGCGATTTCAGGTTTAATGCCCAAGGCCTCGGCATAGATGGCGTCAGGGGAAGGAATAGCGGCGGCAAAACCGTCGCCAACAGTCAAATCAGGGCGGACGATGGCAAAGCCTTCGGGTGTGGGCAGTTCAAGGAGCTGCGTCAAGGCGAGAATGGCCAGACGCATATTGTTGTCTGCCTGGGTAGCCGTCAGTCGGCTATTGGCCAGCGTGGCTTTCTGCTGTGAGAGTTGGGCCTCGGAGGCTTTTCCGTTGTCGACAAAAGCCTGCAGACGGACCACCTGTGCGGAGTCGATGTCAATTTGACGACGGGCTACATCGGCAATTTCGAGGTCGTAGAGAATCTGGACGTATGCCTGCGCTACCTGCATACGGATATCGTCCTTCGCCTTCTCAAGGTCAGCAGTTGCTGCCTCGAGGTTCAACTGACTGAGCTTAATCTGGTTCGGAATCTGAAAACCGGTGAAAATGGGTACACTGGTACCAAGTGACAATGATGTCGACGAAGTGTTCGTATTCGAATAGGTGTTCGCTTCCGTCAGTCCGCGTCCAAACGAGAAGTTCTGTGAGGCAGAGGCGTTGAGATCTGGCAGACGTGAATTCTTGGCTGTAGAGAGCTGGAGTTCCTGCTGACGGCAGGCGTTCTCACGCTGCTTGATGCTGATATTATGCTCGACGGCATAGTCGCAACACTCACGGAGCGTCCACTGCTTTTCTTGGGCTAGTACGTCTAGTCTGACTAGTTGCACTAGTATTACCAAAATGATTACTTTCTTCATGGCTTAATTGTCTTTAGAATCATCTGCAATCACCTCTGGGCCACGCACCTTGTCTTGGGCGGTGAGACCCTTCTTTATTTCGATATTCACACCGTCGGAGAGTCCTGTAACAACATAACGGCGGTCGTACTCCTTCTGCTTGCCTTCGCCCTTGACGATGTAGACGAAGGTGGAGTCACCACTAAACTCGATGGCACTCTCAGGTATGGTGAGTACCTTGTCAGCACGGGCGAGGACAATCTCTGCGTTGGCACTATAGCCCGAGCGCAATTTGTCGTCCTTTGCCACACGGACAGCAGCCTTGATTTCAAACTGATTAGCACCATTCGACTCGACGGCCTTGGGCGAGATATACTCTAATGCTGCGTCGAACTTCAGGTCCTGCAGGGCACCGATGGTAATCTTCATCGGCATGCCGCCGACAAGCTGTCCGACCTCCGTCTCGTCGATATTTCCTCGGAAAATGAGGTCGCCCATATTGGCAACGCTGGCGATGGTGGTACCATCATTGAAGGTATTCGAGAGGATGACGCTGTTACCGACCTTGACGGGAATGTCGAGGATAACACCGCTGATGGTAGAGCGAATCAGTGTACTGCTGGCCGAGGCGTTCGACTTCGACACACCGTCGCGCACCACCTGGAGAGCATCCTGAGCAGCCGAGAGTTCATGCTTAGCCTGATTCAATGCCAGCTTGGACTTATCGAACTCATCAGCAGACACCAGTTTCTGGTTGAAGAGGTTCTCCTCGCGCTGGAAGTCGGTCTGCGCCTGCTTCAGATTAATCTCAGCCAGACGGACACGCATTTCGGCAGAACTCAGCTGATTCATGTCGGGGATGACCTTCACCTTGGCAATGACATCACCAGCATTCACGTAATCGCCCGGAACTTTGTAGAGTTCGGAGATGATGCCGGAAATCTGCGGCTTCACATTGACCTCATTACGGGGCTCTATCTTGCCCGTAATGATGGTCGTTTTCTGAATGCTGTCCAGCTTCGGAGTAAACTCGGAGTACACAATCTCCTTAGGTTGGCTTTTCTGCCAGAGGAACACGAATGTTCCGATAAAAATCAGCGCAACAATGGCGGCGATAATTAATTTGCTGTACTTTTTCATATATCTTTTTATTTATTGTTGTTCTTTATTATGAGTCAGCGGCAAAACCGCTGACAACAGTTACTCATCGCGCATGGCGTCGACGGGTTTGATACTCATGGCGCGGGCGGCAGGGGCAAGGCCAGCGAGCACACCCAGAGAACTTACCACAAAAGCGGCGAAGATGGCCGTCCAGAAGCCTATCTGGAAGTGAGCAGCGACAATGCCATCCTCCGTATTACCTAATTCCAGCATCTGGAGAATCAACACTCCAAAGAGGATGCCACTCATGCCTGCTACCAGTGTCAGCACAATACTTTCCGAAATAATCTGGCTGAGAATGTTGCGAGGTGTGGCACCAATGGCACGGCGAATACCAATCTCCGTGGTACGCTCGCGCACGGTCACCATCATAATATTCGACACACCGATAGCTCCAGCCAGCAAGGTGCCTAGGCCCACAAGCCAAATGAGGAAGTTGACGCCCTTGAAGAGGTTGTCGAGCATCTGGAAGAGCACCTCAGTATTGAATACCATAGCACCCTGTTCGTCAGTAGGATCAATGGTGTGAGCACGGGCTACGGTCTCGCGGATGCGGTCAGTAACTTTCGACATGACAACGCCGGGACGTCCAGTAACAGCTATCAGGTCAACAGCATTACCACGGTTGTAGGCCTGCTGCATGAAGGTCAGCGGCAGGGTGACGCCCGTGCCGTTCTCACCACTGATGTTAACACCTTCGCTCATATTGTAGTCGACACCCACAATCTGGTAGTAGATATTGTCGATGCGAATACGCTTGCCACAGGGATCGCCACCACCAGGAAACAATTCTTTGTAGGTCTTTTTCTGGATGACGCACACCTTGCGGTGGTCACGGATGTCAGCCTCATCAATATATCGGCCGTAAAAAAGTTTGGGTTCGTTCACCTTCTGATAGTCGGGCATAGCACCGCTGACACCCACAGTGGACTTCCGGTCACCATAGTAGGCCGTACCGCCATTCGAGAAAAGCAGAGGCGTAACGACGTCAAGTTCTGGTACGCTTTGACGGATGCGGGCAACATCCTTATAGTCCATCGACCACATACGGCCTTTACGGAATCCCTTATATGCTTTGCTTGTTGGCTGTGCCCATACCAGCGCGCTGTTCGTGGCAAAGCCAGCGAAATTCTGCTCCAGCAATTCCTTCAGTCCATTGCCGCCACCCATCAGTGCCACGAGCATGAACACGCCCCAGAACACGCCGAAGCCTGTCAGGAACGAACGCGACTTGTTGCGCGTCAAGGTATCGAGGATTTCTCTGTATGAATCTATATCTATTCTCATAATTTTCTAGTATCTCTAGTATTTCTAGTATGACTAGTCGGCGCGAAGCGCCTCAATGGGACGGATGCGCGAGGCTTTAAAGGCAGGAATGAGTCCTGCTATGGTGCCGGCGATAATCATCACCATTGTCGCCTCAATACAAACGTCGATACCGACAGTGGGATCGAGGAACATCGTGGCTTTGAACAGGCCGGTATCAATGGTCTCGTGACCTATCGTCGCGTCCATGTACTCGTTGGCTGCTACGCCCAGCACCATACCGATATAACCAAAGAAGGTAGTGATAATCACACTTTCAATGATAATCAGCTTCAGAATGCTCCAGGGCTTGGCACCGATGGCCTTACGGATGCCGAACTCGTGGGTACGTTCCTTGACAGTTATCAGCATGATGTTCGAAACGCCCACGATACCTGAGAGCAGCGTGAAGAGTCCGACAATCCAAAGAGCCGTTCGGATGATTCCAATACCCTTTTCCATCTGCAGGTTTTGTGTAAAGCGGTTCCAAATCCATATAGCCTCCTCGTCTTCAGGATGTACCTGATGCTCAGCGTTCAGACGGTGTCGGTAGGTCTTCTCAAAGTCTTCGTTAGCTTTCTCTGTAGGCAGTCCATGAAAAGTGAACTCGATACGTCCAGCATCATCTGTATTAGCACCAAAGATACGCTTGACGGCCGAGTAACTGCTGAACATATTGGCACGTCCATTCTCGTTCTCCTTATAGATACCCACCACTTTGAAAGCAATGTTTCCTACATTCACGAAGTCGCCAACAGTGCATTTTAGTTCCTTAGCCTGTTTGTTGCCTACCACCAACACCTTACGACTCTCCTTCACGTCAATTTCATTGATGAAGCGCCCATGAAGTATCTGTACCTTATCTATCTTCGTGTGGTTGGGATAAATACCGCTAATGGTGGTAGAGATGTATTGCTGACCTTTGCTGACAGTGGACGACGTATTATATTGCGCGCCCACCTCGTCAATGTTCTCCGTGAACTCCTGTTCGGTAATCTCCATGTCGCTCTCGTGCAGGCGGATGTCACGTCCTTCCTTCAAGCCCTGATAAGGCTTCGACGTCCAGTTACCAAAGACCACCATTGAACTGCTGAGGAAACGGTCGCTCTGCTTCAGGTTGGCATTGATGAGACCATTACCAGCACCCAGCAAGACGATAATCATGAAAATGCCCCACGCCACCGCGAAACCTGTCAGTGTCGTGCGAAGCTTGTTGCGTCGAGCCGTCGACCATATTTCTGTAATTATATCATGCATAGATTTTCTAGTATTTCTAGTATAACTAGTATCACTAGTCTTATTTCATTAAGCCTCCGCTGCCGAAGGGCGAGGCGTCGTGGTTCAGGTTCTCTTCAATCTGACCGATAATGCCATCCTTGATATGGACAATCTTGTTGGTCTCGTTGGCCACGCCACTCTCGTGAGTCACCACGACGATGGTCATACCTTCGTCTTGGTTGAGCTGTTTAAGCAACTGCATCACCTCGACACTGGTCTTTGAATCGAGGGCTCCCGTAGGCTCGTCGGCAAGGATGATCTGCGGCTTTGTAATCAGTGCACGGGCTATGGCCACACGCTGTTTCTGTCCGCCAGAGAGTTCGTTGGGATAATGCTCGGCCCAATCCAGAAGTCCCAAGCGCTCCAGATACTCCAAAGCAAGGGTGTGTCGCTTTTTACGCGACACCCCTTGGTAGAAAAGTGGCAACTCAACATTTTCTACGGCTGTTTTAAACGAGATGAGATTAAATGACTGAAAGATAAAACCTATCATGCGGTTGCGATAGTCGGCGGCCTTTGTCTCCGAGAGGTTCCAGATGGGAACACCTGCCAGCTCGTAGGTCCCTGAGTCGTAGTTGTCGAGGATGCCCAGAATGTTCAGGAGCGTTGACTTGCCCGATCCTGAAGCTCCCATGATACTAACGAACTCACCCTTGGCAATGTCGAGGTTGATTCCCTTCAACACATGAAGCGGCTGAGCACCATGATAGGTTTTGTTGATGTCTTGTAGATGTATCATAAAAACAATCTTCTTACCTAAAGTTTTACCTAGTTTTGTCAGTTAGACGCTGCAAAAGTACGAAAAGTTGCAGTTCCCTCCAAATATTTGGGATATTCTGCACAATTCTGTGACAAATGACTAGGACGAATGTTCATTCTTTAACACTCTTTATCTGATTGTACGCTTCTGCAACGTCGTCCATCGTAATGTCGAGCAGCTGCATCTGTCGGAAAAGCTCGGGCAGACGTTCCTTCATGAACTCCTGCTTGCGCTCCTTCAGAATCTGCTTCTTGGCACCAGGCGTCACGAAATAACCCAAGCCGCGCTTATTATATATAATGTTTGCGCGAGAGAGCTCGTCGTAGGCCTTGACGGCAGTATTGGCATTCACCTCTAGCATCACCGCATATTCGCGCACACTCGGAATGCGGTCATCATCTTTATATTTTCCTGCGAGGATTTCATCACAGAGGCGGTCGGCCATCTGGATGTATATCGCTTTATCATTAGTAAAAATCATATATTCAACCATTTATTGTTAATCACCTGCATACGGGTAAAAATCTTATACGAAGCCCAGTAGTGGAACACGATGAGCAGGGTGACTACTGTGTTAAGTATATAGAAGAAGGGATGGAATATCCGGTTGTATGTTTCCGTCTTTTCGTCCCAAGTACTCGTTATGAATTTAATGTCAACGCTGTTCCAATCAATCTGATTCAGAATCATTACCAGCAGGATGGCGACGACAGCAATCGTAGCACTTGTCAACAG
>Ga0310696_10002365_pt1 | contig 25180 bp, 14 predicted proteins | sample AusTroGonzalo_MG_4_FD_203885 | JGI IMG/M metagenome (GOLD analysis project Ga0310696, IMG submission 203885) | Bovine rumen microbial communities from tropical cattle in Woodstock, Queensland, Australia - Gonzalo_02 (v2) (version 2) | ecosystem: Host-associated > Mammals > Digestive system >...
GTTGTCAGTGCTGAGCACGAAGCGGCGGGTGTTCTGCCAGATTTCGTCGTCGGGGCTGACGCAGCCGAGGTAGGGCAGCGACAGCAGGCTGGGCACGTTGGCATCGTCCATCAGAATGGAGCTGCCGAAACCGTCCACTTCGTATGCGTAGATCTTACCGTATTTGGGATGCTCCACCACCGCGTGTTCCTTGAGGGCGGCGGCCACCTGGTCGGCCAGGGCGGTGCATTCGCGGGCGAGTTTCTTCTCTTTGCAGGGCCCGGCTAGGATTTCGGCGGCCCAACGCAGGGCGCTCACGGCGAAGAAGTTCGAGGGGATGAGGAATTCCAGCACGGTGGCGTCGTCGGAGGGGCGGAAGGATGAGCAGATGAGGCCGCAGGGCTTGACGGGCGCTCCGAATCCTCCCCAGCTCTTGGTGTCCTTCCCGCGGGGGGTGCGGCGCATGAAGCTGTAGGGGCCGAGGCCGTCGAAGCGCTGCTGCTCGCGGAAGGTCTTGAGTATGGTGCGCACGGCCTGCAGCCATTCTTCGCCGAATACGGAGGTATCTCCCGTAGCCTTCCAGTAACCGTAGGCGAGGCGCAGCACGTAGCAGGGGGAATCTACCTCCCACTTGCGCTCGTGCAGCCAGGGGGTCATCTCGGTCATGTCGGATTCCCATTTGCTGCCGGTGGGGCCTTTGTTGAAGGCGTTGGCGTAGGGGTCGATGGCGACACAGCGCAGCTGCCTCATCAGCACGCCCGCAAGCATCTTCCGCAGGTGTTCATCCTCTTTGGCGAGCCTCAGATAGGGCCAGACCTGCGCGCCGGAGTCCCTCAGCCACATGGCGTGGATGTCGCCTGTGATCACGAAGGTATCTCCCGCCTGCTCGTCGAACTCGACGGTGGTGTCGATGGTGTTGGGGAAGCAGTTGGAGAACATCCAGGCGAGCTTGGGGTTCGTGAGCTTGGAGCTGACTTCGCTGATGGTGCGTTCGACGGCCTCGGAGCTGAAGCAGCGGTCTTCGGGTGCGGGTCTTGCGGAGGTAAACTCCTGAGCCTGGCCGCATTGGCAGGCCAGCAGGCAGGTGGCTATTACTAGTAGGGCTTTCATTATGGTGGATTAAACGGAATACAAAGTTAAAAAAATACTCTTATCTTTGTTTTCATGACAGAGCGCGAGCGCCAAATCATCGAAATTATTCACCGTGAGGTGAAGCCCGCCCTGGGTTGTACGGAACCCATCGCAGTGGCCCTGGCTGTCGCCAAGGCCGTAGAAATCATCACCGAAAACTGCCCTTGCACCTGCCCGGAAGGCTGGCGTATGGGTGCGGATTTCCGTTTGGATGTGGCCGTGAGTGCGAACATCCTAAAGAATGGGATGGGCGTTGGTATTCCGGGCACGGGGATGGTGGGTTTGCCGGTAGCTGCGGCCCTGGGGGCCGTGTGCGGTGAGTCTGCCCGCGGGCTGGAGGTGCTTGCTTCGCTCAGCGAGGCGGGCGTTTCCCGCGCGAAGGAATTGGTGGCCGGGGGAAAAGTGCGCATCAGCGTAGCTCCGACCGATCGCCTGCTCTATGTGAAGGCTACGGTTTCGGTAGATGGCCGGGCGGAGGCCAGTGCGGAGTTGGATCCGCATGCCTATGCGGTGATAGAAGATGACCACGACCGCATCGTGGAGACGAGTTTCGCGGACAGGATACTGATGAGTTCGGAGTCGGGGGCTGCTGCGGCGGACCATTCTGCCGAGGATGACGCTCTTTCGGTTCGGGAGATCCTGTCGTTCGCGGAAAGCGTGGCCTACGAGGACATAGCTTTCATCCTGGACGACCGCCGGCTGAATCTGGCCCTGGCCCGGGAGGGTCTTCGCGGGGATTATGGCCTTCGCGTGGGTAAGGCCATCCGGGAGAACCAGGCCGAGGTTTTCGGCGACGATTTCATGAGTTTCGCTATGGGGATGACTGCTGCGGCTTCGGATGCGCGTATGGCGGGGAGCACCCTTCCGGCCATGTCGAACAGCGGCAGCGGGAACCAGGGGATTACCGTGAGTATGCCGGTGATTGCCTATGCGATGAAGTATGGGGTGGATGATGAGCGGCTGGCGCGTGCGTTGATTCTCAGCAATCTGGTTGCTATCCATATCAAGACTTTCCTGGGTAAGCTTTCTGCGCTCTGCGGATGCGTGGTGGCTTCGACGGGTTCTGCCTGCGGTATCGTTTGGCTGCAGGGTGGCGGTTACGAGCAGATCTGTTCTGCTATCAAGAATATGACCGGTAATATTACGGGGATGGTGTGCGACGGTGCGAAGGTGGGTTGTGCCATGAAGGTGGCTTCCGGCGTGTCTTGCGCCGTGCAGTCTGCCGTGCTCGCCATGCGTGGCACCTGCATTCCCTCTACCGATGGCATCATCGACGACGATGTGGAGAAGACCATCCGCAACCTCGGCGCCATCGGCTCCGCCGGCATGAAAACCGCCGACAAAATGATCCTCGACATAATGCTCTGCAAGTAGCCGGCGGGCCGGTTAGAGGGGGTAGATGTCGGCGGAGATGAAGTCGATGAGCGTTTCGGGGTGGATTTTGATTTGGAGGCCGCGGATGCCGGCGCTGATGTAGATGTAGTCGTAGAGGAGGGCGGATTCGTGGATGAAGGTGGGGAGGGGTTTCTTCATGCCGATGGGGGAACAGCCGCCGCGGATGTAGCCGGTTTCGGGCAGCAGTTCTTTCATGTGGAGCATCGCGCAGGACTTGTTGCCCGAGATCTTCGCGGCCACCTTCAGGTCGACCTCCATATCCCCCGGCATCACGCAGACGAATAGACCATTTCGGTCGCCGCGAAGCACCAGGGTCTTGAACACCTGCCCGATGGGCTCTCCTAGCTCCGCAGCCACGTGCTCCGCCGCCAGGTTCTGCTCATCTACCTCATAGGGAATCAGCTCGAAAGAGATGCCCGCCGCTTCCAGCAGCCGGGCTGCATTGGTTTTCTGTATACGAAGTTCCGCCATAACTATAACTCCTTAGCTATCAACGGAAGAAGTTCCTCGTCGGCGGGCAGCCAGCGCACGCTTCCGAGCTCGTCTGCATCCAGCCAACGCGCCGCCTCGTGCTCGTTCAGATGCAGCGCCTCGCCCTTCAGCGAGCAGAGGAAACAGTGCATCGTGAGATGGAACGCCGGGTAGTCGTAGTCTACCGTGTGCAGGAACTTATCTACCGAAATCTCGGCCGAAAGCTCCTCGCGGATTTCGCGGACGAGGGCATCCTCCGGACTCTCCCCGGCCTCCATTTTTCCGCCCGGGAATTCCCACCAATCCTTCCAGTCGCCATACCCTCGCTGGGTGGCGAAAATCCGGCCCTCCTTTCGAATTATAGCCGCTACTACGTTAATCCTTTTCATTGTGACACACAAAGATAGAAAGATTCTATCAGTTAGTAACCCCATTTTGAATTTAAAAACTTGTTTCCTATATTCGCAATGAAGGTTTGTTAATATGGGGGAATTGTTTGTGTTGGTTGGAGTGGCTGCGGGAGCAGCTGCCATCGCGATGATCCGTGCCCATCGTAAACATATAGGCCGGAAAACACATCCTAGATCGTTGATGCAGAAAAAGGCAGAAGTCGCCGACTTCCTTCGCCTGGACGCGCTGGTGCGCCAGAAGGATTCTTTCAAGGATCCCCTGTTGGACCGCAGCGTCATCTGCTCGCGACTAGGCATCGAGCGTCACGCTCTTAACCAATTGATGAAAGACTATGCAGGAGGGCTGTCCATCCCCGCCTATATCAACCGCGTGCGCATGGAGCAGGCCTGCATCCTCCTGAAGGAATCTCCCGACAAATCACTTGCCGATATAGCAAGCGACGTGGGCATGAGCCCGCAGAATTTCCGTATCCAGTTCAAGAATATTTTCGGACTGACTCCCACCGAGTACAGGCAGGCCGGCGAGGCTTAGCGGCGGAGGGAATCCAGCGGAATGACAGGCAGTTCGATCCCGTCGGGATAGGGCCGCCGGGCGAACTCCGCGAAGTACTGCAGGCAGGCATCCCTCCAAAGGGCGGCATCGCGGGCGTTGCCTTCCAGCAGCTCGGCCACCTCCTGGTAGGTCTTGGAATCCACGTAGCGTTTCATTCTCCCCCAGATCTCGCAGAACTCCCGGACCTGCTTGACTCCGCGGTCGTAGTGCAGGCAGAGCTCCTCCCAGAGCGTGCGGCCGGAAGACATGCGGTAGTCCCATCCGACGTGATGGAACCATAGCAGGTACTCCTCCGGGCAGGCCTTCAGGGAGTTGTAGATCGATGCCAGGGGCTCGTGGTACTGGTCCACGGCGCCGGAACCCGTCTCGCGGGTGCGGTCGAATCCTATGCCGTCGGGGCCGGCATTATGGTAGTAGGACGGCAGCCAGTCCTTGCGCCAGCCTTCCTTGTAGCACCAGGGCTCGGGCCCGAAGTGATGGTCGGCGGCAAAGAGATGGTGCAGGCCGAGGGGCATCATATAGTTCACGCAGGCCTCCCTCGAAGCCAGCATCATGTATGTCATGGGCTCGATGAAGCAGCGGGTGAAGCGTTCCTTGCTCATCAGCCAGGGCTTGGGGAAGGTTATCCTGAGCCATTCCTCCGCAATCTGTTCGGAAGATAGGGTCGGGTCCCAGGCCAGGCGGCCGAAGGCGTACCAGTTCGCCTGGTTGAAGAGGTTTCCGCACCAGTTGTCGTCGCGGCCGATGTTGGCTACGCCCGCGATGGCGGAGGGGCGGGAAGATGCGGTGATGGACGAGACGGTGGACCATCTGCCGTCGGCGTAGGTGTCGGCATCGAGGCATTCTTCCCAGAGCGGGGCCAGGAACACCAGCGAAGATGCCTGACCGAGGTATTCCATGGTTATCTGGAATTCAGGGGTGATGGCGGTTTGGGGCAGGCCTCCGAACAAGGGGCTGAAGGGCTCGCGGGGCTGGAAATCCACCGGGCCGTTCTTGACCTGGATGGATACGTTCTCGCGGAATTTGCCGTCGAGCGGCACGAATTCGTCGTAGGCCTGGCGGGCACGGTCGGAGCTGTTGGCGGCGTACACGAAAGCGCGCCACATGACTATGCCGTTGAAGGGTAAGAGTGCGTCGGCCAGCATGTTAGCTCCGTCGACGTGAGTCCGGCCGTAATCCTGCGGGCCGGGCTGGCCTTCGCTCGAGGCCTTCACCAGGAAGCCACCGAAGTCCGGAATCAAGGCGTAGATCTGCCCGACCTTGGACTTCCACCATTCCGCTACTAGCGGGTTCAGAGGGTCGGAGGTCGGGAGACCGCCCAGGGCGGAGGGGGATGCGAAATTTACTGACAGATAAACCCTTATGCCATAGTCACGGAGAATGTCGGCTATCTTCGCGCAGCGCTGCAGATGCTCTTCGTCCAGGATCTTGGGAGATGCGTTCACGTTGTTCAGCACAACGCCGTTGATGCCGATTTTCTGGTTGAGCTTGCCGTATTCGGCGATGCGCCCGGCGGGGAGTTCTTCGGAGGTCCATCCCCAGATCGAAGGGCCGGCGTAGCCGCGTTCCACGGTGTCGTCGAGGTTGTCCCAGTGGTTCAGGATGCGGTATTGGTAGGCCGGGGCGCCCTCCAAGGGCACGTCGGCATCGCCCCATAAGACATTAACGCTCCTGGCGCATGAGGCCGCCAGGAGCACTAACCAAACTAATAATAACCTTTTACTCTTCATCCTTCCCCTCGATAGTGCGGATTGAGCCGTCCGCATTATACTTAAGCTCGCATACTTTCAGGCTCCGCAGCCAGGTGCGCCCGCCGGAAGGGACGCTGTCGTGGTGGAACAGCCACCATTTGCCTCCGTATTCCACTATGCTGTGGTGGGTGGTCCAGCCTATGACGGGTGTCAGTATCACGCCTTTGTAGGTAAATGGCCCGTAGGGGTTGTCGCCTATGGCGTAGCACAGGTTGTGGGTGTCGCCAGTGGAGTAGCTGAAGTAGTACTTGCCGTTATACTTGTGGACCCAGCTTGCTTCGAAGAACCGGCGGGAGTTGTCGCCCACGGTGAGGGGCTTGCCGTCTTCGTCCAGAACCACCACCGGGCGGGGTGCTTCCGCGAATTCGAGCATGTCGTCGCGGAGCCTGGCCACGCGGGCGGGAATTGCAGGCTGGTCGTCGGCCGGATAGGTAGTGCCCGTATCCAGGGCCTTGTTGTCGCGGTAGCGCTGGAGCTGTCCGCCCCAGATTCCGCCAAAGTAGAAGTAGTATTCGCCATTATCTTCCAGCACGCAGACATCTATGGAATAACTGCCGATCATGGGGGCAGGCTGGGGGATGAAGGGGCCTTCGGGTTTGTCGGCCACCGCAACTCCGAAGCGGAAGATGTCGGTCTTGTCCTTGGCGGGGAAGTACAGATAATATTTGCCGTTCTTGCGTGCGACGTCGCAGTCCCAGAGCTGTCGGCCTGCCCAAGGCACGTCCTCGATGCGCAGGGCCACGCCGTGGTCTTTCACGGGCGAACTCATGGGGTCGGGGCCTTCGAGCGAGAACACGTGGTAGTCCTTCATGTCGAAGTGGCTGCCGAAATCATCCTCCGGGACGCCGGATTCCCAGTCGTGGGAGGGGTAGATGTAGAGTTTGCCGTCGAAGATGTGTACCGACGGGTCGGCCATGTAATCGTCGGGGACCAGATATCTTTTTTGTACTTTATCTGCCATATAGATAATCGTGTAAGAATGGTTTCAGTTTATAGTTGCGGTCGAACCACAGGGGGCTGTCCTGCCTTTCGGGTATGGGCCATCCGTTCTTCCAGCTGTCGCTGTCGCAGATCCCCCATACGTTCACGCGGCGGATAACGTCCGAGTTGCGTACGAACATATTCAAAAAATCTGCCATCCTGTCGTTCCATTGCTTGTATATGTCTTCGGGGATGCCGTTGGCGTAGGGGTTGAACTTTTCGGCCATGCGGGCGCGGATCTCGGGGTTCTGCATGGCTTCGGAGAAGGACATCTCGCCAAGGTCGGCGCTGCGGGTGAGGGTGGGCAGGATGCTCATGTCCAGCTCGGTGATGCAGACGTCCAGGCCGGTCTCTTCCTTCACGCGGCGGATGTGCCTCTCGTAGAGGGCGAGATCGGGATAATCCATGCCCAGATGGCCCTGGAAGCCGATTGCGTCGATGCGTATGCCGCGCTCCTTGAGCTTCTTGGCCATGTTGATGACAGCCTCCAGCTTGGCGGGCTCGTGCATGGAGTAGTCGTTATAGTAGAGTTCGCAGTCGGGGTCGGCTTCGTAGGCGCACTGGAAGGCCCAAGGGATGAATTCTTCGCCGAGGATGCGGTAGAAGGGGCTCTCGCGATAGGATCCGTCTTCCATGATGGCCTCGTTGACTACGTCCCAGCCTTTGATGTGGCCTTTGTAGCGGCCCACCATGGTGGAGATGTGCTGCTTCATGCGCTCTTTGAGGAGCTCGGGGCTGATGAGGGCTCCCTTTTCGTCGAAGCAGAAGTCGGGGGTGCACTGGGAGTGCCAGATGAGGCAGTGCCCATAGACCTCGAGGCCGTATTTCTCGCCGAATTCTACGTATTTGTCGGCGAGTATCCAGTCGTACTGGCCGAATACGGGCATGACTTCGCCGCTCTTGAGGCAGTTCTCCGGTTCGATGGCGCCGAAGTGGCGGATGAGCACGGAGTCGCCCAGAATGTCTTCGCCCGTGATCTGGGCGTCGTTGATGGCGGCTCCCAGAATGAATTTTCCGGCAAACACGTCCTTGAGGACGGGTTCTGTATGTACGCAGCCCGCCAGCAGGCTGCAGGCGGCCAGGAGAATCACTAATCGTTTCATGCGCGGGATTCTATTTCTTTGTTGATGGCATCCATCCTTTCGTCGGACAGGTCATATTTGGAGATGATCCAGATTGCGAGGGCGAGCAGCACCGCGGGTATCACGCAAACCAGCCAGAGGATGCCCTGGAGGGCGAGAGGTGTCTGCTCGGCGGCACCGGCATTGAATCCCACCCAGGCGAGCACGAGCCCGGGAACCACTCCTCCGAGGGCCATGCCGGCCTTGAAGAAGATTCCGGTGAGCGCGTTCACGATGCCTGCGATGCGGCGGCCGGTGGTGAACTCGCCATAGGCGATAACCTCGGGTACGAGGGCCCACATGTATCCGGTCGCGGTGATAATGCCGGTGGATTTTACGAACTGGGCGATGGAGAGCATCACGAAGTTAGTCTTGAGTGCGGGGATGGACACGAATACATACATCATGGCCATACCCAGGATGGCGACGCCCAGGAAGAGGAAGAACATGCCTTTCTTGCCGATTTTCCGCTTGATGGCCGGCACGAGGGGCATGAAGATGAAGGCGGGGACGGTTCCCAGCCACATGAAGATGGTGGTAAGTAGCGGGGTGGCCTTTACGTTGTAGGTCATGAAGTAGGAATCGGCGGCGTTGCCGACGCTCATCATCGCAAAGGCGGTTATGAAGAAGAAGGCCAGCACCCGGAGGGGCTTGTTGCGGCGGAACTCGTTCCACAGGTCGCTGACTTTCACTTTAGCGGCAGCTTTCTCGTCCATCACCACTTTCTCTTTGCACTGGAAGAAGCAAAATGCCAGCAGTGCGAGGCCGGCGATGGCGAAGATGCTCATGGTGTAGAACCAGGCGGGGGCGGCTTCGGGGGTGTTGTACACTGCCGTGGCCTTTCCGCTCACGGGGTCGATGACCTTGGGGGCGAAGATGGCGATGATGATCGGCAGCGACTTCACGCAGAGGGCGCCGAGGTTGGCCATGAACATCCTGGTACTGGTGAGGATGGTGATCTCGTTGGTATCCCTGGTAAGCGAAGCGTTGAGCGCTCCGTATGGCACGTTCACCAGGGTATAGCACAACGACATGCCTACGTAGGTGATGTAGGCATACAACAACGAGCCGCTGAACCCGTTCCAGAAGCAGAGGATGGCGAGGCCCACCAGAGGAATTCCTCCGAGGATGAGCCAGGAACGGTATTTACCCCAGCGGGGAGTGCCACGGTCCACGAGTGTTCCCACGATCGGGTCCCAGATAACGTCTACGATGCGTACTATCAGGAACATCACGGCTGCGACGTCCGGCTTGAGGCCGAACACATTGGTGTAGTAGAAGAGCAGCCAAATGCTGATGGTCTGATAGATGAGGTTCTGCGCCATGTCGCCGGAGCCGAACCCGATACGCTGCAGCCAGCTGAGTTTATAGAAGCCCTTGGCTTCGTTGTTTGAGGTATTCATATGAAAGGTTCAGGTCTATTTCCTAGAATTAATGATAACATCTGCGGTGCGTCGGCCCACCGTGGCCTTGTCCTGGGGGTGGATGTCGTTCCATTCGCCCAGATCTGCATTGGGAACCAGCCATACGCCGTCCATCTTTTCGGCGGTGCGGCGCTGCTCCTTCTGCACGCGGTTCCATCCCGAGTCGCTGTCCCGGAGTTCGGAGTGCTCGAAGGCGGCAAGTTCTATTATATAGCAATGCAGGTCGGGGGTAGCGAGCTCTTCCCTGCGGGTGTTGACAAGTGTTTCGAGCAGCTTCCCGTACGAGGCGGCATTGCTGCAGTTGCTCTCGCCCTGGTACCAGATGAATCCGTCGAAGGCGAAGTCGCGCAGCGGAGCGCTCATGGCGTTGTAGAGCCCGGCGGCCTTGTACTGCAGGAAGATCTGAGTCCCGCGGGCGGGCATCCTGCGGCCGGCTTTGTGCTCCCAGCCTTTGAGCAGGCTGATGTTCCCTGCGGGAGTGTCCAGGCTGTAGTTCTTGTCGGGCACGAAGGACGCGGGTTCGGGGCCGTAGGCGTAGAGGTGGATCTCCACGACGTTATCCCCCTCGCGCAGCAGTGTATCTGGAACGGGATAGTTGCGAGGGGGATACCTATATGTTGTACTACCAACTAGTTGTCCGTTGACGAAGGTGGAGTCGGCGTCCACGATGGCCCCGAGGTGCAGTATGCCTGCCCCGGCCTGTGCGGCGCTGAGCTTGATGGTGCGGCGCAGGATGTGGCTGCCGTAGATGTTATCTCCCTTGGAATCCACCGCCCATGCCTTGGAGAAGATGTCGGCGGGGCGCCAGCGCTCTCCGGCGGGGGCGGGAAGGGCGTTGTGGGCCTCCTGCCATTCGGAGTAGAGATGGTCGTTGTAGTTATAGAGGCTGTCCACGATGGCGTGGTCCTGCAGGGAGCGGAGTTCTTCCAGGGCGTAGTCCGGGAGGGCATCTTCCCGCAGCCAGGCTTCGATGGGAGACCCTCCTACGGAGGAGTTCACCATGCCTACGGGCACGCCTGTGCTTTCCTGCAGATAGCGGGCGGTGAAGTAGCAGACTGCACCCCATTCGAGGCCGGTCTGCTCGCTGTCGAGAACCTCCCACTTGCATTCTGGCAGGTCCTTGCAGGGACCGTCGAATGCGAAGGTGACGGGGACTTTCAGGTAGCGGATCTGGTCGTTGGAGTAGCCCTTGATTTCATCGGCCACGACGTCGAGGCAACGCTTCACCGGGAGTTCCATGTTGGACTGCCCGCTGCAAAGGAAGACATCTCCCACGAGGATGTCGCGGACGATGCTGTCGTTTACTTTGAGTTCGTAGGGGCCTCCTGCCGGAGTGGCGGGAAGCTCTGCCTTCCAGAAGCCCTCGGCGTCGGCACGGACGACCGTGCTCTTGCCTTGCCAGGTGATTGTAACTTTTGCTTTCGGATCGCTCCACCCCCATACCGGGAGAGTGCGGTCGCGCTGCAGGACACAATGGTCGGAGTAGAGTTCCGGCAGGGTTACCGGAGCCTTTGAACATGCGGCCAAAGACAGTATGCAGAAGACTATGATAAGCGCTTTTTTCATTGTTGCAAAGTTACCCAAAAGCGCCCTCAGAGACCTCTAAAAATGTTTCAGTCCTTTTAAAAAATAAAACACGGATGTCATATTTGTTACATATCCTTACGGATTTGCAACGAAATGGGGTGACGGACTTGTAAAGATAGAATCTTTACCGTATTTCGAGGCTTGTTACGGACGTGGCTTTTATGTCCACGATTATTTTGCCGTCGCGGAGTTCCGGAGTCAGGTTCGCGGGCAGATTCGAGTCCGTAAAACTGCCGGAAATGGTGGTAAAACCGTTGCCGACTTCTATCTCGAAATCCTTGTAGATGTCCGGTCCGGGGTTCACGACTACGATGCTTACGCGCCCGTCCGCAGCCTTGAATGCGGTGGCCAGAAGGTACCCTGCTTTATCGAGGGAGATGCCTATGCGCACGTCGCCCGGACGGATGTATTTGCTGAACTGGGCATAGAGCCTGCCCCTCGGGAGGACGGCCCCGCGGACGGTGTTGGCTTCGCCGTCGCCGAGGAAGCTGTAGTAGCGTATGCCGTACCACCAGATGTAGGCGTTCCAGCCGTTCACCAGGCAAGCGTGTATCTCTTTTGCCATGTCGAGGCTCTCGAACCAGGTAGAGCTGTTGTCTCTCCAACTGTCGCTGAGCTGATGCTCGGTCATCCACAGCGCCTTGCCCTTTTGTGCGGCGAGCGGATAGGGCTTGGGCTCGGTCCCGGTCCCGTAGAGATGGCCGCCTATTATGTCGATGTTATCGCAGGCTGCGGCGTCGTTGAGCACGGGGTCGTAGAAGCTGTGGTCGGTTTTGATGCTTTCGCCGCTTACCAGCAGTGCGCCCGTGATGTTCTGGCCCTGCTCCTTCACGAACTTCAGGTGCTCCATGGCTGTCCAGCTGCATCCCTCGTTCTCCGGGGCCCAGTCGGGCTCGTTCTGTATGGATATAGCGTAGATGGGAGCGCCTTCGCGGGCCATGTAGTTTATGAATCTTTGCAGGTAAGCGGCGTAATCGGCGTAGCTGTTTTCTTTCAGGACGGTCACGTAGCCGTTCTCGTCCTTGCCCTTAATTACCTGCGGAGCCTTCATGGTGGCGGGCATGGTCCAGGGCGTGGCGAGCACGCGGGCGCCGTAGGTATCTACCGCATATTTGACCTTCTCGGGAAGCAGGGCCCATTTGCTCTCGTCGTAGGGGATGCGGATGCGCATTATGCTGAGGCCCATCTCCCCCATGAGGGTGTCGGTTTCCTTGTTGCTCCAGTCGATTGCTTCGTCCCAGTCGCCGCCCAGGTTCATGGCTCCGAATCCGTCCCAGGTCTGGTAGGTGGTGGCGGGGTCGATCACGGCCGTTGCGCCATAGACCTCGTTGGGGTTGATGATCGGTTTTTCGTTTCCGCCGTTACCGGGGTTGTCGTGGTGGCAGGCGGCCAGCATTACGACCGCTGCGAATGCGCTGAAGATTCTTTTGATCATTGGAAAAGTTTGTCTAAATCCTCCTTGTCGGTTCCGTCCAAGTATTTTGTGACGAACTCCTTGGGGGCCATTCCGAAGTAACTGCGGAATGAATTCGAAAAATATGATGGTGTGGAGAAGCCTACGCGGTAGGCGACTTCGGAAATGTTGACTTTGTCGTGCACGAGGAGGTAGGCCGCCTGCTTCATGCGGGTGGACTTGATGAGGCTGGAAGGCGATATTCCCATCATCTCCTTGAGTTTTCGGTTCATATGCACACGACTCATGCCAATCTCGCGGGAAAGATCTTCCACGCTGAAATCCGGATTGTCCAGGTTGCCCTTGATTATCTCCATGACCTTGTCGACCAGCTGCCCGTACGAGGAGCTGACCTTGACTTCGTCGTAGTCGTATTTGATGTCGTTGGAGTACTTGCCGCGCATGGTGTCGCGGGTGGAGATGACCTGGGCTATGCTGCTCTTCAGGATTTCCACCGACAGGGGCTTGACCAGGAAGCGGTCGGCACCGCTGTCGATGCTCTGCAGCTGGCTGGCTTCGTCGGAAGAGGATGTAAGGAAGATTACCGGGATGTGGTTGGTGACGGGGCTGTGCTTGATGCGGCGGCAGAGTTCGAGCCCGTCCATTCCGGGCATGCGGAGGTCGGTGACCACTACGTCCGGCTGGGAAGTGGATATCTCCGCCCAGGCCTCAGAGGCGCCGGGGAAGGTCTTCACGTTGTAGATGGGCTTGAGCTCGTTGAGCAGATAGTCGCAGATTTCCTCGTCGTCATCGACGATGATCACGGTCTTGCGCGATTTGATGACCTTGTCGGAGGCTACTGCGCCGGGGGTGAAGGCTATGTCTTCGGTGGTCCTGTCGAGTTCTTCGGCCTCGGGAGTCTTGGTATAGAGGTCTTTGTGGTGCGAGGTCTTGGACATTTCCGCTTCGCTGAGATGGGCGCATCCTACGGGGATGAGCACCGTGAAGCAGACGCCGTCGTCGGTGTTGGATGCGCTGATGCGGCCGTGGTGGAGTTCCACCAGCATCTGGGTGAGGCTGAGGCCTACGCCGGAACCGGTCTTGGCGTCCAGCACGTCGGTCTGGAAGAAGCGGTCGAACACCCTTTCGAGGTAGGCGTCTTCGATGTGGCTGCCGCTGTTTGTGATGCCGATGCGCACCTGCTGGGCGATGTCGGACGACAGGGCTCCGCGGTTCTTTTCGGGCAGGGATACGTCGATGGAGATGCGTCCGCCGTCAGGGGTGTGCTTGAAGGCGTTGGAGAGCAGGTTGAAGATTATCTTGTCGAAGTTGCCCTGGTCGATCCAGAGGTTGATGACGTCGGCGCTGGGCTTAAGGGACAGTTCGATGTTGCGGGATACGGCCATGTTGTCGAAAGACTGCATGATATCCTTGATGAAGTATACGATATCCGTTTCGAGGAAGTGCATCTGCATCTGGCCTTCATCGACCTTTCGCATGTCCATGAGCTGGTTCACCAATCGCATGATACGCAGGCAGTTACGGTACATGAGGTTGTAAAGGCCCTTCTTCCTGGGGTCTTGCTCGGATTCGCGCATGGTCTTGAGCGGCGACATCAGCAGCGTGAGCGGGGTGCGTATCTCGTGGGAGATGTTGGTGAACATCTTTAGCTTGAGTTCCTTGATGTCGGATGCTTCGCGGTCGGCAGCGTGCTGGCGGCGGCGTGCTATGAAGGCGCGCAGCAGCCAGAGCAGGCAGAACAGCAGGGCAGCGTAGCCCAGGAAGGCCCATCCGGTGAGGAACCATGGAGCGCGGACGTGGATATCGATGCTCGCGGTGGCACATTCATCCATCGAACCGTCGAAGAAGGCTTTCACGTTGAGGGTGTAGTTGCCGGAGGGGAGGTTGCTGTAGGATGCGGAGTGGGCGGGAACTGAGATGTAGCGCCAGTCCTGGTCGAAGTGGTTCAGCTTGTAGGCGTAGCGTATCTTCCGGGGATTGGTGTATTCCAGCACCGCGAATTCCAGCGAGAATGTGTTGCGGTTGTGCGGGAGGTCGATCTTGGTGGCCTCGGTGATGTGCTTGTCGAGGATGTTGAATTCGCTGTGCACGTCGTAGTCGACATCTTCGTTGAGCACCGTGAGGCGGCTGAAATAGAGCGGGGGCACGGGGTGGCGCATCTGGTTGACCACCTGAGGGTGGAACTTGGTCACGCCGCCGGTACCGCCGAACAGCAGCTGGCCGTCGGTGTCGCGCATGGCGGCGCCGAAGTGGAATTCATTGCTCTGAAGGCCGTCGTAGGAGTAGTAGTTGGTGAACGCGGAGTGCACGGGGTCCAGGCGGCTGAGGCCGTAGGAGGTTGATACCCAGATGGTTCCATCTTCCGCCTCCAGGATTGCGTCGATTACGTTGCTGGGCAGGCCGTCGGCTTCGGAGTAGTATTTCACGGTGCCGCGGGTGCGGTCGCAGGCGGTGAGCCCTTCGCCGGTTCCTATCCAGATGCGTCCGTCGGTGGCTTCGTGGAAGCAATAGACGCGGGTCTGGATGGCGTTATCCCCCACGTTGTAGGTGATGAGCTTGCCGAGGGCGTGGTTGTAGCAGAGGGGGCCGTTGTAGGTGCCGAGCCATACCATGCCGGAGCGGTCGATGTAGAGGGCGCTGACCCATTTGTTGATATCCTGCGAGACTCTGTGGACGACCTTTTCGGTCTTGGGGTCGATTATGCTCATGCCGGCGCCGTAGGTTCCTGCGTAGAGAAGGCCGTTGGCTTTGTCGTAGGCCAGGCAAACAACGCTGGAGGTCTCGATGGCTGCTTTGTCGGCGAAGGGCCGGATGCCGGTGGAGGGGGTGTAGGTGAAGATCCCGTCCAGGTAGGTGGCTATCCAGAGCTTGCCGCTGCCGTCGTATGCGAGCGCCATGACCGAGTCGTTGGTGAGGCCGGAGTTGGCGGCGTTGAAGGTGGTTCCCCAGCCGTCGGCATCCATCCTTATGAGACCTCCGCCGTCGGTGCCTATCCAAAGCGTGCCGTCCTTGGGCGAACGGACGATGGAGGTGACGCAGCCCTGGTCGACGGGGATGTATTCGAAGCCGTACATCGAGCGGGGAATGACCATCACGCCGGTCTGGAAGGCTCCGAGCCATACGTTCCCCTGGTTGTCGAGGATGAGGGAGTGCACTTTCCAGTGTGAGATGTCCTGCGATACGTTCGGGAGCCAGGGTTCGCGGAGCTGGTCCGCGGCCATGTCATAAATCTTCACGCCGTTGGCTTCGGTGCCGACCATGAAGGTTTTTTCGCCAACCCTCTGGGCGTTGCTATTGGGGATGAGCGCGAAGACCTGGCACTGGCGGGCGGCCTTGTCGGCGGAGGCGCGGAGCTTGCCGGTGGCCGCTTCATAGACGTAGATTCCCTTCATCGTACCGATGATGACGTTGCCCGTCTCGGGATCCTCGCAGAAGGTGCGGATGTTGGTATTGGGGTCGATGCTGACGTCCTGCCTGCGCATGGTGAGGCTGTTCACCACCGACAGGCCTCCGGTCTCGCCGGCAAGCCATACCCAGCCGCGGGAATCCTGGAAGATGGTATATACGAAGGGCGAGGGAAGGCTCTGGTTGAGAATGTCCCTGCGGGTGTTCTTCAGGCTATGGCTGTCGGTGTCGAGGATGTAGATGCCGTGCTGCGAGGTGGCTGCCCAGATTTCGGAGGTGCCGGTGCCCACCTGTATCTCCGCTATGGAGGATATATGCTGCGTAGAGCCGGGGGAGTTGGGGTCGCCGAGGTCCTGGCGGTGGAAGGAGCGGTAGTCGGGGTCGAAGGTCTGCAGGCCCATCGAGGTTCCTACCCACATTACCCCGCGGCTGTCCTCGAATACGTTGAGCACGAGGTCGCTGGCGAGGGCGTCTTCCTTGCCGCGGATGAAACGGAAGGTCTGGAAGTCGAAACCGTCGAAACGGGCGAGCCCGTTCTCGGTAGAGATCCATATGAATCCGCGGCCGTCCTGATAGATGTGGTTTACTTGGCTATTAGGCAGCCCGTAGTCGGCTGTGTAAAGCCGGGCCATCTGTGCGGTAGCGAGCACAGGTGCCAGAAGGCATAGGGCTGTGATTAGAATTTTAAAGGAATGTTTCAAAACTATCCAATTTTTAGTGTCTTAGATACAAAAGTACAAAAAATCCCACAAAAATGAAATAATGAAACATCCTTATAATTTTGATAAATAGAAAGGGGGAAAACCATCGCGGCTTTCCCCCTTTGGAGTATATTTTTTTAGCTAACCGTCTTTATTCGTCCTCTTCGAGATCGATGGTGGTCATAGGAACCACGCGGAAGTTGTTCCAGTAAACCACGAAGTCGGTCATCTCGCGGGCGGGCTTTCCGTCGCACTCGTCGTTGTAGAAGGCGAGCATGCCCTGGCAGGCATATTCACCGTTCACGCCGGCAATGGTGTTCTTGAGGATGAAGCCGTAGGTCTGGCCCACGAAGTTGGGGAAGTCGGTGAGAGGAATAGTGGCGGTCTCCCACTCGGTCATGCCGTTCTTGAAGTGGTCGGGATCGGTGGTCCAGGGGTGGAAGTTAGCCATCCAGTTGCTTCCGTTGTCCACGAAGGTGACAGCAAGGCGTCCACTGTCCCACTTCGAAGGGATGTAGTACTCGAACTGGAAGCAGAGCTTGTCGGTGCCAGTGGCGCTGTTGAAGAGCTCTACGCCGCTTGCCATGTTCTGCGCAAATCCGAGGGCACGGCCGGAGCAGGCGTCCGAGTTGAAGCAGGTACGGGCGATGCAGGCGCCGCCGTCGGCGGAATGCACGCCGTCATCTCCGAGGGCGAGCACGGGAATCTTGGTCCCGGGAACCGGCATCGCACGGAATGAGACGGGGTTCTTGGGGCCGTCACCTGCCACGGGGAAGGGATCGGTGTCGTTAGCGAAGATATCCGGATAGGTGGCGCTGTCGGGCAGGTCGCCGGTGATGCCGGAACCCCAGGCATAATAAGTATCGTGCGTGGAGTTGGGGTTGTACCTCTGTCCGTATCCGTCAGCTTCCTCGGAGTAGAACTTGGAGAGGAAGATGTTCTTTATGCGGTAGAAGTAGTTGGGCGATGCCGCCTTTCCGTTGTCGGTCTCGGCGATGATGTATCCACCTTCGTAGTCGGCGGGAAATGCTGGAGTCTGGAACTGGAAGCCGGTACCCTTGGCGCTCTCGCCGCGGATGTTTTCAGTCTCGGCCACGGCCTCGTCGAGGTCGTTGTAGAAGACTACCTTGTTCACGCCCTTGAGGCTGGCGCCCTTGACGGTAACCCACGAACCCTCGTTGGGGAGGCAGTGGCTGATGCCGCTGATGCTGGGGGCGGAGCCCATTATGTGGAAGCTGTAGGCGTAGTCCTTGTTGCCGTTGGAGCTGATGATGATCTTGTCGCGAAACTCTTCCTCGCAGTCATCTCCCGTAGGAGTTTCGGCATTTTCCGTGTTGCGGGAAGGGATGCGGAAGATCACCGACTTGCTGGTGAGCAGGTTCGGGTTGATGTAGGCTACGGAACCGTTGCAGGTGATCTTCTTTATGCCCAGGAAGTTCTCGCCTTCGAGCCTGATCATCGTGCCCAGGCGGGCGCCGACTTCGGGATCCAGCTCCTTGACGGCCTTGGCGTTGTGCTGGAACACCTTGGTCACCTTGATGGGCCCGTAGTTCTTGTTGTCGATACCGTTGTCGTTCTTCTCGCAGGAGAAAAAGACAGTGGCCGAAACCAAAACAAGTATTATTGTCAGTATTTTTTTCATATCGGCCTAGTATTTAGTCGTTGAAGTTGTAAGGAACCGGAGCAGCCTTCAGGAGCTGGTTCTTGATGAGCTCGGACTCGGGATAAGGGAGCAGGAGGCGGTTGGCGGTAGGAGTTTCCTCATCCTTGCTGCCGACTTTCTCTATGCTGCCGTCATCTTTGGTCTTCCAGGAGAAGGTGTTGGTGTCGTACTTGTAGGTGAAACCTGCGTTGCGGTTCTGCTTGCCCATGAAGTCGAGCACTGCGGCCTCGTCGTAGTATGCACGGCGGACGAAGTCGGGCCAGGCGACGCCTTCGAGGGCGAGTTCGCAGCGGCGCTCATCCCAGAGGGAGGCGGTGGTGATTTCGCTGACGGGGGCGAGACCCGCACGGGCGCGTATCCTGTTGAATACGGTGATTGCAAGAGGATCGGTGGTGCTGGTACCGCCGGCGATGCAGGCTTCGCAGTAGTGAAGCATCACGTCGGCTACGCGGAGCAGAGGATTCGCGAGGCAGGAGTTCTGGTTGGTGGCGAGGTTGTCGGTATCGGCCGAGCATCCTACGACGCCCTTCTTGATCCAGGCGCGGATTTCCTCGTATTCATCCTTCGAGACGAGCTGGAAGTCGCCGTTGGAATCATAGGAACCGGTGCCGGTGCCCACCAGGTATCCTCCTTCATCGGAACGGATGTAGTCGTAGTAGCATCCCTCGGTGAAGTAGGTAGCCTTGAGGCGGATGAGGTCGCCGCGGTCGGAGAAGAGCTTCACTAGCTCGCCGGAACCGAAGGTGGCGTTGCCCCAGGCGGAACGTCCGCCGACCACGGTGCTGGACAGTGCCAGGTAGGAGTCGGAGAAGTTTGTGGTGCCGTAGTCGGAGTTGGGAACCCACTGCAGGGCGAAGAGGACTTCCTTGTTATTGTTGAACTGCACCTTGAAGAGGTCTTCGTAGTTCTCGAGGAGGTCGTTGCCGGACTCTTCGATGACGATGCGGGCTGCTTCCTTGGCTGCCGCATAGTACTGGTCGGCGGTCTTGGAGAGGGAACCGGTGGAACCCTTTCCGCCGCGCACGAATGCTGCTGCGGTGTTGTAGAAGCGGGCGAGCATGCCCTGGGCGGACCACTTGGTCACGCGGCCTACGTTGGCAGGCTTCTCGGGCAGGTTCTCAGCCGCGAATTCCATATCCTTGATAGCGAAGGCGAGCACGTCCTCGATGGGATTGGTGTTGCACTTGGGGTTCTGGATAAGCTTCTGGGGATCCTCGATGATGGGAACGTTGCCCCAGCTCATTGCCAGATACCAGTAGGCGACACCGCGCATGAAGCGGCACTCGGCCTTGCACTCGTTCACGACATCCTTGCTAACTCCGTGCTCTACTGCGCGACCAAGGTTGTTGAGAGCGTAGTCGGACTGGGTGATTATCACGAAGAGGCTCTGCCAGGCCGAATAGAGGTTGGCCGTGGAAGTGGTCTCGGTGAGGTTCACGTAAGGGAAGATATAGTCGGACCAGGGAGCGAATATGTTGTTGGCACGTCCGTCCATGAAGCCGAAGCTGAAGTTGTTGTTGAAGTCGAACCACACTTTATTGTAGAGAGGTGCGGTTGCGGCGCGGCACTCTCCTTCCGTGTAGAAGAAGTTGTCCAGGGTAGTCAGGGACTCGGACTTGACGCCAAGGAAATCGCAGGCGCTGAAGCTGAAAAGTGCTGCGCTCAGGCAGATTATGCTGAAAATCTTTTTCATACTCATACTCGTTTTAGAAACCGATGTTCAGGCCTAAGGTGTAGATCCTAGGAGAAGGATAACGACCGGTGTCGATGCCGTTCATAAGGGCATTCTGTCCGCCTGTGGAATACTGGTCCATGGTCATACCGATTTCAGGGTCATATCCGCTGTAGCGGGTGAGAGTGAAAAGGTTCTGGATGTTGAGGGAGATACGGGCAGATGAGATCTTCATCTTCTCGGTGAGTTTGTAAGGGAGCCTGTAGGTCAGCGAAATGTTCTGCAGACGGAGGTAGGAACCATCCTCGATGTAGAGGGAGGAGATACGGTCGTTGTCGTTGACGTCTCCTGCGCTCATACGAGGCATCCATTTGCCGGCGCTCGCAACATATACATTATATATGTCGGTGTCGCTGCCCTTAGGGTTGATGAGCTCGATCCTGGCGTAGTCGCCTGCGCGGCGGAACTTGTTGTACGTGGTGTTGGGGTTGTCCATCGTCACGCGCAGCCAGTTCATTACCTTGTTGCCGTAGGAGTAGGTGAAATATACGTTCAGGTCGAAGTTCTTCCAGGTGAAGGTGTTGCCGATACCGCCGGTGAACAGAGGCAGAGGGCTGCCGAGGTTGACTCGGTCGTTCTCGTCGATGACACCGTCGGGGGTCACGTCCTCATAGAGCCAGTCACCTACCCACACGCCTGTGTTGGGATTGATGGTGGTGGTAGGGAGGGCGACCTTGATGTTGCCTTGCTTGTCGTAGATGTCGTTGGCATCCTTGATGCGGCCGATCACCTTGTAGCCGTAGAAGTCGCCCACGGAGGAGCCGACCTTGGTGCGGGTGACGACGGTGTTGGTGCCGCTCACCTGATAGGTGCGGTCGATGACGGCATCTTCGACGTTGAGGCCTTCGACGCGGTTCTTGTTAAGCGAGAACACCAGGTTGGAGCTCCAGCTGAAGTCCCTCTTGTTGATGTTCACGGTGTTGAGGGTGAATTCGATACCCTTGTTGGAGAGTTCGCCTATATTGCCCCAAGGAGCCGATGCGGCGCCCTGGCCGGCGGTACCAACGTATGCGGGGAGCACAGCTTCCATAAGGAGGCCTTTGGTGTGCTTGACGTATGCATCGACGGTGAGGTTGACGCGGTCTTTCCAGAGGCCGAGGTCGATACCCAGATTGTAGGAATCGGTCTTCTCCCACGCCAGACCCTCGTTAGGGATGCGGGCGGTAAGATAACCGTTGCCCCAGTTGGTGGTGACGGTTGCAAGAGTTGCCTGCCAGGCCATGGAAGGAATGCTGGAGTTACCCACCTTACCATAACCTAGACGGAGCTTGAGGTTGCTGATGGCTTCGACGTTGTCCTTGATGAAAGGCTCGTCGGAAATACGCCAGGCGAATGCTGCGGAAGGGAACCATCCCCACCTGTTTGCGGGGGAGAAGTTCGAGGATCCGTCGCGGCGGAGCGTGGCGGTGAGGAGGTAGCGGTCCTTGAACGAGTAGAAGATACGCCCGAAGAAGGATGAGAACTTCTCGTTTCCGCTTTCACCGTTGGTGGTGCTGGTGGTCTGGTCGCCTGCACCTATGTCGTGCAGGTTGTCGGGACCGTTCAGACGCTTGGCGAGAATGTACTCCCAATGGCTGGAGGTCATTTCCTGGCCGAGCATTATGTTGAAGTTGTGCTGGCCTATTTCTTTATTGTAGGTAAGGAGGTTTCTCCAGGCCCAGAACTCACCGAAGCTCTTCTGCTCCGAACGGCTGTTCTCGCTGTGGTAGATAGCGCCGAACTTGTATGTGGGGACGAAGTTGTAGACGTTGGTGAGGTTGATGTCGTTGGCGTACTCGGTGCGGAACTTGAGGCCCTTGAGGAACTCGACCTCGGCATAGATGTTGGAACGTACGCCGCCCTTCTTGTTGTGGTTCTCGAGAAGGTTCGCGAGACCTATAGGGTTGCTCTGTGCGAAGTTGGCATCTTCCGGACCGTCGTATCCGCCGTCGATGGAACGGGCGGCAACTGCAGGAGACTGCTTGAGGGCGACCTGGATGAGGCCTTCCTCGTTACCGGCGAGGGCGTTGAAGTTCTGGTTGGAACGGGTTGCGTCGAGGCTTGCTCCAAGCTTGAGCCAGGAACGGGCCTGGACATCGACGTTGGCGCGGACGGTCATACGGTCGAATCCGGAGCCGTAGGCGATACCGTCCTGGTCGAGGTAACCTGCGGAAAGTGCGTAGGTGGCCTTTTCGTTACCGCCGCTGACGGAGAGGTTGTACTGCTGCATCGCTGCGGGTTTGAAGAGCTCCCTCTGCCAGTCGGTTCCTGCGGGCAGGGCCTCGGGAACCGCATATTCGTCGCGCTTGGGGGCGCTGCGAAGTTCTGCGAAGGTGTTATAGTGCTCGGCGAACATAGGCAGGTCCATAAGCTCAAGATACTTGGGCATGGTCTGTATACCGGTCTGGGCGTCGAAGTTGACGTTCACGCTGCCGGCCTTGCCGCGCTTGGTGGTGATGATGATGACACCGTTGGCACCCTTGATACCGTAGATAGCGGTTGCGGAAGCATCCTTCAGGACGTCCATGGTCTCGATATCGTTAGGGTTGATGGAGGACAGTGCGTTCTCGGTACTGCTTCCCGTCTGTGCGTTGATGAACACGCCGTCGATGACGATCATAGGTTCGTTGGAAGAGTGGATGGAGTTGACACCACGGATGCGGATGGACGTACCGCCGCCCGGCATACCGGAGTTCTGCGTCATCTGCACACCGGCCGCGCGGCCCTGGAGTACCTGGTCGGCGGAGGTGGCGATGGTCTTGGAGATAGCGTCCGTTCCCACGGAAGATACGGATCCGGTAAGGTCGCGCTTCTTGATGGTGGCGTAACCGATGGCTACTGCTTCTTCGAGGAAGGAGCTGTCGTCGGACATTGTGACGTTGATGACGCTGCTTTCACCGACAACCATCCTGACATCTTTGTATCCGAGGCAGTTGAAATAAAGGGTCTGCCCTGCGGAAGCCTGGATGGCGTAGGTGCCGTCGACTCCCGTCGTGGTAGCTGTGGATGTCCCCTCCACCATTACGACGGCCGAAATGACCGGCTCACCGTTCTGGTCGGAGACAACGCCCTTGACCGTTTTCTGCTGTGCAGATGCCAGTACAGGCACCATCAGCAGGACAGCGGCGCAGAGCCCTCTCCAAAAGCTGGTTGATAACATTATTTTCATAAAGAAACTCTGATTTTTTGTTGATTAACAGTTTTACTTTATGTCGGGAAACATAGATTCTTTCTTACGATGCAAAGTTCGGAAGGATTATCCAATAATATTACGCGTGTGGAAACAACTCTTTTCAACATTGATACATACCCCCGAATTTTGATACAAAAAGTGTTAATTTTGACAAAAACGCTAAAAATGTTTCGGTTTTGACACGAAATGTTGCGAAAATCTAAAGCGTGCATCAAAAGTGTAAAACTATGTGACAGAAGCGTAAAGGCTCGCCGTTTTTTATCTATAATTTTGCATCGTGCCTTTATGTCAATGGGAAACGCATAGAGTATCACAACAACTTTTAGAACAAACAACACAAATGAAGAAGTTAACCACACTTATTCTGATGTCAGCCGCCCTGCTCGCCGTCTGGTCCTGCCAGAAGGAGAGCGAGATTGTCGAGCACTTCGACAAACCGACTGACGTTGTGAATCCTAATCCCCCGGCCCCGCCTGTGGATTTCACTAAGACTTCTCTCGGAGAACTCGCTGCGCAGCAGGGCATAAAGCTCGGTGCCGCCTTTACTTATAACGAGTATTTCCAGAACGATCAGGTAGGCGAAATCCTCAAGCATGATTTCAAAGCCGTTACCTTCGGTAATGAGATGAAACACGATGCCATCGTGCAAGCCAACGGAAAGCTTAATTTCACCACGGCCGACAAGATGGTAGCATGGGCTCAAGAATCAGGAACCGAACTTTTCGGTCACGTACTCGGCTGGCATTCCCAGCAGAAAGTGGACTATCTGAACGGTCTTATCAGCAAGGCTGCTGCCGATAATAGCGCTTCCCTCCTCCAGAATAACTGGAACTTCGAGGGTGGCAACATGGATGGCTACACCTCCAACGGCATGGCCGTAACCACTAATTACACGCACGTATTTGCGGGAGAGTATGCCGCCGAGGCCAATGCCGCCGACGCATCTCTTTCGTTCGCAGCTACCCTCGAGGTCGGCAAGCCCTATATCCTTTCCTTCTGGGCCCGTGCCGAAGCTGCCGAGGGCGCCAAGGTCGTAGTTACATCCGGAGACAATCAGAAAGCCGAAACTCCTGTGAGCGCAGAATGGGCGAAGTATTCCGCCACGTTCAACACCAAGTCCGCAGGCGAATTCGCATTCCAGCTCGCTCCTACCCAGGGTGTCTGCATCGATAACATCCGTGTCATCGAGACCGAACCCGAGGAAGAAGGCGACAACTCCGGCGTAGTCTATATCAATCCCTTTGCAATCGACGGTGGCACGGACTTCGAGTCCTGCGTCCCCGGGGCCGACGTAACTCCTTCCGGATTCACGGTACTCAACGGAGCCAGCATGGTTTCCATCACCGACGAGCTCTCCAACAGCGGGAGCATCTCCCTCAAGATGGACAATGCATCCGGAGCCGCTGCCAATGCCTGGGATATCCAGGTCCTCAGCCCTACTTACACCGTAGAGCCCGGCAAGGTCTACCGTATCGGCTGGTATGGACGTGCCAACACCGATGCCGACATCCAGATCGACATCCGTCTCGCCAGCGGCACCCTGTACAAGAATTCCGCCTGGGGTCAGTATGCTCCTATGGCATCCGACTCCTGGACCTACCAGTACCTCGACATAACCCCTGAGGAAGGCGACACGGAGATGTCCGTCGCTTTCTACGGAGGCACCGCAGCCGCCACCTATTATATCGATGACTTCCAGGTCTTCGAAGCCATCAAGGAAGGCGACTATACCAATTATATCGACAAGACCAACCTCCTCGTGGGCGCCGACTTCGAAGATGCCAACGCCTGGGGCGTCTGGAACGGTTCTGATTATGCCGAGTTCATCTCCCGTAACGAGCCCGAGATCGGCGCCAATGCCGACTATGTGCACAGTGCCCTCCGCGCCCTTAAGGTCAACAACATCGGCACCGGTTATACCGGAGGCGATTCCTGGCATATCCAGGTCGCTGCCAACAACAAGGTCGAGGTCGAGGCAGGCAAGGAGTACCGCATCGCGATGTGGGTCAAGTCTCCCGACGGAGCCACCACCATCCAGTATCATCTGACTCCCGACAGCGGAGATACCATGTACCGCCAGATTCCCGGCATTACCGACCAGTGGACCTATATCTACAGCGACGTGGTCATCCCCGACGGTGTCGCCGAAGTCCAGCTGGTGCTCGACTGCGCCTATGACGAGGCCACTTACTACATCGACGACGTACAGCTTATGCCCAAGCCCATCGAGAGCTGGATAGATCCTAACTCCATCCTCTCCAACGGCGACTTCGAAGACCTTACCGACGGA
>Ga0310696_10002366_pt1 | contig 25180 bp, 11 predicted proteins | sample AusTroGonzalo_MG_4_FD_203885 | JGI IMG/M metagenome (GOLD analysis project Ga0310696, IMG submission 203885) | Bovine rumen microbial communities from tropical cattle in Woodstock, Queensland, Australia - Gonzalo_02 (v2) (version 2) | ecosystem: Host-associated > Mammals > Digestive system >...
ACGGCCTCCAGTCAACCCCTGACAGTCATAAGACTCGGAGAGTAAACAGAACTTAGGGATAACACCCCAAAGTCAACTTATATCAGTCTTTATCAACAAACCCCGAGTCAACCAAAATCAGGATAAGTCACGTTGACACGAAATCGCCATTCCATGCATTCTAGCCGTCAACGCGGCAAGGTTTTCGGCGTTTTCGGCCATTTTCCTTGCCACGTTGACACGAAATCGCCATTCTATGCGTTCTGGCTGTCAACGTGGCAAATACATTAATCAGCAAATTATAGAGGAATTACCAACCAAAAATGACTATTATATCGGTAACGTGGGGACGATTTCGTCCCCTACGAGATTCCGCCTGCGGCGGCATCTCTCCCGCCTGCGGCGGGCTTGCCATAATGAAACACAAAGTCGCGCTCAAGCAAGCTTGGCGCGACTTTGGTTTCATTAGGCGGAGGGGACGAGATTCGAACTCGTGGTACAGAATAACCCGTACGGCAGTTTAGCAAACTGCTGGTTTCAGCCACTCACCCACCCCTCCGGGCTTAAAGCGTTTGAAACTCCGTCTCAACGGACGGGAATGCAAAGATACTAACTTTTTTTCACTTCGCAAGATGCTGGCAAAAAAAATGCAGTCGAGGTTCACACCCGGACTGCATTTTTTGGTTAAACCGAAATAACGATAACCTAATAACCAACTTTTCCTTAGTCGACTGCAAAGTAACACGGAATCAAGTCAATTTTTCCGCCAATTTGCGAAAGATTGTTCGCAATTTACGAAAAACAAGCCCACCGCACCACAGTTTTGTACACATTATCAAGGAAATGGCGCCGAATTATGCTTTTGGTCCCATACTTGCAGCACTAAAGATACCTTTAAGACTAAAAACTATTCAAATGCGTAAAATTGCCATCATCGCCATTCTGGGAATCCTTGCCGTCTCGTGCGAAAAACCCGACGACGACCCCAAGAATAATCCCCTGAAACCCATCGAACTCTCGACCAAATCGGTCGAACTGGTCCAGAAGGGAGATACCTTCGGCCTGGCTTTCCTGGAGCAGATCAATGCTGCCACTACCAAAGATTATGTCATTTCCCCGCTCAGCATGCAGTTCCTGCTGGGAATGGTCCTGAACGGAGCGCAGGGAGAAACAGCCGCCCAAATCTGCAATGTCCTGGGCTACGGGGCCGATGATGTGGCCTCGGTGAACGACTTCTGCCTGTCCATGCTGCAGCAACTTCACCTCCTGGACAAGAAGACCAAACTAAGCCTGGCCAACGCCATCTTCGTGGACGACGGCTGGCCGCTGAATGATTCCTACAAGAAAACCGTCGGCCAATACTATATGGCCGAAGTGTCCAACCTGGACTTCTCCGACAACGAAGGCTCCCTCAAGGCCATCAACGGCTGGTGTTCCAAGAATACCAACGGCCTCATCCCCAAAGTCCTGGACGAGGTGAACTCCAACATCCTGGCCTATCTGATCAATGCCCTGTATTTCAAGAGCCAGTGGACCGACAAGTTCCCCACCAACGCTACCGCTCCGGAGCCGTTCACGGCCGAAGACGGAACCAAGAGCACGGTGTCCATGATGAAACAGACGCACCGTATGACGTATACCGAGGACAATATCTTCCGCGCCGTGCGCGTGCCGTACGGCAATGGCGCCTTCAGCATGACCGTCTTCCTGCCGCAGCAGGGGCACAAACTGGCCGAAGTTGTCGGCAACCTGAAAAAGACCGGCTGGTCGGCTGTCAGAGAAGGGATGCACTCTTATGAAGTGGATCTGTGGCTGCCCAAGTTCGAGACCAAGTACCACATCAAACTGAACGACATCCTCTCCGAGATGGGCATGCCGCTCGCCTTTGACCGCACATCGGCCGACTTCACAGCTATGTCGCCCTATGCCCTTTGCCTGAGTTTTGTGCAGCAGGACGCCATCATCAAGGTGGACGAAGAAGGGGCCGAAGCCGCCGCCGTCTCCGTGGCCGGCATGGAAAAGGCCACGGCCCCGGGACCCGGCAAAACCGTGGTTTTCCACGCCGACCAGCCCTTCCTGTACCTGATCTCCGAATCCAGCACCGGCGCCATCCTCTTCGCCGGGCGCTTCGGCGCGAAGTAGAAGGATGATTATTATATTCCCAAAACGATAGCTGGAGCGATATCCAACTCAATAGACATTTTCCGAGCCTGCTTTAAAGTGGGCTCGGCCTTGCCTGATATGATTTCACTGATTTTGGACTGGTTCATTCCCAGTTCTTCGGTCGGACCCTAAGTGGCTGAAAATTAGATATTTAGAAAATTCTCTTTAGGCTGTTTAGCCTAAAGAGAAAAACATAAAACGCTGGTAATCAAGTAGTTGATGCCGAGCGAGAAAAAAAGCCAGGGTCCCGAAAGCGGGACCCCGGCTAATTAGGGAAGAATAACACTGTTACAGGTTCTTGAACTTAACTTTGTGCAGGATGGAAGGGTCACCTTCGTCGCCGCAGTCCTCGCCAATCCAGATGCAACCGTTCTTCTTGTCCACGCAGATGGCCTCGGGGTTCCAGTCGGCGAAATCGCCGATGTAGTACTTGGCCAGGAGTTCCTCCCCAAGTCCCTTGAACAGGTAAATGGTGTAGGGGTCATACTGCGGCTTGCTTTCGTTGGAGTTGGAATCGACCACCCACAGCCAGTCATTGTCGGGGTCATAGTCCATGCCGCCAATCTCGGAAATGGTGGGAGCCACGGTGCGCAGGCTCTTCTTGAGCTTCTGCGTACCGTCCATAGAGTACCGGAACAGGGTGGCACCTGTCTGGGCACCGAACAGCAGGTCTCCGTAATACCAGGCAATACCTTCTACACCGGAATTGTCCATACTAGCAGCGCCTTCCACAAGAATGGGCAGATTCACCTTGCTCTCATAGTTATAGTTCGGATAAGGGAACTTATAAACCGACTTGGAAGTGCTCTCCAGACCGATGTACAGGTCTCCGGTGGCAGGGTCGATGGCAAGGGCCTCAAAATCGGCCGAATGATAAAACAGCTTCTCGTAGGTACCGTCGAAGTTAATCCTGTACAGCGTACCCTTGTCGTGAATGCCCAAGAGGAAGTCGCGGTCCTTGCTCAGGCACAGGCCGGAAAGCTCGGGAAGGAAGTCAGTTCCGTTCTGAAGCTTCTTGCTCCATTCCACTTTTCCCATCACAGGCAGTTCCTTGGGTTTCTCGTCGGGTCTCTCGTAGCGGCCCGGTGCCATAGGATTGCCGTCCATAGCGGCCTTCACGGCGTGGCGCAGGGTGCCTTGCTTATTGTCCTCACGGAATTCCCAAATCATAGCGCCCAACATCTTACGGGACTTCAGGAATTCCACCTTGGCGTTCACGGACTCGATATCCTCGTAGCTGGCGTACATCACGCCCAGGGCGTCGGCCAGATAAGGAACTTTGGCCACATCGTCCCAGATACGATAATTCTTGCCCTTTACGCTTTTACCGTCGCAGGTGTAATTGAAGAAAATATCCTCCAGGTCACCGTAGTTAACCGTGCCGGGATAAACAGCATTGCCGCTCTTATCCTTGTAGCCGTCTCCGTGGCCGTAGAACGGAACGCCGAAGTTCATCATCTGGTAAGGGATGCCCTGCTGGCCGTGGAAAATGTCATCGATGGCCTCGGAGCAGCAGCGGCTTCCGGTAATGTTATTACTGCGATACAGCGGAGCGTTGTGGAGCGGAGGATTACCCTCATCGTAGGTCATCACGTTAATGTAGTCGATGTAGGGCAGCACGCCAAAGTTGTCGGTATACTTGCCACTGTCGGAGGCAGCATAGGACAAAATCTTATCAGGCATGGCCACACGCATCTCCTTGAACAGGGTGACGAAATTCACATAATCCTCCTCAATGGCAGCATTGATATGGTCGCCGTCCTTGGCCTTGTAGGTGGGATACTCCCAGTCTATGTCGAAGCCGTCGACGCCGTACTGCTCGCAAATAGCTACGCACTCGTCGATAAATGCTTTGCGCTTGGCCGGGTCACGGGCCATCTGGGACCAGCCGTCGGCATTCTTGCCCCAGCCGCCCATCTGCATTTTTACCTTCAGTTCGGGGTAACCATTGCGCTTGTATTCCACAAACTTCTGTACCAGTGAGATCGAAGCGGCGGGAATTTCGATACCCGTACCGTTGTCCTTATCCTTGAAGCGTACGTGACCCACGTTGACGTGGGTGATGGTGTTCTTCACTTCCTCCAAGGAGGGGAACCAGTCGGTCTTGGTGTACTCGGTGTAATAGATTTCGATGATGGGGGTGATGCCGATGCGCGCCAGGCGCGCAGGGTTGTTCACAATCTCGTCTATCACAGGATCAATAGGAGTGGGACCCGGCGTAGGAGTGGGGGCATCCGGGTCGAAGGGATCCCCGCTGGGGATTTCTCCGGCGCTGGGCTTGGCGCCGGGGGCCGGCACTACCATGCCCATCACCGCGTCGGTGGTGCAGGAGACCGCCAGACCCATGAGCGCGCAGCCTAACGCTGCCAGTAGAATTCTCGATGTTTTCATCTGAATATGTTTTAGTGTTTCTTGGCACCCAGGGTCCGGGTCAGCGGGCCCTGGATGAAAAATGTTACTTGGCAATTGCTACACAACGAACTACAGCACCGGTTGCTTTCTCCGGCTGTTCATTCTTAGTGCTAACGGAATCACTATTCTTTAAGCGCAGGCAATAAGCGATGTTATCATTGCCCTTGTGTGCAGACCAGACGTATACCTCTGTCCCGTTTTTATCATATCCACCATTGTAAGAAATATAACCACAAATGGGGAATACTACAGCAGGATTGCCCACCTTGAACCAGGAATGATCTAAATCCAATGCCCAGGTCGTTTCTGTCGTCAAAGTGGAACCACTCCAGAAACGCAGACCTGTATCTCTGCGGGGGACACGATACCCAGCCGGGCAGGGATCGAATTCCGATTTGGTTTTCGCATCTGCATCGGCCCAGTACTCATTATTGACGGTCTTGCTCCAGTCACTTTTTACGCCCACAAATGTTGTCGGATTCGCGATGGATTCTTCCACGGTTACCTGCTCTGTACCAATTGTAGTGGCAACACCGTTTAACGTGGCAGCTTCGTTGGTACCCCATGCCTTCGGACCCATGAAAGGATCCTTACGTCCCCACTGATACATAAGACCGGCAGACGTAATATCGGCTTCATCCGAAGCGCTGGTGGCAACCAGGGCGCCCAGATTGCGATCCATCATACCCGCCTGTGCAAGACCAAATCCGGTTTCGGAACTTTCTATCGCCGTCTTGGGAATCCAGATATGCCAGCTCCAGAGGATCTTTCCTTCGGCATCCTTGGCAGCGATGAGGGCATTACCGGGCTTCAGGGTTGCAGGAGTGGAGAAGGTAATGTAATCCTCGGCATAAGACACAGAAGCAATGACGCTGTTGGCGGTAACTTCTTCGCCGTTATTCCATGTCTCCCACAGAAGTTCGGCTTTGTCGACAGTACCCACGCTCTCTTCGCTATAACCTTCCGAAGTAACCTTACTCTTTACGGTCTTGAATTTGAATTTACCGGCTTCGCTCACGATATAGCAGTTCGCGGTGCCTTCCTCACTGAGGTCGACAATGTTTTCTACCGGAGTGGGAGGAACAATAGCGTTTTCGTTGGCCACGACGCAGCGGATGTTACCACCACGGGACATGCGCTGCTGTTCGACCGTAACTTTCGTGCCATTGATGTACATCATGTAGGCGATATTCTTTTCGCCGCCGGAAGCATAAGAGCTCCAGTAGTAGCTACGACTGCCAGCATTCTTGATTTCTCCCTGGTCCAGGTAACCGTTGACGGGGAACAAAACGAATTCTTTAGCCTCTGCGCTGGCGGACACCTTTAATACTTTATTGGTTTGATCCACAGCGAAATTGGCCGTCGCCGCCCACAGCGGGCAATTATCCTTGTCACGGGTAGGGACGATGTAGCCAGGAGGGCACGGGTCATAAACTGTCTTTTTAATGCCCCAGAAATCGTTGCTCATTTCCTCGGCCGTCATCCAAGTCTTATTGCTGTCACCGCCAGTCACGACATAGACCGTCGGGTTCTGGATTGTTTCAGCCACAGTATAGTTCTGTTTTTCACTGACAAGGCTAATGGTTCCATTCGTGACGAAAGGCTTGGCAGCAGAAGCAATCGCAGCACCCGGGAACGGGTCCTTGCGTCCCCACTGATAGAGCATACCGATAGATGTTCCGTCGGGCTCGGCATCGGCAGCTGCCGGCACCAGGGCACCCAAGTTGCGGTCCATCATAGGCACATTCACAATACCGCCGAAGGTACTGTTGACAATCTCCGTCGCGGGAGCCCAGATGTGCCAGCTCCAGAGGATCTTGCCATCGGCATCCTTGGCAGCGATAAGGGCATTACCGGGCTTCAGCGGTTCAGGAGTAGAGAAGACGATGTAATCACCGTCAACGCTCACGCTGGCAATAATGGCATTGGCAGCAGGTGCCGTAGCAGTGTTGTCAGTCTCCCAAAGAATCTCAGCTTTGGCAACAGTACCAACAGATTCGGTAGAGTTACCCTTCACAGCCTTGAACTTGTACTCACCAGGAGCATAAATCAGGTAGCTATTGGCGCTTTCCACCTTGCTTAAGTCGGCGGGACCGCCAAGGGGAGCCAACTGACGGATCACAATGGACTGGAGGATATCGTCATCCTCATAGGATGCGGGATTGGCATCAGCCTTGATCAGAAGAATCTCTCCGTCGCGATAGTTTTTCGTCTTGTTATCGGCCAGCAGGAGCGGGAGAGAATACTTTTTAAGAGCTTTGGTGTTATCGGCTACTTTAATCCAGTCGACCAGGGGTACTACCTGGAACGGCACGTTGGAAACTACCTGAACATCCAGGCTGCCGGCATCGGCTTCAGCAAAATAACTAACATAAACGCCGGTTTCCGGATCATATTCGGCATCCGGATCAACTATATCAATTTCGATCGGGGCAACGGAAACCGTTACGATAGAGGTAAGACCAATCTTGGAGTCGGCATAGGCCATGAATACGCCAGAAGCACCAGGCCACTGAGGGGTAACCTCAATGATCTTGGCGTCCATATCCACCGTCACCTCGAAATCGTAGGGATCGTAACCGGCCACGCCTACTACTGTTTTTGCCGTAGCAGCGGTAACGTTAAAAGGAATCTGAATGGGAGCCACTTCTTCATAAACAAAATCCGTTTCCTGAACAATCAGTTCGAACGCCTCGGCGAAGGGGATGTTCACGATGGAGTTGTCGCTCAGGGTAAGAACGACACGCTTGCCTTCTGCATCCTCGACAACCTTGATGTCCGTGAAGATACCGTCCTTGAGAGTGGCGCCTTCGTTCTTCACCTGACCCAGTTTGGTCTTCTTGCCATCGACTTCGACCCAGAGATAACCTTCGTCATCCAGGGAGAAGACAGGGGTCTGGTACACGGGAACTTCCTTGCCATCGATGAGGATGGCAGTACCGTTCACCGCCCATACCAGGGAACCGGAACCGCTGGAAATGACACCGATCACGGGGTCGTTCACATCGGCCACATTGGTTTCGATCTTGAACCATTTCACATCACCGTTGGTGTAAGTGATGGTTACACCGTCGGTCTTGCCGCTATCGGGATCGATATGCTCCTGGACCTTGGCCACGAACACACCTTCACCAATGGCGCTCTGGAGGGCCATGATGTTGCCTTCCAGCTCGTTCAGTTTGGTCTCGACCGCATCCAGCCGAGCTTTGATTCCCGAGTCGTCATACTCCTTGGCACAGCCCGCGAGGAGCAGTACCATAGCAACGCTTGTTAAAATCTTTTTCATGGTTGTATTAAGTTTTGTTATTAATTATTATTCCTTTACGCAACGCACCGTGGCACCACGGGCGGCACGGGCACTGCTACCGTCATAGGTGGCATTTTTGATATATGCAGCCATACCATTGCATAGCACCTCTTCCATTTCTTTTGAATCCGGCTGCGCATTCCAGATAACGGAACGTTCTCCGTTTTTGGCATAGCTGCCACCATTGTCGTCCATGTAACCGCAATACGGGAAAACAACATCACCAATCTTGAACCAGCCCTGCGCCAGGTTAAATACCCAGGCTCCCGAGCTGGACCAGGCGGTACCCGATCCCAGCGGAACACGATATCCGGCCGGACAAGGGTCATAAATGGTCTTGGAACCACTGGCACCCCAGGCCTGGGGAATGGAAGCTACATTCCAGTTGTAACCCTCGTTACCCAGCTTGTTGCAGGCATAGAGATAAGGCTTGGCAATGGATTCTTCGGTGGTAATGGGGGTATTCTGCTTTACCATCTGCGTTCCAACAAGGGCAAAGGGATCGTTGCCACTGTTAGCATTCATGCCCGGGAACGGATCTTTCCGACCCCACTGATAGTACATTCCGTAAGATTTCTGATCTACTTTTTCAGTGGCGGAATCTACGGTAGCAATGAGGGCTCCCAGGTTGCGGTCCATGGCCACGGCGCCCAACGAGGCATCGCAGTCGGTGATGGGCGTTTCGGGCACCCAGATATGCCAGCTCCATAAGATAGTCCCTTCGGCGTCAACAGCAGCTACGATGGCATTGCCGGCGTGAAGGGTTTCAGCCGTGTTCAGAAGCATGTAATCCTCGGCATAGGAAACAGAGGAGACAATGCTGCCGGCTACGCCTTCCGTCTCGGAGGTGTTCCAGGTCTCCCAAACCACTGTACCGGCATCCACGCCCGCCAGATACTGTTTGGTATTGTTACCATAAATGGCCTTGAACTTGTACTTCCCGGGTTCTTTCAGGATATAGCAGTTGGCATTGCCGCCCTCATCCAGGTCCTTGATGTCGGGGCTGAACGGATTTTCATAGTCCTTGATATCGGCAGAAATGTCGCCCAGGTCTATACTCTTGGCCAGTTCGAACTCCATAGGTGAAGAATTGCGGTAAACCTTGGTGAACTCGTCACTGCCAGCTTCCTTGAGTTTGAGTTGGAAGCCATGGGCGAACGAAGTTCCCTCGGGGAAATACAGCACCAGCTTGTTCCCTTCCATGGCGCCGGTGAGCTCGATGACGGATTCACCTACGTACTGGGCCAATTCGGTAGTCTTGTCGGTGAGCTTCACCTGCAAGAATTCCTTACCAACGGCTTCCTTCATGGAAGTCTTGAGTTCATAATAAGAATAATCTGCACCCAAGTCTATGTTCAGAACACCATAAATGCGCTGGAACTGGAAGCTGTCTCCACTGTTACAAGCCGCCATGATAGGAGCGTTGGTGGTGGAGAACTTGCTGTAGAAGAAACAGTGCTTGAGGTTATCCACAGCTGATGCCGGATACGATGCGTACAAGGTGCTTTGGCAGTCCTCACGCTCGTAAGGATATAGACCGTCCACCGTCTTGGTAGCCGACTTTCCGTCGGACGAGATATCGGCGGCAGAGAGTGTCACCGTGACCTGGTTCTTGGCATATTCGCCATGCACCACAATCTGGTCTCCGGCTTCCCATACGGTCTTGACGCCCACGGGCGCTTCTTCGCCCTCCTCCAACACGAGGTCGGGGAGAACGAAGGTGAGCGTGCGGGTCACAGGTTCAATCACAGGTTTAGGTCCCGGGGTGGGATCGTCTTTCTTCTGGCCGCAGGCGGCGGCCAGGGCAAGGATGCAAAGGATCGCTATTTTGTCGATTGTTTTCATCGTTTCATTCATTTAAAGGTCCTTTGTTATTCCCAGTTCATGGGGGCGGTGTATTCGTACCACTCGCAAACAGCAGAGCTACCCGCATCGCCGCCTTCACTTTCACCAACACCAATGTACATGTTGATATTGGCGCCCCATTTGACAGTGCGCATCAGGTTTTCTGAACTGGAGAAACTGCCGGCCACCTTTCCGTTCACCAGGAAGGTTACCTGGCAATGCTCGGCACCGCTGGGATCAAACTTGTAGGTAAGCTCGACCGGCTGGGTAAAGTCTACATCCGTAAACGCGTCCACGCTGGGCTTGTTGCCGTCACCGGCCACGTTGAACTCGAAGGAGACCTTACTGTCTGCAGGACGGATATCGGCCTTTATTTCGCAACTTTCGTTAAAGCAGAACCAGTGTCTGGTACGGGGCCCCTTACCCTCGGCATTGGCTTTAAAGTCACTCCAGTGGAAGGTGTAAGAGCCGAAGGCCATGCTACGGTTGAGACGACTCTTGGATACGAACAGACTGCCCACGCCCTTGGTATAGACCGGAGCATTGGACCAGTCACTCTTCCATAGAGCCAGCTCGTCGTTATCCACCATGACCTTCACCGGATCAATTTTGTAGGCCTGCTTCACCACAATGGTCTTTTCGACCTGGTATTCCTCGGGGTTGTCCACCACATTCTTAATGATGATATCGGCTCTGCGCAATCCATCCTCGTCATTCTGCGTGAAGGTGAGTTGGATCATTCCATTTCCTTCCCCTGCAGGATTGACAATGCTGAACCAGTCATCGCCTTCGGATGCCTTGGCTACCGTCCACTTGGTGTTGGAGGTGATCTCCAGTTCGCCGGCAAGCTGGTCATATCCGGCACGAAGTTCGTTACCGGCAGGGACCAGCTGCACACCGTCCTGTGTAAACTGAATGGCCGCTATAGCACTCTGGTGACGGTCATAGACGGTTACTTCGCCATAACGGAGTTCCATGGCGTTGACCTCTGCCGAGACAACCACATTGCCGTTACCGTTACCGCTTTCGCCTTCCTTCACGGAAAGCCACTCACCGCCGGTTACCTTGGAACTCCAGTCCTGGTTGGAAAGGATATGGATGATGTAATCACCGCCGGCTTTCTCCACGGAAAGGTTCATGTCGGCCTCGGGGATATTCAGGAAGGCACAGCCCTTCTGGGTTACCGTGATGACCTTGCCCACCCAGTAGTCACTTTGGATGGTAATCTTATCTACACGGTCGTCCAGGTCTGTATTGTCGTAGTACTGGACTTTGATGGTAGTGGGTGTAGCCCCGCCCACGTGCACCAGCTCGGGGTCCTGACCTTCGCCTTCCTCCTCGGTGATGATACACCAATCGGGATGTTCGCTGGTGACCGTCCAGGGGTCGGTGGAGGCAACCAGGATGGTGAATTCCTGTGCTCCGGAGGCAGACAGCGCATAACTGTCCTGGCAGCGGTAGCGCAGATCCACCGTCTTGACGGCTTCCTCGCCCTTCTTCTGGCAGCCCCACAGCCCCGTGACGAGGGCTGCGGCCGCACAGAGTATGTAAATTATTCTTTTCATAATTACTCAGTTACAGGGGTAACAGTGCAAGACTTGATGATGAAATAGGAGCCGTCGTCGGCTGAATAATCTCCACCGATGGCTACGATGGCGCAACTGCTGGACAAATCGGGATTAGATTTAAAAGCAGACTTTACAACAAGAGAATTTCCTTGCTGTTCTCCGTTGCTGTAGAAGGAAAGGTTGATTTTGTTCGCATCCGTTGCATCGGGAATCAACTTCATCTGAACATGTGTCATGGCATTGGCCAAGTCCTTGCTGAAGGTGAATTTAGACGAATTGGATTCTGTATAATCAAATTTTCCCTTATTGGAACGCAGACGATAATTGCTCCCGTCGGTTCTGCCAATATTGATTTGCGTCTCGTACTCATAACCATTTTCATAGTTATCGTTGCAAAGCATAATACTACCCTTGTCACCTAGATGCATTTCAACGTCAGCATCAATAATCGCATACTGATACTTTTCCTTGGTGACGATTCCGCTTGTTACATCTTCAAACACCTTCACAGACCCGTCTTCCAGAACCTCGGTATTGCCCTTGAAGGTAAAGTTGATGTCCTGGGTGAGTTCTACCTCGGCTTTGGTGCCATCGGTCGCGGAGATGAAGACCTTGCCGGTCTTGGCTACGAAAATGTCGTTAAAAGCAGCCTTCACCTTGAAATGTGTGGCATCAACGGTTTCAACTTCCCATCCATTTACTTCGGAACCCGGGGTCCAGGAAATGGAAGATTTCACTTCCAAAACCAGGTCACCACCCGTGCTGGGTAATTCGTTGGATGCAGGAGCAACAATCTCGAAGAGGTAACCATTCTGGCTTACTTCAAAAGATTTCTCTACGCCACCAGCCCTGACAGTGATGTTGGCCTTGCGCGCAGCACCTTCGTTGGGAAGGACGGTAAATTCAATCTGATCCAGGGATCCGTCGCCCGTGCCTTCATGATCCGTGAAGACAATCCAATCCTTGTCGGACATAACGGTCCAGGGGAGGTCGGTACGGAGCAGGATGAAGTCGCTGTCTCCGTTGGCGTCAAAGGGTCTGTCAACCTCGGTGAGGTCAAAGATGCCCTTCTGGGACACGTCGAAGGATTCTTCGTCGTCACCGGCGATAACGGTGATGGTGGCAAGGCGTTCCAGCACCTCGCTGGGAGCAGCGGTAGCGGTGATGGTGATGGCTTTGCCGTCCGGATCGGGGGCACCGCTTTCGTGACTGAACGTGAGCCAGGAAACGTTGGTACGGACTTCCCAGTCTACATTGGTCTGGATGGTGAAGCCCAGCGGGCCGCCCTTCACGGAATAGTCCGAAGCCATAGGCGTCACAAACAGCTTGCCCATCCGGGCCTGCTTGATGGTGATGATCTTGGAGTTGGCAATGTTGTCGCCTTTCACCGTAAGGGTGGCGCTGCGGTCACTGCTGGTGGTATTGTTGGCCAGCGTAACCACTACGTCGGAAATGAGCGCGGAAGTAGCGCTGGAAGAAGGAGTAACGGTAACCCAATCGGCACCCGCGGAGCGTACGATGGTCCAGGGAGTATTGGAGCTGACGTTGAAAATAATGTTATCCGGATTGGTAGCCGGGGCATTGTAGGAGTCCAGCGCGTCGCAGACCAGCTTGATGGAAGCTGCGGCCTTTTCGGGAGTCATCTGCGTGTCAATCTTGAACTGCTGGCAGGAAACCGCAGTCAGGACAGACAGGAGAGCAATGATTCTAATGAATGTTTTCATATAGCATTTGTTTTTAATCTGTTGGTTAGACTACCATCCGGTATTCTGAAGGAGATTCGGATTGTTGAAGGTCTCGGACTGGGGGATGGGATAGAGATACATCTTGGCAGCCCAAACGCGGTTTTCAACCATTATCCTTTTGTAGGTGAAGCCGGTACCGGCCTTCTGGATTTCCACACCGTCCAGCTGGGTCATCACGTTCTGGGCGATGTTCCAGCGACGGATATCCCAGAAGCGGTGGTCTTCGAAGGCGAATTCCACACGCCATTCACGCTGTACAGCCTCGCGGAAGTCGGCCGTTGTAGTGGCCTGGACATCCGGCATACCGGCATTGGCGCGAACCTGGTTGATGGCATCCAGGGGGCTCAGGCCCAGGGAGGCATCGGAAGGGCTGTTCAGGGCTTCGTTAGCTGCTTCGGCAAAGGTGAGAAGAGCCTCGGCATAGCGGTAAACAATCCACTGATGCTTGTTGGTCACCGAACTTTCGGGAGTGAAACTGGTGCTCTCCTGGATGTAACGGCGGAGATAGTAACCGGTCACGGTTCCCAGGTCGGAACGGGTGGCGCTGTAGTCCTTACCGCCCACGAAGGTCTCGATGGTAGAGCCCTTGAAAACCATTCCGTTGGCCAGGATAGCCCGGGCGAAACGGGGATCGCGGCCCTCGTAAGGCTTGGTTACATCGAAGGCGGGGTCGTTGGAAGTAAAGCCATTGGCTCCCAGGGTAACATCATAGCCGCCCAGGGTCTGGAAGGCATCTACCAGGTTCTGGCTGGGATAGGTGCCGGCCAGGGAAGTACGCTGACCTTCGGTGAAGCGTACCGGGAAGTTGTACTTCTCGAAGCTCTGGCTTTCACCGCGGGCAATGGCGAAAATCACTTCCTGAGACAGGTAGTTGTTGGCCGTCTCGGCGGGATCCAGGCGGTACTGCTTGAGATCGATGATCTCCTTGGCAGCCTGGGCTGCTTTCTGCCACTTGGCCTTGTCCCCGGTGGGATTGTGCAAGGGAGAGGCGGCATAGAGCAGGGCCTTGGTCTTCACGGCCAGGGCGAAACCGTTGGTCACGCGGCCGATTTCGTCGTCCAGCAGGCCTACATAGGTAGTAGGCAGTTTGGCGGCGCACTCGGTGCATTCGCTCACGATGAAGTCGATGACCTGGTCGAAGGGAGTTTTCTCAATGGCATTGGCTTCTTCGGCGGTGAGCATAGTCAGCGGCATGGCGATATCCCCATAGCGGCGGGCCAGCTCGAAGAAGTAGTATGCGCGGAGGACGCGGGCCTGGTAAGGATAGAATGCCAGGTGCTCCAGCCAGCGCTGATACTTATTGTCATATTGATACATAGTCAGGTCTACCGTCTGGATGGACTCCAGGAATTCGTTGGCACTGCGGATACCTTCGTAAAGGCTCCACTTGTCGTCTACGGTAGACAGGGCGCTCCAGTTGCCGTTGGTGAAACGCTGTACGCTGGCATCGGGGTCGGCGTATTCGGCATCGTCGGAACCACAGTCACGCAGGGCACTGCTCACATCGGCGATATCCTTGTTGGGCATAAAGCCGTAGATATTGGTGAGCATCTTCTGGATGTTGCTGTAGGTCTTGTACATGTCCTCGCGGGAGTACTGGCTGGAAGATTCGTCGAAATCCAGGAAGTTGCAGCCTGCAAGAAGGAGCGCAGCGGATAAAATGTAAAATATCTTTTTCATAGGTCTTTGCGCTTTATTATTTGACAATGCACACGGCAACACGGTTGGATTCAGGCGAGGAAGCGGCATCGCGGTCGCTGCCCACGCTGGTACTCTGGATACGGCTGGCAGGGACACCCGCCTTCACCAGCATTTCCACCACATTGGCGGCACGCTGGGCCGACAGGACCTTGTTCCGGGCCTTGGAACCGGTAGCAGAATCGGCATAACCCGTAATCTGAATCTTGGCCTCGGGGTTGTCTTTCATAATCTGGACGATGCGGCCCAGCTTCACAGCCTCGAAAGGTCTGAGTTCGGCCTTGCCGATGACGAAGAAGAGGTCGTCCTCGTACTTGCCGTTGAGGGTCTTGGCAGGAACTTCCTTCACCACTTCCTTCACAACCTCTACGGGAACTTCCTTGATGACTTCCTTGATGACCTCCTGAGGGACATATTCAATCTGCACCTTCTTCTGGCGCTTGGCGTACTTCTCACCCTCTCCGTGACCGAACTTCATATTGAGACCGGCCCAGAAGGTACGGGTAGAAGGATAGTAGGCACCCAGCTGTTCGGGATCGGCAAACTGGATGTTGTCCAGGCTGAACAGGTTGGTGGCGCGCAGGAAGATGGTTGCTTCGCAAAGACGTAACAAGCTCTTGGGGAAGGTATAAGACATACCGATGTTGCGGAGCTTGATAAAGGAGCCGTCGCGGTACCACAGGGAGTTGGCACGGTAGTTATTGTTGTTCTCCTGGGTGGTAAGACGAGGCATGGTGGCATATTCCTCACGGCCGGGAGCCCAAGTGATTTCCCGACTGAGGAAGGTATTGGAAATGGTTCCGTTGTTAACCAGGGGCTGGTACAGCGGGCTGTCCAGGAGGTCTACGGTGACACCGGTCACACCCTGGAAGTCGGCATAGAACTTAAAGCCCTTGTAGCCGGCGTGCAGGCCGAAGCCGAACTGCAGCAGCGGAGTGGAGCTGCCGAACATCTTCACGCGGTCCTGGTTGTCGATGACGCCGTCACCGTTCTGGTCGCGATACTTGAGGTCTCCGGGACGAACCTCGCCGAAAGTCTGCTGAGGGCTGTTGTTAATCTCTACCTGGTTCTGGAAGATACCAATCACCTCCAGGCCATACTTCTGTCCCACGGGGTTGCCCTTGCGGTACAGGTAGTCGTACAGCTGGAAGGCCTGGCCATCGTTGATGACCTTGGTGAAGAGCCAGCCGCCGTTGGCGTACAGACCATATTCGAAGTTTCCGTGACGGTTATTCCAGTTGACACCCACGTCGACACCCTTATAACTCTGCTCACCCAGGCTCTGGTCGTTCACACCGACACCGATGACGCCGGAGATGTTGCTCGGGGAGATGAGGATGTTGCTGCGGTGCTCCATGAAGGCATCGGCATTGAGGCCCAGACGGCCGCCGAAGAACTTCATATCCACACCCACGGTAGCTTTCTTGGAAAGCTCGGGAGCCAGGGTTACAGCTGCCATGTCGCCTTCGGTGCGGCCGCTGTAGCTGGTGCCGCCGTTGCCGCCGAAGTAGTAGCTGTTACCGCTTACGTAGCTCTGGCGCCAGAGTTCGTGCTCCAGGTCTCCGTCGCTACCGCTCATACCGGCCGATGCGTAGGCCTTGATATAAGGGTCTCCGGGAAGGATAACACCGGCTACGCTGATGGCGGGATACCAGTTGAAGCGCTTGCCGTTCTTGGGAATGTAAGCCGTACCGGAGTAATTGACGACGGCATCTACGAGGATGCGCTGGTTCCAGTTGTAGCTCACGGTTCCCAGGTATTCCTGCGTCTTGGAAGAATTGTTCTGGCCGCTCAGGATCCAGGAACGCATCCGGTAGGCCAGGTGGGCCTCCAGGTGATTCTTGCCGAAGTCGCCGGCCCAGTTGGCACGGCCCTGCAGTTCGAAACGCATCTGCAGGTTCTTGAAATAGTGGTCGAAGTCTACAGTCTTGGAGTTCACGCCATAGTAAAGCTGCTCACTAAGGATGTAGTTCTGATTTCCCTGGGCTGCAACAGTGCTCACCAGTTCGGAGTACTGCCAGTCCTTGGAGGCGCGCTCGTACAGCAGGCCGATGTAGTCGAAGCCCACGTTCAAGTCCAGGGACAGGCCTTTGAGCAGGCCGCCCAGGTCCTGACGCAGCATCGCATCGGCCAGTACCTTGGTCTGGGACCACTGACGCTGGCCATTCTCCTGCATTACGGCTACCGGGTTCACGGCACCGTACAGGGAGGTTCCGCCATAGGTTCCGTCGACCTGTTTCACCGGGAAGGCGGCGGCGGGCAGCGTGTACAAAGTGCTCTCGATGCGACCGGAATAGTAGCCCTGGTTGAACTCGGCCAGACGGGCCATTACGCCAATCTTCATAGAAGTGGAATTGGTGATATTCACATCCACGTTGGCCCGGATACCCAGGCGGTTGTCGTAGTGGTTGCCGTTGTAACGGTTGTCGGACGTGGCTTTCTTATACAGGAAGTCTTCCTTCAGGTAATCTACAGCCGCAAAATAGCGGAAGTTCTTGTTACCGCCCTGGAAGGTGAACTGGGCACGGTGATTGTCTCCGTGATTGCGGTAAACCTCGTTCCACCAGTTCACATTGGGATAGGCATAAGGATACTGACCGCTATACAGAGCCAGGAGTTCGGCATCGTTGTACTTGGCCGGCAGGCCGTCCAGGCTGCGGGCCTCGTTCATCATGAAGCCATAGGTATAGGCGTCGGCGAACTCGGGCGCGCGGAACATGGTGGCCATACCATACTGGTAAGTGCCGCTCACTTTCAGCGGGGAGTCTTTACCGCGCTTGGTGGTAATCATCACAACGCCGTTGCCGCCCTTTACGCCATACAGCGCAGCCGCTGCGGCATCCTTGAGGATGGTCACAGTGTCAATCTCCAAGCCGGAAATATCTTCGACGTCGCGGGGCAGTCCGTCCACCAGAATCAGGGGACTTTGGCCGTGGAGGCGCAGGGACAGTTTCAGCTTGGCCTGATTGGAGTCGTAGGTGCTGGAACTGTTCTTCACCAGGAGGCCGGAGAACTGACCATAGAGTGCATTCGAAATGTCCGCTTCGGGGCTCTTCTCAAAGAGACTGCTTCCGGCTTTCAGGTTCACGTTCGCATTCAGGTTGAATGTGTTGCCCAGGGAGATGGAGTCCAGCATGGACTTTTCCTGTGCAAACGCCGTGGTACCTGCCAGAAGAAGCGGAAGAAGGATGTATGTATATAGTCTTTTCATCTTCGGGTACATTTTTTAGTTTACCAGCCCGGGTTCTGCGTCATCCCGTAGTTCTTTTGGATTTCGACCTGGGGGATGGGGGCAAGATACCACTTGGTATCAAAGCTGTTCTCCCATGACGGGCGGGACGGGTAAGCAATCTTCTCCTTGAAAGTAAAGACCGTAGCTGCATTGTTGTTGTCACCAAAGGAGGTGAGGCCCTTCAGGGGCGTGGTGAAGGCTTCCTTGAGCCCCCAACGCACCATATCGAACCAGCGTACCTCCTCGAAGCCGAACTCGAGTTCGCGCTCCAGGATGAGGGCGTTGCGGAATTCTTCCTTGGTCATGCCTTCGGGCAGGTTGGGAAGACCCACACGGTTGCGTACGGCGTTCACGTAGGAATATGCCTTGTCGGAGGGACCGCCATCAGCCTCGTTATAGGCCTCGGCAGCATTCAGAAGGACCTCGGCAAAGCGCATCATGCACCAGTGCGGCGGCAGGGAACGGTCACTGTTCTGCTGCATGACGAACTTCATCATCAGGAAACCGGGGCAACCATCCTGGTGATACTTGTGGTTGTCGTAGCCCTTGCCCACGGAACCGTCTCTCCAGATATCTCCGGGGACACATACATTCTCATACAGACGGGGGTCTCGGGTTTCGGTGAAGGTGTTGTTATTCACTTTGAGAGTACCGTTCGGATCGGGTTTGAAGAACGGATGCTCGGGCCAGCTGGCCTTGTCCTCCCAGGGGAAGTCCTCCGGGAAGGCTTCACCGTTGGCCCAGGGGAACTTGTTCACCCAGTTCAGGGAAGCACCGCTACCATAGGACTGCTGCAGCTCGAAAGCCTTGTCGTACCAACTGGTGCTGTTGGTCTTGCGGATGGAAATGATGGATTCCGAAGAAGAGCGGTCGATGTAACCCTTGCGGTAGGCCAGACGGTAGTCACGCGGCTGGATACCCTTGAGGGGTTCGGCGATGGTAGCCTGCTCCAAGGCATAACCGCCATTGGAAAGCTGCTCCTTCATAAATTCGTCGGCGGCAGCCTTGGCGGCAGCCCAGCGGTCAGCACTATAGTTGCCGTAGCAGGTGTACTGGTCGGCCTGCGGATGCCACTTGGTGTCGGAGTTGAAAGTGGGAGAAGCCGCGAAGCACAGGATCCTGAGCTTGAGGCCCAGGGCGGCGGCGCGTGTCATGCGGCCGTTCTCGGCAGCAGGAACCGTCCAGGGAAGGTCCGGAGCAGCCTCGTCGCAAAGCTTCACGATAAAGTCCACGGTCTCGGCGAAGGTGGCACGGGGATATTTCATCTCTTCGTCGGCCTGCACGGCGTGGTCCAGGATAGGAACGCCGCCCAGGTAACGCAGCATGTTGGCATAGGCAATGGCCATGCAAACCTTGGCTTCGCCCTTCTTGCGGGCCAGCTCGGCCGCGTCGACATTGGGAATGCGGTCGGCATTCTCCAGGAACAGCCAGGCATAACGGATAGCCGTGTAGTCCTTCTCACTGCCGAAGCGGTAGTTCTCGCCGCCGGCATAGGAACCCGTCAGGTTGGCCGAAAGACCACCGGAATAGTACAGGTTGTTGGGGCCGTCGCTATCTGAGTGCTTGTTGGAAATGAAGTGGTCGGTGATGGACTCCAGGAAGTCGCCTCCCATCTTGGAATCGAAGTCGGAAATGAGTCCGTACGGGAGATAGTAGTAGGCCGATGTAAGCACCTTGTCGGCATCCTTGATGGTAGCAAAGAGGGTGTCGACGGTGGCACCGGAGGTTTCCGGAGCCTTGGAAAGGCCGGCATCGCCCAGTTTCAGACTTTCACAGGCGACCAGTCCTGCGCCCAAGAGGGCGATACTCAGTATTTGTAGATGTTTCTTCATAGGACGCCGGTATTAGAAAGTAATGTTCAAAGAGATGTTGTAGGTCTTCACCAGCGGATACTGGCCGGAGGAAGAACTGGCCTTGGCTTCGGGATCCTGCAGTTTCATCTTCGAGAGGGTCCAGAGGTTGTAACCCGTGAACATCAGGCCCAGGGAGCTGATGCCCAGTTTGTCAAAGACCTTGTTGCGGGAGAAGGTGTAGCCGAAGCTGGCACTCTTGAGTCGGAGGTAGGAAGAGTCCACGGTCCAGAGGGTGGAATCCATGGAGTTCCAGGGATAGTTGGTCTTGGTGAAGCGCGGAAGGGTACCGTCTTCACGGCCGGGAGCCCAAGGGTTGTCGTTGTCAATCCAGGAGTTGTCGGCAAAGATCTGCAACAGGCCGCGGTGACCGGAGTTGGTGAACGGGATGCGGTAGTCGGCATTCCATACACGGCTCACGTTGGTGGCGGCGATCCAGTTCAGCTGCAGGTTGAAGCCCTTGTAACCGAACTTCCAGTTGGAACCGAACACGTACTCGGGACGGTTGGGATAACCGTCGTACATACGGTCGCGGCCATCGATGATGCCGTCACCGCTCAGGTCCTTGTACATACAGTCGCCGGGATACACGGTATTGGAAGGCTGCGGCAGATTCGGGTTCAGGCGCTGGACGCCCTTGTCGTCGATGTAGAAGTCGCTCTTCTGGTACAGGCGCTCGAACTGGTACAGCATGTATCGGCCGGTAGATCCACCGGTCTCACGCTGGTACTCGTATTCGGGTTCTACCTCGTCCTCGAAGATAATCTTGTTGCGGGCGAAGGTAACGTTGGCGTTGATATCATAGGTGAAATCGCCGATGTGATCCTTCCAGCCCAGTTCGATTTCATAACCGCGGTTGTCCACGATACCCAGGTTCATATTGGGCAGGCTGGTAGCGATGATGGACGGGAGGGACTTCGGGGAAATGAGGATACCGGTACGGTGCTCGTAGAAGATATCGCCGCTGAAGTGCAGACGGTAATTGAACAGGTCGAAGTCCAAACCTACGTTGGATTTGAGGGCGGTTTCCCAGGTAACACCTCTGTTACCAGGGGTTCCCAACTCATAGCGGGGAACGCCGTCGCTCTTGTTTACGCCGAAGTAGTAGGCACCGGCCTCATTCCAGACGCCGTCCATGTACATGAAGCGCTTGGAGTTGCCCTGGTCGTTACCTACCAGACCCACGGAAGCACGCAGCTTGAGGAAGTCGATCCACGGAACTTTCTTCATGAACTTTTCTTCGGAAACAACCCAGCCGATGGAACCCGAAGGGAACAGACCGTAACGGGTCTTGCCGGGAGCGAAGTTCTCGGAACCGTTGTAACCGGCACTGATGTCCACCAGGTATTTGTCGGCATAGCTGTAAGTGGCGCGGCCTACCCAGCCCACGTAGCCGTAAGGCAGCCAGCCGTAGCTGCTGGGATAGTAGTCGCGGGACTGGTTGTACAGCAAGAGGGCGCTTACGTTGTGCTTGCGGGCGAACTTGCGCTTATAGTCGATACGGGCTTCGATGTACCAGCTCTTATCGTCGTCGGTGCTTTCGCTGTAGCTCAGGGTGGGCTCACTGCCGCTGATAACCGGCACATAGGTGCGGTCGAAGGCGGGATCACTCATCGAGAGACCGGAATTGTCTACCCAGGACTGGTATTCGATGGTCTGGTGGTAACCGCCGGAACCCTGACGCTTCTTGGTGATGGCCATCTCGGTGTCGTAGCTACCCTTGAGGGAGGCGCTCAGGCCCTGAGTGATGAAGTCCAGGCGCTGGGTGATGGTCATATCCATGTTCAGGGTGGTCTTGTACTTGCTCCGGTAACCGGACCAGTAGTAGTACTCCCAGCCGTTCCACTTGGTAAGGCCGTCGGGCAGGGCGTCGTAGGACACCACCGTCACGGGCATGCCGTTCACGATACCCGGGGAAGCCGTGGGGTGGGCCCACAGCATGGTGAGCATCCAGATATTACCACGGTCGCTGTCCAGCGGTTCGCGGGTATTGCCGATAACACCGCTGATGTTGAACTTCATGTCCGTGGTCTCGGTGAGCTTGAAGTCCAAGTTAGCACGGTAGTTATACCGGTTGTAGGAGTAGTTGTTGTCGTAGGTGACGTCCGGAATCTGCTTGAGCAGACCGTTCTGGAACATGTAACCCATGGACACGAAGTAACGCACTTTATCCGAACCACCGGAAATGTTGATGTTGTTCTTGGTCTGGACGAAAGCCTTGCGGAACATGAGCTCGTGCCACTGGGTGTTCGGGTACATGATGGGGTCGCTTCCCGTGCGGTAGGCTTCGATGGCCTCCGGGGTGAAGTACAGACCGGGATCCGTCTTGCCGTCGTTCCACTGGTACACGTTGTAGTAACGGGCGAAATCGTAGCTGGAGCACTGGGTGATGTAGGACATAGGTACCTGCACACCGGTGATGGAGCTTACGGAGATCTTGGGTTTACCGGCATCTCCTCGCTTGGTGGTGACGATGATCACACCGTTAGCACCACGCACACCGAACACAGCGGTAGAGGCAGCATCCTTCAGGATGGACAGGCTCTCGATTTCGTTGGGGTCTACCGTGTTCAGGGGGCGCTCCACACCATCTACCAGGATGAGCGGGGTGGCGTTGGAGTCGGAGAGGGAACCTGCGCCTCGAATGTAGATCTTGGCGTAGTCTTCACCGGGCTGACCAGTCTCCTGCACGGTGGAAACACCGGGCATCTGACCGGCCAGCACGTTGGTAACGTCGGCCACAGGAGCCTTGATGAGGGCTTTGTTGTCGATAGACGTCAAAGCGCCCGTAACGGTGGCCTTGGTCTGCGTACCATACGCCACCACAACCGTGGCTTCAATGGTCTGGGTATCGTCCCGCAGCACAACGGTGATATTGCGCTGCTTGCCCACGGTCACCTCCTGGGTGACGTAGCCAAGGGCCGATACTTCCAGCACAGCAGTCTCGCCGGGGACGGTTAGCGTAAAGGTACCGTCAAAGTCGGCAGCCACACCGGTGGTGGTCCCCTTGAGGGTGACGCCCGCACCGATTACCGGCAAACCGTCTGCGTCCACCACACTACCCTTGACGGTAATGCTCTTCTGGGCCAGGGCCGTGGGGCCCCACATTCCCAGAAGGAGACACAGCACAGCAGCCAGTCTTGCAAAATGGACTACTTTCTGTTTCATTGGTTTGTTAGTTTAGTTAGTAAATATTTGTTGAATATTATTTTAATACTGTATCTGTTCCGTAAACACCCTTGACCAGGGCCTTGAGGAGCGCGTGGTCCGAGGAGTCTCCCCTGTATTCCCAGAACATGGCACCCAGCAGGCCGTTGTTCTTCACGTACAAGCCCTTGGCCTCGATGGACTCGGGGTCGTCGTAGGAAAGGTAGTTGCGGCCCGTGTCGTCGGCCAGGTAGGGAACCATTGACTGGGTATCCCACACGCGGTGGAGTTTCTTGCTCAATGTCTTCCCTCCGTACTTCCCTTCATTCAGGACGGGGACGATGTCTTTATATTTAATGGAATAACCCAGGTTGCCCTTGCTGTCCACGAACACTTTGTTGGCTTCGGCGGGATTCTTTTCGGCCTTGCCGTAGAAAGGGCAGCCCATCACCTGACGGTTCTTGGGAACGGAGGCTTTCACGTGCTTGTCGATGCTCTCGTCCCAGCTGCTGTGGGTAAATCTGTTTCCCTTGTGCAGCGGGGAGTTGTGTCCGTCGGGAGCGGCGCCCATATCGTACGTCATCACATTGACATAGTCGATGTAATTGATGGCCGTAGCCCAGTCTACGTACTCGGGATGCGAGGATGACGATGCGTAGGAGATGATCTTGGACGTGCCTATGGTTTCCCGCAACTCCTTGAGCACCAGGTTGAAGTTCTTGGTGTCGTCCGGGCTATAACCGGTTTCATTGTCGGCGCTCTTGGTGGGATACTCCCAGTCGATGTCTACGCCGTCCAGGTTGTGCTGGTCCAGCAGCTTCTTCACGCTTTGGCAGAAAAGCGTGCGCTTGCCAGCGTCGCGGGCCATCATTGAGAAGCCGTCGGCGTGACCGCCCCAGCCCCCAATCATCAGACAGACCTTGAGATTGGGATTCTTGGTCTTCTTGAGGGCGACCACGTCCTTGATGGGCGCTTTGTCGGATTGGGTGATGACAATGCCACCGTCGCCGGTCTTGGGGTTGCCAAAACGGCCGTGGGCGTAATTGATATGGGTCAGGCGCGTTACATCCGGAAGTTCCTCGGTGTACTCGGTGAAGTAGGCCAGGACAATGGGAGTCTGGCCGATGTCGGTACAAAGCGTACCGGTGGTGGTACCGCCGCCGGGGGTGGTGCTTCCGCCATCCTGGCTGCCGGAACCGGAATTGGAGCCGCTATTGCTGCCGCTGCCAGAGCCGGAAGAAGGCTTGGTGGAGGGGGGGGTGATTACAAAACCGGTGCTCCCTCCCTTGCCGCAGGATGTGGCCAGGAGAGAAAGCGAGAGGAAGAGACCAAACAGGATATGACGTTTCATATTATTCTATCTCTATGTTAACCCATTTGTCTTCCGGGCTGCGGCGCAGCAGGACTTCTCCCTTGTTGCGCGCCGTGGTCCAGCCGCCGTTCACGTTGCTCAGGAACACCACCTTGATGTGGTGGATGCCCTTTCTGAGCACCAGCGAGCCGTCGTGACGGAAATTCTTCTTGATTTCCCCGCGGTTGTCCACCACCAGGCGGCCGTCGATCCAGACTTCGTCATAGACCGAACTGAAGTACCAGGTGCCGGTAGAGGAAAGCTTGAAATAGCCTTCGGCTTCAGCTGCAAAGAACTGGGGGTCCTGCATATTGCCGTCGAAAGGGAACAGCTTGGGGATTTTGCGGATGTCGGTGAGTTCGCTCTGCGTCCAGACGGCATTCAGGGGAATGTCATGCGGGATGATGAAGGCGCCGGGCGTGGTGCGCACGGTTAACTTACCGGTAAGGTTTTCGGGTTGCAGGGCGTCGATGGGCTCCATCTTCTCCAGGGAGATGGTACGCTCGGCGCTGAGCTTGCCGTAGGAGGTAATGCTGGCGATGCGGAGCATGCCGCTCTTCTTAACCACGATGGGTCCCTCATAGCGGGCCGATGCTGCCGTGGGCTTGCTGCCGTCCAGGGTGTACACCATGTCCATGGGACGGGAAGTGGTGAAGGTGAGGACGGTAGAGTCGCGGAAGGCAATCTGGCTGATGGAACCGCCGGGCTGCTCGGGCAGGGGGATGTGGTAGGCCACACCCAGGGCATCCAGCCGCTGGCAGGCTGCATCCAGCCGACGGCAGAAGTCCGGGAAGTCCTTCTTCTCCAGCGGGGTCCAGGCGGTCTCGGCCACGGCGAACATCTTGGGGAAGGTGAGGTAATCCCGCATATAGTCGGTGTAGAG
>Ga0310696_10002367_pt1 | contig 25179 bp, 11 predicted proteins | sample AusTroGonzalo_MG_4_FD_203885 | JGI IMG/M metagenome (GOLD analysis project Ga0310696, IMG submission 203885) | Bovine rumen microbial communities from tropical cattle in Woodstock, Queensland, Australia - Gonzalo_02 (v2) (version 2) | ecosystem: Host-associated > Mammals > Digestive system >...
TAAGGAAGAGTCGTTCAATGTATTCAGGGTCTTCAATTCCGCGATATTGCTTTCCATCGGACTGGTCCCCGGTTCCACGCCCGTGTATCAGGCGCAGACCGCCATACGCGACAGCATCGTCACATTCGCCGACCGCGCCATACGCGAGGGCCAGCCTAAGATGGACCTTCGCTTCGGCCACGACGGATCGATACTCCCTCTTGCCTATCTGATGGGTATCAAGGAAGCCATGGGCAGCAGCACGGACCTCGAGAACATGTACAAGACCATCTCCCTAGACAAGCTCATACCGATGGCGGCGAACCTTCAGATGGTTTTCTACCGCAAGGAAGGCTCGGACGACGTCCTCGTGAAGTTCCTCTATAACGAAAACGAGACGTCCATCCCCGGCGTGGGGACGGACGTAGCACCGTACTATCACTGGTCGGACGTCAAACGCTATTGGGAAGGGCGCAAGTAGCTCCTCATCAACACTTCCTGATTCACTTTGCCTCAACGGTATTCTTACCCGCGTGAAGCGGGTACGACTTCCCGTTACGGACAAAAGTGCCATCCACGCCTGCAGGCAGTTCAATCTCGGCCTGCAGGGTCGAGCCCTTGACCTGATACTTGACCGAAATGCTTCCTGCAGGATGAGGAATGGTACCTCCTATCTCCTTCAGCGCACCCAGGTGCGGCTCGATCCTGACCTTGGCGAAAGCCGGAGCGGCGGAGTCGATACCGAGCACGGTACGGTACAGTTCGATGTTCGGGCTCGCGCCCCAGGCGTGGCAGTCGGAGCGGGTGCCGTTCACGTCCGAAGTCTCTCCCCAAGTGGTCATACCCATAGCGATATTCTCGCGCCAGATATCCAGCCAGTCAAGGTATCCGTCACCTAGCCCGGCTTTTACCAAAGCCTCGTGGAGATAATACTTATAGTACACCGTACATTGCGCCAAAGATTTATCCTCCAATAATTTGCGTCCCATTTCCGCAGGGTCGTCCACAATGCCGCAGAGGATGGCAAACGCTCCTGCATGCTGGCTGTAGTTGTCCTGCTCCGAGCGGTCGGAGAACAGCCCGCGTTCAGGGTTCCAATACGCTTTCTTCACTGCCGCAGCGAGCTTTTCCGCCTCCTTGTCATACTCGGAAGCCTGCCAGACATTGCCGCGTACGCGCTCCATATCAGCCATCATCTGGAAACCATAGAGAAGTTGGAGATCCATAAGGATGGAACATCCGTCGGCTCCTCTCAGAGGTGCCCCGTAGTTCCATCGAGGATCACCGTTCACCCAGTCGCTGAAGTTCCAGCCGGGAAGGTTCTTCACGCGTCCGTCCGGAAGCTGGTAGCGCTGGAAATAATGTATGATCTGCTCGGCACCCGGCAGCAGGTCCATCACATAGTCCACGTCGCCTCCATACATCATATAATCGTGCAGCGCATAGATGTAGCTCAGGGCATAGGGCTGAATATATTGAGGGATGGTCGTGGGATAGCGGCTCTTGGTGATACCGTCGGAGTTGCGGCTGATGTCCGCGAGATACAGGAAATTGCGGACCATCCGGTCATCGGAGCTGTTAAAGAGGGTGACGAGCGCCTGGATGCGGGTATCGCCAAGATACTGGAGCTGCTCGTAATAAGGGCAGTCCATATAGGTCTCGACGGCGCAGAGGCGGGCGGTACGCCAGCCTATCTCGAGCATCTTCAGCAGCTCGGCGTTGTCGGTGTCAAGACGAGAGTCCAAAGTGAAAGGATAGCCGATAAAAGTGCCGGAAACGTCGTCGATCCTCAAGGCATCGGCGGCTGTTTCCACCTGGATGCGCACATAGCGGTATGTGCGCCAGCTCAGGGTCGTGAAATGCTGGTCCTCGCTGCCGTCGGACAGGAGGACATCCTCGCGCCCCTGGAAAATCTTGCCTTCCACTTCGTTACGATTGCCTTTGCCGGCAGTGCGCTGCATGCGCGGCATTCCGCCGGGCTGGTTCCCGGCTCCGCCAGGACCAGCGGCCGGCGCTCCGGCGGGCGCGCCCTCGGGGCGCACTCCCGGAGGGAGCTGCGGCTGCCCCGCCGGCTCCGGCGCCGGCACGAAGAGCGCCTCGGCATAGCCGATGGTAATCTTCGCGCCGCGTCCGCCGCTGAAGGCAAGGTTGAAATAGGCATTTGTCAGGAAACCCTGGTCCAAGAGGAGTTCGGCCTTTGTATTGGCGGGGACGGTCAGGGCAGACCTTCCTTCCACGAAGCCGGTCGGAACGGTAACCCCCTGGGCCAAACGCACTGACGAGAGCCTCTGCGGAGTCAGCTCCATCTGCGGCAGGGTCGAGGAACGCAAATTGTGGCCCTCGCCCTGGTTACTGGAGTTCAGGTCCATGGGCGCTCCGGCCTGGCCCTGGGCGGCATCCTGCCAGCCGTCGGTGCTGACGCTGGCGGTGTTCCAGCCCTTGACGGTCTGAGACATGTCGATCTGCTCACCGGGACCGGCCACATAGTAGCCTGATACGCTCACGCGGAGAGGGCTGTAGGCATTGTCGGCCAGACACTTCCAACTTCGGTCAGTGTACAGATTCCTGGCGTTCCCCTCACCTTGGAGCAGGAAGCCGGCTGAAACGGAGGCCTGAGAATCAGGCTTGTCACGGCCTTCGTGATATACGAGGGCAGCGATGACATTCGTTCCTCCCTTCAGGTAAGGGGCAAGGTCCACAGTCTCGTAATTCCAGTGCGTAGCATCACCCTTGGCCGGGCCGAGGGACACCAGCGTACCGTTGACATAAAGCTTGTAGCGGTTGTCGCCGGTGACGTGGACCACATACTCCGCCGGCACGACAGCCATCTCCACGTCCTTACGGAAATAATAGACTCCGTAGTCCTGTGCACCGGTGCCGGGCACGGAAATCCACCGTGCGTTCCAATTGTCGGTCTTAAGATCGAAAGGCGCCGACGGGTCGCGCTGCGGCCCGAACTGCGCGGAGGCTCCAAAGCTCGCGAATAGCATAAGTGCCGTGCAGAAAGTAATATGTCTTATCTTCATATGGTATCGATTCTTCTCAAAAATAGCGATAAATGCCCAAATTATCAATACATTCGTTGATTCCTATCGACAGACCGTCAGCCGGACGGGACCGAGCAGTCCGGCGGGACGCAAGGCGTCCCCGGCGCGGTAAGCCCGGCTGTCTGTCCACGCCACCCGAACCGCACCCGGTTGTTCGTCACCGATAAGCCGGTTTGGCCAGACATTGGCCACGCGCACCTCGAGGCTGTTCTCTCCCGGTTTGAGCGCCTTGGACACATCTACACGGAAAGGCTCCTTCCACGCTGTACCGCAGTATTCCCCGTTGACATAGACTTCAGCCAGGTCGCGCACACAGCCGAGATCCAGGACGGCATTCCCTTCGAAAGAGCCGACTGTCAGCGAATTCCTATAAGATGCAATGCCGGAGAAATACTTGATTCCGGACACGGAAGATTCTGTATAGGAAGTAAGCTTGTCGAAAGTGGCGGAGGCGGGAGCCCCTCTCTTCTCCTGGAAGACTACCTCCCATGGGGTCATTACATCCATAAGAACGGTCTCGTTGCGTGAAGGCAGGTTTCGGGCAGCTTCACCCTTGCCCGCGAACACCACAAACACAGCGTCGTCCGGAACCATAGGCAGATCCACGACGGTACGCCCGTCTTCAGTCCTGTAGCTCACTTCTTCAATACGGCCGTCATCCGGATGCCAGAGCTGCGGGACAAGTCCGCTGACCCTGAACGACACCTGCGCCATGACCGAGTCGTGCGAAGGCTTGTTGAGCCAGTACACTTCCGCGGACGGCAGGCTCCTGTGCAGGAACTTCATCCCGTCCGGATAAGACGCATCCGGTGTCAGGCCCGCTCTGCCGATGAGCTCGGCGAGCGAGGATGTCTCCACCACATTGGCCATGCCGCTCCCCCACACTGCATCTACGAGCCGTGCGAACTCTGCTTCATCGTCGGTCAGCGAGGCGGGATGCTTCGGCCTGGGGCCGCCTATCCACGCTCCCCTCCTGGCCAGTTCGGCGATCTTTCGGAGCACCGGCAGGGACATATAATCCACATTCCTGTCCATGAACAGTACGGAATATGTCGCGCCGCTTCCTGCGACCAGTCTGCCATCCTTGCAGGATATATGGTTTATGAGCGCATCCGGGCTGCAATAATCCCACTGATATCCAGGCACGGTCTGGGGAACGCGGGCGAACTGTGCGGTGACGTTGCTGTCCTCGCCATAGTAGTAAAGGACGTCGGCTACATTCCGTCCCGACTGCAGCATGAAACTGCTCCGGGCCAGATAGTCCGCCCATACGCCGGCCATCTCGGCCCATGTCTCGTGGCGGTTGAACCACTGGCCTATGCCTCCGAGGCTGAGGCCGGGCACATGGACATCGTCCGGCTGGTGGGCGCTCTCGTGGATCACGAAGCGGTTGATGCCGTTGGACAGTTCGATGTCGGCGATGAATTTAAGATTTCCGGGATGATATGAATATGCGAGGCCGCCCTGTCCGGGGGCAGTCATCGATTCGGCAGCCGCTATATTCTGCCCGTAGATATGGGCCACAGAAGCGGATTCCTTGTCGTCTGCGTTGTAGGTGGAACGGTCCACCTCCCCGTCGGGGGTCATGGGAAGCCACGATGCGGTGATCCACATTGCGGACATAGGGACTTCAGCCGTACGCTTGAGATCCATCCCGTCGCCCACGTAGGCGCGCCCGCCTTCATGCGATTCGGTATATCGTCCCAGCATTCCGTAATCGTTCTTCGCGATTTCGGACATACGGGTATAATTATCTGCCAGGAGTTCGCCCAGGGTGGCGCGCCAGTCGAACAGGAACGCATCGCTCTGGGCGGGGCTGCCTATCACCTCGCCGGCGAGCACCGGCAGCCAGGCGGTAAGCTCATACCCTCGGCGGGACTTGAACTCCGTGAACATCGCAGGAGTCCAGGTCTCGCACTCGGCCTCGTAGCTGTCGGTTAGGATGTATTGCACACCGTGCTCTCCCATCCTCCCTCCCGAGGCCTTCCTGTACATATCGAGATAAGTATGCACGTACTTGTCCCAGGCCACGGGATCGAGCTTGTCCACCTCCAGTCCGGTAGCTTCGACCGGAGCAGGATGGTTCTGCTTGCCCGTCAATGAATAACCGAAACGGTAAATGCGCCAGCGGCCTTCGGGAGCGTTCCAGACAAGCCGTCCGTCGCGGAAACGGTCCGTAACGTCGATAACGTCTGACAATGCCGGGAATACTTCGTCTGAAGCCGGAGTCGGCACTCCGGTCATGCCCACGGCCGCAGAAAAGCCAGCCTTATCTTCGAAACGTGCCACGCGGGTATAGGGATAAAGCGCCAGTTCGGAGACCATGGTCCCCGCGGGCGCCTGCGGAGCGCGTCCTCCGCCCATCCCGAACATCCCGCCGCCCTGCGGACGGGGATTAAGGAAGCATACGCGGAAGAATCGGGCAGTCGTCGGGGGAACGGCCAACGTGCTCTGCGTCACGCTTCCGCCGCGCAGGTCGCACACCTTCGAGAAATTCACTCCGTCGCGGCTGCACTCCAGCGAAGTGGTCGCAGGACCATTGTTGCCGCCGAAGCCGCCTCCACCTGCGCCGGTAAGGGTGATAGTGCGGACGGTAACTTCCTCAGGGAACTCGTATTGTATCCAGGCAAAGCCGTTCTTTCCATCGGCAGGGAGAAGCGAGCCGTTCGCTATGTCGCCGTCAGTGAGCTGCTGAAGCGTGAAACTTCCTCCGCTCGAAGTGACCTTGGCACCAAGTTCAGCAGCGCTCTTCTGTCCTTCGGGGACTTTGACGGCGATGACCGCCACATCCTCGTAGAACTCAACGTCCGCGCCGGTACCGCGACCTGCCTGAGGGCCGTTCTGGAAGGCTCCCGCATTGGCAAACGGAGCCGGAAAAGCCGTATCCACCCTGCCGCCCGCCACCTCGACGGTACGCCATACCAGACGTTTCATCGCATCCTTGGGTTCCACCCAGGGACCGCCCGTCGAACTCCATCCGGGGGCCGAAGCCACAGTGAACTCCAGACCCAGGGAGTTGGCAGTACGCACTGCATACTCGAACGCATCCTGCCAGCCTGCGTCCATATAGACCAGGCGTTTCTCCACGATTTCCGGAGTCTGTGAGGCAGCGTCGAAGTTGTGCACTCCTCCAAGGCCGATACGCTTCATCCATTCGAGATCCTTGCGTATTCCTTCCTTGGTGATGTTGCCGTTCATCCAATGCCACCACACACGGGCACGGGCCTCCTGAGGCGGATTCTCCCAGCCTTCCCTCAACTCGGCAAGGGAAGACTGAGAGTCCTTCTCGCTATAGGTAGGGGAAATCTTCTTCCCGCACCCCGCCGCAAGCAGCAGGGTGCAGGCAAGAAGGGCCAGGCGTCTGCTACTTACCGACATAGATCAGCTTCTTGGTCTCGGGGTCGCGACGGAACTGCTTGTAGAAATCCCACATGATCTGGGCGGTAGGCATGAAGTTCCAGTGACCGTAGTTGACCACGGCGACCATCTTAATGAGAGGGACGTTGCCCTTGTAGAGCTGGCCTGTCTCGATGATGATGTCCTCACCCTTGCCGGTATGGATGGTCTCGCGGTCGCGAAGCTGCTGGCCGAAGATAGGGTCGATGCTGAAATCCATCTGGTCGTTCACGGTCATGCCGTTCATCTGCTCATAGACATTCCAGGCATTCAGGTAGCTGTTGCCCTTCCAGTTATCAGGAGTCATATAGGGAACAGTCGTGTCCTTGGTACCGAAAACGGAGCAGTAAGGCATCTCGACGGCGCCGCGCTTCTGGGTGGCGTCGCCCCAAATGTTGTCATTGTTGGAGAAGGGGGCCCCGCCACCACGATTGCCGAAAATGGCGCCGGAATGACCGCCCACGGCCGCGAAGACATAGGACTTTTTGACGCCCAGCGAGGAAGCGGTCATAGAGCCGGCAGAAAGGCCCTCGGCATACACGCGGGAAGGATCCAGCTGCGGATACTTCGCGAAGAGCGTGTAAAGCGTACTCTCTATTCCGTCAAGACCCATAGCCTGATAGCTGTTCGAGCCCTGCCACTCCATCTCGACGACGAAGAAGCGCTCCTTGCCCGCCACCTGGATGAAACCGGAAGTCTCGGCCTGGGTGCGAGGGTCATTGGCATTGCCGTGGAGGAGGACCATCACGGGGACACTCTGTGCAGGTGCGCCTTCAAGGAGTTCTTCAGGCCAATACTCGTACCAGAGCTGCTTGGGGACATTCTGCGGCTGGCCGCCCTGGCCCTGCGGGCCCTGCGGCGGGCGTCCGCCCATCATGCCGCCACCGACCGGCTGTTCCACCTTTATACGCTTGATCTTCAGAGCCTCCCAGTCAGTGTAAGGCTCCAGCTCATACGCACCGTACTGACCGAACTGGCCACCCTCATAATGGGTATGATTGTAGTTGTTGTAGCGGAAATTCCTGCCGAAGACATTCTTCCAGGCTGCGTCGAAAACCTCTCCAAGGGGACGGTCTGCCGGATCGACGAACACAGTCAGGAGTTCCTCGGAAGGATTGACATAATGATCGCCCTGCTTCACGGCCTTGTTCATTGTCACATAGGCCGGGGCCACCTTTGCGGCTCCCTTGCCGGCGACATAGGCCGGGACGCCATAGGAAGTAAAGCCCTTGGCGAGCTTCGCAGGCTTGCCACCGATGGTGAGGATGCCTGCAATGTGGTCGCCGGCCTTGGGGGCGATAACCTGGTTGACGAAGGTAGCGCCAGCGCCGATGCCAATCACCTTGAGGTTGCCGCTGCGGGACTTGTTGAACATCTTGACGAAGACGTCGAAATCGGCGGCGGCGTCATATTTCGTACCCTCGGGGGTGATTACGACGACGTTGCCGTAATTGTTGGCGAGGATGGGCTCAACGCCGAGCGAAGCGACGAGCGCCTCGGCCGCAGCCTGATCGATCTTGCCGTCGGGATAGACGAAGAAGGTCGGGGCATTGTTGAACGAACGTCCATCGAAATTGGTGGCGCCGGCGCCGAAAGGCGTAGCAGCGCGCTTGGAGAAGACCACGCACTCGGGATCAGGGTCCGGGATGAACTGACGTCCCGCTCCGGGGACATTCTGACCGACCTCCCGGCCGCCCGGCTGGGCAGATACGGAAAGCGCCGCAAAGGCAAGCGCCATCGTCAAAGCGATAATCTTTTTCATTTCTTGTATTTTGATAGGTTATTATTTCAGTCCGTCGGGATCGCGGTAGTTGATATTGACGCCGAAATCACGGATGCGGGCGTTCAGGCCCATCATCCCCTGACCGCTGGCATCGCCCTTGCGTGTGCCGTCCAGCATCTCCTCGCACATCCTCTTCATGTCGGAGATGCGCTGGAGAGTCTCGGGGTTGGAGCCCATATAGTGGCCCGGATACATCTTCTCGATGCCGTGCTTGACCATATACTTCTCGGTACGGGTAGTAGTGTTGAGCAAGGTGGAGAAGTTGGTGGTGAGCAGGAGGTTACCTGAGCCGAAGGCGTCTCCGCTGTAACCCCATTTGCGGCCGTCCATCTCGAAGAAGAGGGTGCTGCCGGGAGTGTGGCCGGGGGCGAAGATGACCTCGATGCGGCGGCCGCCCAGGTCGAACACCTGACCGTCCTCCAGATACTTGATCTCGCCCCTGTAGTCGCCCATCATCGACGGGACGTTCACCATGTCGGCTGCGTTGATCCAGATCTCGGGGAAATAGTTGATGGCCGAGCCCGTATGGTCCGGATGGACGTGGGTGGCAATCAGGGTAACCGGCTTGTCGGTGATACCTGCGACAATCTTGTCGAGGTCGTCAATCTTGGTACCGGCATCGAGCAGGATGGCGCGCTCGCTGCCCTCGATGATGTAGATGGTCTCGTTGGACATCAGGTGTCCGTTGCCCTCCCATGTATGCTCGTCGATCCTCCGGATGACGACATCGGGACCGCTATAGACCTCGGGCTCGGCATAGCGCATCTGGGGCATGCCGCCCTGCGGGCCGCCTTGCGGAGGACGTCCGCCCTGCGGCGGGATCTGAGCATTGGCAATTGTGGGGACGATTCCGGCAGCAGCCAGTCCGGCCACGCCGATGCCCATCATCCTGAGGGCGTCGCGTCTGGTAATCTTGTCCATATCTGATAGTATTTGAGTTATTATTTCATTCTGACTGCGGAACGGATGACGACGGGGCCGACAAGGCCGGAGTCATAGAGGGGCTCGTCGGCTGCATAGAAGTCAGCGACCGTATAGACGACTTTGCCGTCGCCCTCGGGCTTGGCTTCGCCGCGCAGGTACCAGTCGGGCAGGCGGTTGCCGTCCCTCCCGGTGCTCTCGTAGAGCGAAGGAGTCTGGGCGTCGCCGATGAGGCGGTTGGTCCAGAGATTGGCGACCTCGACTTCGAGGATGTTCTCCCCTGACTTCACGGCATCGGTGATCTCCACGCGGTACGGGGCTTTCCAGAGGACACCGAGGTCCTTGCCGTTCAACCGGACGCTGGCGATCACATAGACCTGGCCGAGGTCGAGGAAGAGGGCACGTCCCTTGAGTTCATTCTTCTTGACAGTGAAAGAAGTCTTGTAGGTGGCGGTGCCGGAGAAATACTTCACGCCGTCGTCGGGGTGCTGCTGGAGCGGCATCAGACCGTCGAGGGTGATCTGAGCGGGAGCGCCGCGCTTCTCCTGGAAAGCCACCTGCCAGATATTTGCTGTCAGGTCCTTCGGGGCAGGCAGACCCTTGACCTTCAAGGATTTGTCACCGATATTCCATAAACCGTCCTCGAAGAGGTACCAGCCGCCGGCGGCAGCCTGGGCGGGCTCGAAGGCCGTCAGGGCCTTCGGGGCGCCCTGCGCGAAAGCTGCGCGGATGTCAGCATCGGACAGTGCCCTGCCAAGGACCTGATACTCTGCGAAATCTCCCTCGAAGAAGATATTGTTGTTCGCAACAGCCACGTCCTTGTAGGTCGGGTGTACGGAAGCCGTTGCCTTGCTGCCGGTGGCCTTAAGCTCACCGTCGATGTAGAGCGACGGGACACCGTCGCGATAGACGGCGGCGACGTGGTGCCATCCGCCCAGTTTGTCCATCGCGGAAATGACAGGCTGCGCGCCGCCCCCGCCCATACCGGGCATACCCATCGGCATACCTCCCGGGCCGCCGGGACCGCCAGGGCCGCCGCGGCCGGGCTGCTGCGCAGGCATACCGCCTCGCTGTACGACGGACACACCCAGACGGGTGGCCACGATGCCCGCAACGGCATTACCGGGACCGTAGAGCTGCTCGGGATCACCGAGGACATAAGGATAGGAATTGGCGTTGCCGCCCCAGGTGGAGCCGCTGCTGACGCCGGCGTTGTTGGGAACTCCGCTGTCGGTTTCGGGACGGATCCATACACTGATGGTGAAGTTGTCTTTGACATCAGGGTAAAAACCTCCCTTGCGCTCGGCGTAAGGTGCAGTGCTGATGACGGTCTCCCCGTCGCGGGTGAGCGCGGCATAATGCGTGCCGGCCTGCTCACGGAAGACCACGAACCAGGATCCAACAGGGTCGAAATGTATGGGTACGCGCACGCGACCGTCCGGGAGGACATCATAGACATCGGGCTTGATGATTTCGCCCGTGGCGGCATCCCATAGTTCGGGACGCTTGCCGCCCGCGCGGAAAGTGACGGTGAGATTCTCCGAAGTACGGCGGTGATTGGCAAGGAAATAAACATCCGTGCCGGCGACATTGCGGTGTATGAAATTCACAGGAGCATCCTCGGCATAGGAGTACTCGACATCGGGCGTGATCCCGACGGCATCAAGTGCCTCCTGAACGTTCAGGGTGGCGCAGACGCGGCCGCGGCCAACCTGCTTGACGCCTCCGCGCTCGATACCGCCCCAGAGCTTGTTCTTGAGCTTCTCGAATTCGCGCAGCTCAGCCTCTGAGCTGAGGTTGGGCGTGGTGGTAGGGGCCATTCCGCAGACAGTACCACCGGCAGAGACATACTGGTCGATCTTACGCAGCACCTGCAGGGTCATCTTACGGCCCTGGACGTTCTGCAGCAGGAGCATACGGTAGCGCACGGCGCCGTCGGCGGAGAGCAGGTCACCTCCATCAAGTTTCACGGCATCCAGAAACATCTCGGCATTGGCCTGGTCGCCCCAGTAGCCGTAAGGGAGCTCGGGGTTCCAGGCGCTGTGGGAGCCGCCCGGGACGTCCTCGCTTACGAGATAGAGGACATCCGCCACGATGGCTCCCTGCTGCAGCAGGTACTGGGCCCGGGCGGCGTATTTCAGCCACGCGCTCCCCTGCTCGAACCAGGTATTGGTGCGGTCGAAATGGAAGCCGATGTTGCCCATCGACATACCGGGGGCCACGTTCACGTTGGGCTGGTGGGCAAAGCGGTGGAATATGAAACGGTTGAGACCCATAGTCCAGGCGTCGTCGCCCTGGGCCTTGAGCGAATACGGGAAGTTCTGCCAGCCGGCGTCGGGCTGCCAGCCGGTGAAGGACTCGGCGCCGACGACCTGGTTGGTTCCGACACGCTTGCCGTTCACGTGCGCGATGGAAGAGGCCATCTTCAGCGTCCAGCGGTCCTGATGGGTGCGCACCCAGAACTCGCCCATAGGGATGTCGGCACGCGTCCCGACCTGCATCTCGTCGAAGACCGATGAGTTGTAGGGCTCGTTATAAAGGAGGATGCCGTGCTGATGCAGCAGGTCAGCGAAATAGCCGGCGTAATTGTCGGCGAAAAGGTCGGCGCAGGTGCGCCTGAAATCCCAGAGGAAACGTCCGCTGACATCCTCGCTGCCGACGTATTTGCCCACGAGTGCCGGCAGGTAGCCGGTCATATCGTACCCCCGGCGCGTGCGGAACTCCTCGCGCATCTTGGGCGTCCAGTTGGAATTGCCGCACTCGTAGCTGTCGATGAGCATTCCGGCTCCGACGCTGCCCGCGGACTTCTCCAGCTCGGCCATCAACTGAGGATAGAGCCAGTCGAAATGATACTGAAGGGCTTCCTTGCTGAACTTATCGATCTCCAAGCCGTCGCCGACGGCGGAGCCCATCTTGGTATGGCGGTCCACCGGGACATACCCCAGGCGGAGTATGGTCCAGTCGCCCTCGGGAGCATCCCATATGAGGCGTCCGTCATTCACGTACCCGCTCAGGTCGATGACGCTCTTCGGATCGATGAGCTGGTCGGCGGCGATCTGCTTCGCAGCGGCAGGGCCGGCCTGACGGCCCATAGGCCCGCCGAAGCCGCCACCGCCTCCAGCGCTCATCTCATAATCGGCGTTGCGCAGGAAGCCGTCGTCCATCGGAGCTCCGGACAACTGCAGTCCGCGCAGGATCACAGTCGTCCTGGGGGTAATCTTCGCATATCGGAAAAAAGTCTCCGGGAAAGCTGCGTACGATACGGCGCCGGGCAGGACGGAGATGTCCCTGGGCTGGGTCCAATTCTGTCCGTCCTCGGAGAAACTGATCGAAGGGGCCGGCCCGCTCTGCGGACGGCCGAAGCCTTGGCGGATCTGCTGGAGATCGGCCTCGGAGGGCTCGGGCATATCGTTCTTGATGAATCCCCTGAGGGTCTGTGCACTCACCGGGGCGTCAAACTCGAGCAGCAGTTCCTTCGAGAAGCGGAATTCGTGCTGCGCATTCATCGAAATGAGAGCAGGATCCACGGCTGTGCCGTCGATGGTCGCACTCTTCAGGTGCTTCTCCACCAGAGACTCGTCACGCGTTGATGGCCAAGCGATCACGATGTCATCCCAATAACTGCCAAGTGCTCCTGTAGGCTGCGGCAGGGACATATCGACCTTCTTGCCGCCTGACACATACGCCTCGCTCCAGCTGATCTGCTTTCCTGCCTGCTCGGGCGTGATCCAGAACCCTCCGGTGGAGGACCAGCCGGGGCAGTTGTGCATATCGAACTCCAGGCCGAGACGCTGGCACTCGCGCATCGCGTGGTTCATCAGCTCATACCACTCCTTGGACGCATAATCCACAGGACCTTTCTCCATTATGTTGATGTTGAAGGCCTGGACGCCGCCGACGCCGGCAGCGGCCATCGCTTCGAGATCGGCAGTGATGCCCTCCTTGGAAGCATTGCCGTTCATCCAGTGCCACCAGGTATAAGGCCTCGCAGAAGCGGGAGGGGTCTGGAAATTCCTTTCGAGTTCGCTCTGGGCCCATGCACCTGCCGTCAGGCAGAGCAAAAGGGCAGTCATCAAGGTTCTTCTCATTTCGTATATTGATTATAGTTTTCTCTATGGCAAAATTACTTTTTACTTCCGTCAATCATTGGTCAGAATCTTCATAACGCTTTACGAAATCTTCATATTTGAAGAGAGTTTATGCAAACGTTTGAAGATAATGCCAATCATTTAGAAAAAACGGACATCGCGCGGGTGGGCATATTGAGTAATTTTGACAAAAAACAGATTTATGAGAAAAGTCTACATCCTCCCTATCCTGCTGGCCGCCGTTTCCTGCGGTACTGCCAGACAGGCAGAGACAAATTCGGACCCTGTTGACATCGGCTTCGGGCAGGTCTCCCTCAACAACCTCGCCTTCTCAACGTCAGAGGCGACGATGGGCGAAGGCCAGGATATCGTTTACCGGGATATCTTCGATTTCCTGAGAAACAATGTACCCGGCGTGGAAGTCAGTCAGACGACGATGGCCGGCGACGTGCCCCATATCGAGATCCGTGGCAACCGCAGCATCAACGGGGACCAGGGTGAGCCCCTTTTCTATCTGGACGGTACGGAATATCCCGCCATCCAGAACATCCGCCCGGAAGAGATCCATTCCGTGCAGGTCCTGAAAGGCTCCGCAGCCTCGGCATACGGCTCGCGGGGAGCCAACGGTGTCCTGTTGTTCAAGTCGAAGGTCGCATACGAAGCCGAGCAAGCAGAGCTTGCCCGCAAAAAAGCGGAAAGGCAGGCCAGACGAAGCAAATAGCTGCGTCAGGCCCGCCTCATAAAACTATGGCTTTCCCCCTTTAACGGATAGGCTGCTGCCTCTTCCAGGCGAAATACTCCTCCATCAGCTCGAGCTGGGGCTTGTTAGGCGTCTCGATAAGCGAGGTGCCGTTCTTGAAGAACATCACGGTCTTCTCCCCATCCTTATAGACAGGCCAGTTGTCAAGGCCCTCTCCGTTGGGGTTTCCGGTCTTGACGAAGTTCACCCAGTAATTGTGCATTGCATCGCTGACGGCCTTGTCACCGCCCTGCATCTGACGCCCGCTGGCGAACACGTACGACATCTCGCTGGCGTGATTCGCCCCGCGCGGTGCGCGGAACTGCGGCATTCCCTGCGGCATACCCTGCGGAGCCCCGCCGGGACCTGCCTGCGGATTGCCCTGAGGACGCTGGCCGGGGCCTCCGGGCTGGCCACCAGGTCCTCCGGGCTGGCCACCCTGGCCCATCTGCGGATTGCCCTGCGGGCGCTGTACGTCCGGACGACCGCCTTGAGGACCGCCTTGCTGGCCTCCCGGACGTCCGCCCTGGGGACCGCCGCCTCTGCCGCCCATCTCATTGAACTGGTCGAAATAATACAGGTAAACCTTCCCATTGCCGGTCTTCTGCTGGAGCTTGGCCCATATCCAGGTAGGCCAGGCAAACGCGGTCTCGCGGAAAATGTCGGAAAGCGCACCGAAAGTCTCCTCGTCGTTGGTGGCGGGATAGAGCGCAAGCATCCGCTCGGCAAAAGGACCGTACTCAGAACGGATGTCAGCCTGGTATTTATCAAGCGTGGTAGCGCGGCTGAACATAGCGCCCTCGTCGGAGTTCGTTCCTATCAAGACATTGACATCGTTGTAGTTACCGGCCTCGTACATCTTGTACTGATCATCGGGCAGGACATAGCCGTCCACGGTAGGCCAGAAGCCTCCCACGCCGCCGGACTGTTCATCGGAGACCAGTTTCTCCCAACCCGTCTCCCGAAGCTCAGCCAGGGAGGAAACACCGATGCGCTTCATCCATTCCAAGCCGTAATCCTCCGAACCCTTGACATCGCGGATACCGTTGTTATCAATGCGAACCGCATCGACCGGGCAGAAAGAACCGCCGCTCTCGGAGATAGCTCCGCGGAAGAGACCCTTCGCGAGCGGAGAGGCACAGAGCATGCTTACGGCGATGGCGCCAGCGCTCTCACCCATAATGGTAACCTTGGCCGGGTCGCCGCCGAACGCGGTGATATTATCCTTCACCCATCTCAGGCCCTCGATCATATCGAGCAGACCGTAGTTGCCGGAAATACCCCGGGGATTCTCGGCGGAAAGTTCAGGAAGAGAGAGGAAGCCGAGCGCACCAGTGCGGTAGCTGAGGCTCACATATACGATGCCCTTGCGGGCGAAGGCGATGCCATTGTTGGAGTTGGCGTCACCAGTAATAAAGCCGCCTCCGTGAATCCAGACAAGGACAGGGAGCTTCTCCGAAGCTGACGCCGCAGGGGTCTGGATGTTGAGATAGAGGCAGTCCTCGGTAACGTTCGGGCCCTGGCCGCCGGGGCGTCCCATAGCCCGCTGCGGGGGCATACCTCCGGGCTCGTTGCACTCTCGCACCCCACTCCAGGCCTTCTTGGGCACGGGGGCCTTCCAGCGGAGCTCGCCAACAGGCGCCTCAGCGAAAGGAACCGCCCAGAAAGTAGCCATGCCTTCCTCGACCACGCCCTTAAGTCTGCCCTGAGCGACAGTGACCTCGGTGAGGTACTTCTTGGGGTTCAATTGTGATTCTCCTCCGTCCTCAAGGCCGAGCCGGATATTCTCGATGATGGCATTTGAAGAGAAAGTAGCGCCGCTGACGGCATCCAGATTCACAGCCTTGGCCTCCTCGAGGGTCTTGCCGTTGAGTTTGTCCAGCAGACCAGACTGGAGGACGCGCTCGAAGAAGTTGGGAGTCTCCCTATTGGGAAGGGCCTTGATCCCGACTATCCTTCCTTCCACTACGTCGATTTCAATCGGGGTAGGGCCATTGAAGCCGCGGACCTCGTAAGAGAGTTCAGTGGTATTGATTCTCAAAGTGTCGGTAACGTATGCGGACTTCCTTGAAGATTTTGTGGCCGAACTGCAGCTCACGAATGCCATACAGATGAGCGCCGTGGCTACAGCAGGAATGAAAAGCAATCTCTTGTACATAAACTATTTATCAATTAAAAAGTGACGGTCCTTGAAGGTTCGGTAAAGGAAGAAATGGTAGCCGTGGCGTTGCGGCAATAAAGGACGATGGTATTGTCATCATCGGCCTTGTACATCCCCTGGAGGCTCGGATTCTTGTCAAGCATATCCTGCTTGGCTTCAATACGCTCATCGGGGATGAGTTCGCACTGAATACGGATCCACTCGCCGTCTGCATAACCGCATATCTCCGCCTTGGGATTGGCAAGGAGCTGCTTGTAGACGTTCTTGACCTTACCGGTCTGGATGTAAAGCTTCCCTTCGAAGATTTCCGCCGTTCCGAAAGGACGGACACGCGGCTGGTCACCCTCGACGGTAGCAAGGTAGTAAGTCCCGCATTTCTTCAGGAACTGCTGTGCAATGGCGGCATTCTCGGGGTTGGGAGTTGTCTGTTCCATCTCTGTAGTCGTTTTTTTTGTTTCCCGGGCACAAGCGGTGACCAAAAGCACCGCCGAGGCCAGGATGAATAAGAATCTGTTTGTTTTCATTTCTATTCGTAATGGATATTATTTGTCGTAAATATACAAAGAAAATGAATCATGTAAGGCCAAAGATACGGCCGGAGTTCCTTCCCAGGTGCTCCGGCCGCCAACCACATTAACCAATTAATCAACCTTACTCACTTCCCTTATTAATCAATAACAATCTTTTCTGAATCACAGTGCAAAGATACGGCGGGATCACATCCCGGGCTTTTCAATATCTTCGGGATTGTTCACAGAATCTTCAAATCGACATCAATTAAGTGCAATTACGCGCACGGGGCCGAGCAGACCGGCCGGATAGAGCTCATCCGTAGCACGATACTCACGGGTATCGACCCAGGTGACACGCTCCTCGCAGTCAGGCTGCTCGTCTCCGATCAGACGGTTGCTCCAGGTATTGGCGACCTTGACGACGACCTCGTTGGCACCTGGCTTGAGGGCATCGGCCACGTCCACGCGGAAAGGAATCTTCCAGGCGGTGCCGCAGAACTCCCCGTTCACGTACACCTCGGCGATATTCTTCACGTCGCCCAGGTCAAGGACGGCCCTGGCGGGCACATTCTGTACATCCACGCTGGTGGTATAGGTGGCTACTCCGGAGAAATACTTGATGCCCTTATCCTCGGACTCGGTGTAGGAGCACAGCTTGTCGAAAGTGGCCTCGTCCGGAGCGCCACGCTTCTCCTGGAACTTCACGTTCCAAGGGGTATCGACGGTCAGCAGGATATTCTCGCGTACGGCGGGAAGCTGTACGGAAGGCTCGCCTTTTCCGTGGAATACCACAAACACGGCATCCTCCGGAGTCAGGCGGAGATCAACCTCGGTACGGCCGTCCACTACCCTGTAGGATACATCCTCGACCTTGCCGTTGTCAGGATGCCACAACTCGGGCTTGCTTCCTGCGGTGCGGAAGGAAAGAGTAATGTCCCTGTAGTCCTTGGAAGGCTTGTTGACCCAGTATATCTCGCTCTCGTCAGTGGTCCTGTGCAAGTAATTCCAGCCCTGAGGGATGGTCACGTCGGCATCCACTCCGGCTTTCTGGAGGAATTCCGGCAGATTGTCCGTCAGCACGACATTGGAAAGGGAACCACCCCACACCTCACTCACCAGGGCATCGAACTCGGCCTGGTCGTCGGTAAGGGAAGCTGGATATTTGGGTTTGTGGCCACCGATCCAAGCGCCAGCCTTGGCCAGCTCGGCAATCTTGCGAAGCACGGGCATCGACATATAATCGAGGTTACGGTCCATCCAGATGACTTTATACTGGGTGCCGCTCTTGGACTGGAGTGCGCCCTTCGGGCATATGATCTGGTCGATCAGTGCATTGGGGCTGCAGTAGTCCCACTGATATCCGGCAGGGATCTGCGGCACGCGCGAACCGAACTCGGAGCAGATGTTGGTATCCTCTCCGTAATAGTAGAGGATGTCAGCCACATTGAGGCCCGTACTCAGCATAAACGAGCTGCGGGACATATAGTTGACCCACTCCGTAGCCATCTCGGCCCAGGTGTCGTGGCGGTTGAACCATTGTCCGATGCCGCCAAGGCTCAGGCCGGGGACGTGAATGTCGTCGGGCTGGTGGGCGCTCTCGTGGATGACGAAGCGGTTGATACCGTTCGCGAGCTCAATGTCGGCGACGTGCTTGAGGATCTCGGGCACGTCAGAGTAGTCGGGATTGCCCCAGGCGGTCATAGACTCCGCTGCAGCGATGTTCTGGCCGTAGATGTGCGCCACGGAAGCGGACTCCTTGTCGTCGGCCATATAGACATTGCGGTTCACGTCGCCGTCAGGAGTACGTCCCAGCCAGGGAGCAGCCACCCACTGTGCGCCCATAGGCACCTCGGCGGTAGCCTTGACGTCCATACCGTCGACGGGATATACGCGACCGGCCTCGTGGGCCTCACTGTAACGCCCGAGCATGCCGTAGTCCTTGATGGCGATTTCCGAAAGGAGAGTATAATTGTCGGCTATGAGTTCGCCGATGGTCTTGCGCCAGTCCCAGAGGAACTTGTCGCTCTGCTCGGGGCTGCCAAGGACCTCGCCGGCGAGGACAGGCATCCAGCCGCGCAGGTCATAGCCGCGGCGGCTGGAGAACTCCTCGAACATGGCGGGGGTCCAGTTTTCGTGCTCGGCCTCATAGCTGTCCGTGAGGACGTACTGGATGCCGTGCTTGCCGATCAGGCCCTTGGAAGCATCCTTGTACATATCGAGATAGGTATGGAAGAACTTCGTCCAGGCCACGGGGTCGAGCTTGTCGACCTCCAGGCCGGTAGCCTCGGCCGTGGCGGGATGGTTCTGCTTGCCGGTGAGGGAGAATCCGAAACGGAATATCTTCCATTTGCCTGCAGGGACATCCCACTCGAGCACTCCGTCCTTGACGTATGAAGTCACGTCCACCACGTCTTCGGCGGTGCTGAAAGCCTCGTCCGCAGAGGCGAGTGTGGGTGCTGCAGTGAGGTTGCCGGCCGCGGAAAAGGCGGCCTTGTCCTCGGCGCGGTTGACCTTGGAATAGGTGCAGAGGTCAAGCTCGGCAATCTGCTTGCCGCTCGGGCCGGCAGGACGGCCGCCCATTCCGGGCATGCCGCCGCCGAAACCGCCACCGCCGCCCATACCGCCGCCGAAGCCGCCCATCGGGCCGCCCATAGGCCGGCCCTGCGGTGCGGGCGCGAAGAATACGCGGAATATGCGGGCGGTGGTTGCCGGCACGGAGAGAGTCCGCTGCGCGGTATTGCCGCCGTTCAGACTGCAGACACGGGTGAAGGTAGTGCCGTCGTTGCTGGATTCGAGCACGCCCTGTGAGGCCGCTTCAGTGAGCGTAATGGCCCGGACGGTGACATCCTCAGGGAAATCCCAACGTATCCAAGAGCCGTTCTTCGCATCGTCAGGAAGCATTGATGCGGTGGCTATATCATTGTCGCTCAGCATTGCCAGAGTAAACTCTCCGCCGCTGGAGGACAGCGTTGCGCCAAGCTCCGCCGCCGTAGCATAACCCTCGGGAAGCTTCATCGCAAGAACGGCGATGTCCTCGTAATACTCCTTGCCTTCGGCAGCCTCGCCACGACCCGCTGCACCGCCGTTCTGGAAGGCGCCGGTGGTACGGAACGGCTCGGGAAGCCTGAGAGTGACCTTACCGCCGCCGGGTACATAGGAAGTACGCCAGACGAGCTTCTTCATTGCGTCCTTGGGCTCAACCCAGGGACCGCCGGTGGCGCTCCAGCCGGGAGAGCTGGCGATGGCCACCTCCAGGTCAAGGGAGTCCGCAAGTGCGATGGCATAGTGGAAAGCGTCCTTCCAGTCGTCGTGCATATAGGCAAGACGCTTCTCGACAATGGTCTGGCCGCCCATTGCGGCGTCGAAGTTCTGGAAGCCGCCGAGACCCACGCGGTGCATCCACTCGATGTCCTTGCGGATGCCTTCCTTGGTGATGTTGCCGTTCATCCAGTGCCACCACACGCGGGTGCGGGCACTCTGGGGAGGATCGGCCCAGCCGGCCTGGAGCTCGGCATACGTTGTCTTCACGTTGCCGATGTTTCCGCTCTCTTTCTTGCCGCAGGCGGCCAAAAGGCACAACGCCGCGGCGAACAGGATAAGGTTCTTTTTCATAAACATATGGATTTGTTATTCTTTGCTTCTGAAAGCAAAGATAAACCTTATTACTACGCTGGGCGTTGCCTTATCTTCAAATGTCTTGACAGAATCTGCTGCGAGCTCTCGAAAAGATGACGATGGATATGAAAGTCACATACGTCGACTTAATTACGTATTCTTTTTTTCCGCTTCCCCATCGTTAAACACGGCCGCGCGGACTGGAGGAGTATTATACCCTCCCACAAGATTGGATGTCCGCCGGTACTGCCTGATCGACAGCAGCTCTTCACCGAGCGCTGTCTCGATCTCGGCGATTGTCTGAATGGTAAAATTATGGGTTCCACTCAACCATCTGGAAACTAACGCTTCACTTTTCCCGGTTTGCCTCGCCAAGTCTGCCTGCGACAAGTTTTTTCTCTGCAAAACCTCATGGATGCGGCGGGCAAGTCCATATGATAGAGCTGATTTCCTTTGCTTCTCTTTAGGGACTTGGTCCAACAACTCTTTAAAGAGGGGGTCGATATAACGAATCCCAGCCATTTTAATCAATCGTTACCGTTAAATTGAACACTTCATCATGCACATCCTTGATGGATTCCAACTCCGCCAGTTTTTTGTCTATTGACTGCAACGTCCGGACATGAGCGGACAGGATTGGATCCTCTTCTGTCGTAGGCGTGGTCTTTAGTCCTCCTCCACCGACTATCAACAACTTATCAGAGATACGAATGCAATATAATCTTAAAGTGCCGTTTTCAGCATGATTCCATCGCTCTAACTTTTTATAAGGCAAAGTTAGGCATAATTATCATAATATCAAAGAATAATCAGTCATTCTCCTTTACTTTTAAGTAAATGGTTTAAGTACGTATTCACTCATATTACGTATATTTACATTACATAAAACTACGTAACCTCTCGTCCGCCTTACCACGCGCGCTTCCGCTCGGCACGTTCCTCCTTTTTGCTGGCGGCCTCGGCCTGCTCGGCCTCGTAAGCGAATTTTGTCTTGAACATTATCACGCCGTTGGCCCCCCGCGAGCCGTACGAAGATGCTCCGCTGTCTTTCAGGACCTGCACGGAGTGGATTTCCTCCGGACGCAGATCCGAGATGTTGGGATACTCCACCCCGTCCAGCAGGAAAAGAGGCTCCCCTTGCGCCCCGGCATTGATGGAACGCTGTCCACGGATCTCTATATGGGGGACGTCACCGGCGAATACCGTCTGGGACACCTCCACTCCGGGGACATTGTTCCTCAGGAAGTCGTAGATGTCGCGATAGGTATTAGCCTGGTTCTCGTTCATTTCCGTTTCCGACACTGTAAGCGCAAGGCTGTTGCGTGACATCTTACCGAATCCGACATCCACCTCCTCCGAGTCCTGCCATGCCGTCCTGGAGACTCCGCAGGACATACAGGCCAGCAACAACGCCGGCATTAAAAGGTGTATTACCAAGTACTTTCCTTTTCACATGACAAATCAAAACCAATAACAAAACTTCCGGCCCTGGTGGGCCGGAAGCAATCATTATAGTATTTCTATCCTATTTCCAACCGTAATTCTGCTTAAGCTCGACCTCGCTGTTGAGGTTGATAGCGTTAAACGGAATCGGGAACAGAGTCCACTCAGGCAGTTCCTTGCCCTTGAAGAGCTCGGGATTGATCTCGGCGGAGAAAGTATGCTGCGAAAGCTGCTGCTTCATCACGTCGTTGCTGCCGGGGCCGTCCTGGCCGCCCTTACCCATACGCATGAGGGTAGGCCAGCGCATTTCCTCCCAAGCGAGCTCGCGGGCGCGCTCGTCAAGGATGGAGAAGAGCGTCACCTCGTCGGAGCCATAAAGCCTGGTGGCCTTCGAACGGGAACGGACAGCGTTGATGTCATTGGCTGCACCGGTCTTGTCGCCCTTGCGGAGTTTTGCCTCAGCACGAAGAAGATAAGTCTCGGAAGAACGGGCGATATACCAGTCACGGCCATACTGACGCACGTAAGGAGCACCCATTGAAGAGCAATGGGAAAGGTTCCAACCCCAGAGGTCCCAGGTGGTGTACTTGCAGGAAACACGTGCGTGATAACCTTGGTCGGCAAGCATTTCCTTGGTAGTAGGCTGGAGATAGAGAGGGCTCTCGGAATCCATGACGACAGGGGTCCAAAGCACTATCTGGGAGTTGCGGAGGTCATCGGCAAAAGCACCTTCCCATACATACTCGTCATTGTAGTCCATGGTGGCTATCATACCCCAGGAGCCGGTAAGATGAAGGCCAAGCTGCTGTCCGGGGAAGAGATTACCGTCGATCTTTCCTTTCCAAGGGCCGCCGTTCTTGTTCTGGAGGGCATACTCCCTGGACCAGGAAGCGTCACGGAAAGCGGGACCGCAAGTGACACCGAAAGCATTCATGGAGCCACCGTAAACAGACTGCTTTTCATAAGAGGGCTGCTCATAGATCATAAGGGACTCGGTATTGCCGTTCGCACCGTATGCGATGTTGCCGATCTGGAAGAGGTCCCAGAACACATTTCCATCAGGATTGTAGCGCGGAATACCATTGTCCGGAATACCGGCGGGCTGCCTGCCGTTCTCGCTGCGGGAACCGAAACGCTCGGTCATAAGCGGATATTTGGAGATAACGGCGTCCGCATAGGAAATAGCTTTGTCATAATCGGAGCTGGACCCAGTCTCAACTCCACGGGCGAGATATGCCTCGGCCAGGAAGTGGTTGACGACACCCTTGGCGACACGGCCGGAAACCTTCGGATAATCCGGAAGTCCGGGGAGTGCTTCCTCGAAGCACTTGATGGCATAGGTGTAAGTATCCGCACGGGAAGCACGCTCGTAGTCGAACTTGAGTTCCTCTGAGAGACGCTCCTGGATGGGAACGCCGCCGAACAGTTCCGCAAGACGGAGGTAGGCCCAGCCCTTGAAGAAATTGGCCTGACCGGCAAGGTAGTTGGCCTCATCGGAGCTGAGTCCCTCGATTACGTCAAGTCCGTCGAAGACGAGATTGGCATAAGCAGCCAGCTGATAGAGAGAAGTCCACGCGGTATTGAAGCTGCCGTTGGTCGTCTGGAGGGACCAGAAGTTGCTGAAACTGGTAGAAGCACCGGAACCACGGGTCCCGCCGAGCACGTCTGAGCCGTCTCCCTTGAGGAAGTTGGAAGCTCCGTCAGCGCCTCCTGCATATGCATTGTTGATAGAGTTCATCAGATTGAACTTGGTATATGCCCTTACAAGGGCGGCGTCAACCTGAGCAGCCTTCTCGAAGGCATTCTCTTTCGTATACACGGTCTTGGGCTCCTCCTTGAGGAATGCCTCGTCGTCGCAAGCGTTGAAGAATGAAAGCGCCGCAACCAGACCCATCACGAGATATAATTTCTTTTTCATGGTCTTTTCAGTTTTAGAATCTAACGTTGACACCAAAGGTACAGGTCCTTCTCAGCTGCTGGCTGTAAGGGTTGCGGACTTCAGGATCGGAATATTTCCAGCCCGGAGCGATGAAGAAGAGGTTGCCGCCGGACACATAGAACTGTGCGGAGGAAAGGCCTAGCTTCTTGACAAAGTCATTGCGGAAAGTATAGGAGATGTTGAGGTCCTGGAGACGGATGAAACCGTAGTTGGCGATGTAGGTGGGGTTACCGCTGACATTGTAGACCTTCGGATACTCGGTGCTGGGATTGTCGGCGGTCCAGTACGGATGGTCCACGGAGTTGAGGTACATCATGCCTTCGCTGTAAGCGAGGAGGGCGGGATTGTTGATGGCCTTGCCGTACATACCGGCGGAGGAAACGCCGTTGAACATCACGTACATGCTCCAGTTCTTCCAACTGAGGTTGGTATTGATGCTATAGCGGAAGGCTTCCTGGCCATAACCGAGGATCATGCGGTCGGCAGCGGTAATCTTGCCGTCACCGTCGAGATCTTCGTTCATCATGTCGCCGGGGGTCATACCGTTCGCTGCCATATACTCGGTGTCACTGGCCTGAACGATGCCGATGTTGTGATAACCATAGATCGGGTTGAGAGGCTTGCCGAAGAAACGGTTGTTGACGATATCGTCCTCCTCGTCACCGCCGTAAAGCTCGACGAGCTTGTTGCGGTTCATCGTAAAGTTAAAGGTTGCATCCCAACGGAAATCTCGGTTCTGGACAATATTGTAACGGAGGGTGGACTCGATACCCCAGTTGTCGACACGGCCCATGGTGGACTGCTGGCTTGTGAGACCGGCGGTAATCACAGGAATGGTACGGCTGAAGATCTGGTCGGTGGTCTTGGACTTGTAGGCATCAAGTTCCCAATGGAGCCTGCGGCCGAAGAAGTCTGCCTCCCAACCACCGTTCCAGGACGTCGTAGTCTCCCAACCGAGGTCAGGGTTCGCAAGACGGGTCATAGCCTCACCGAAAACCTCCTGGCCGCCGAAGTAGGCGACGATGCCGCCAGCCTGTCCCATGGACATATTGGACAGGGTCTGGTAAGGAGAAAGCGACTGGTTGCCGTTCTTGCCCCAGGAGAGTTTCAGCTTGAGATAGTCGACAGCCTTCATGCCCTTGAAGAATGGCTCGTCGGAAATTGTATAAGCGACACCGACGGCAGGGAAATTACCCCACTTGTGTGCGGCGCCGAATACCGAGGAACCGTCTCGACGCAGGGAAGCGTTGAAATGATACTTATTCTTGAAAGAATAGTTCAAGCGGGCGAGATAACCGACGTCCGTATGGAGCGAATAGGTGATATTCTGCGATTTCTGGGTGCCGGCGTTGCCGAGGCCGTACCAGCCAAGGGTGGTATTGCCGATAGCGCTGAAATCGCTGCCATAGGTGCGGAAACCTTCACCCTTGTTATAGTCCCTGGTGTACACGAGGGTGGCATTGATGTAATGGTCCGCAAAGTCACGGGTATAGGTCAGGATATTGTCGAGAACCCAGGACAGGTTCTTCGTATAATGCTGATAACCGCTTGTCTGG
>Ga0310696_10002368_pt1 | contig 25171 bp, 11 predicted proteins | sample AusTroGonzalo_MG_4_FD_203885 | JGI IMG/M metagenome (GOLD analysis project Ga0310696, IMG submission 203885) | Bovine rumen microbial communities from tropical cattle in Woodstock, Queensland, Australia - Gonzalo_02 (v2) (version 2) | ecosystem: Host-associated > Mammals > Digestive system >...
GTCGACGGGCTTCACCAGCGAGTAGCCGGCAGGATTGGCTTCGGCAGCTTGGAGTGTAGCTGCTGCCGAGTCATACTGGTATTTCTGTCCTTCGCCATGGATGATATTGCCTGAAACAGGATCCTTACTGTAATTCGGGTCGATGAGCAGGTCGAAGGCATCATAGTTGAAGGTGAAGTGCTCACGGTCTGTCTTCGACATCGAGCACCATACGCCCAATCCACGATAGTTCTTGCCAGCCTCGTAATAGTCGCCACCATAGAGACCGTCGCCTGTACAGTAGTAGGCAGGAACGATATTCTCAAGAATCTCCTTGGCGATCTGCTTCTCTACAGCTGTTCCATCCTTATACCTGTCATAATATTCATTCTTTTCTGTTTCCGTCATTCGGGTGTTGACGTAGATGAATTCCGTCTTGCTGAGCGGGATGGTGGCGGTACAGATATAGGCAGGAGCCACATAGCCTGCCATAGAGGCAGCCTCTGTCTTGGAAACGGTGCTTCCTACGTGCAGACGCTTCGTGCCGTTGTCATACTCGGTAGTGACAAGATAGGCTTCTTCGAAGGTAGCCTGACTTGAAGGTATCTCTTCAGCATGATTGGTGACGATCTTCTGATAGGTGTCATAGACCTCCTTGGAGATCAAGTTGCTCACCTTGTAATCACGCTGACCGAAGACGCCACCGGTTCCATTGGTGAGGTAGTAGGTCGGTCCGTTTTCATAGCCACTGTCTCCTGTCTGGTTTTTGTCATGTGTGTTACTGTCATACTTCGTGTACCACGTGGCCCACTCGGTGGGGTTATTGACTTTGTAGGTCAGTATATAACCCGTGTCATGACCAAGGTTGTTGGATGAGCGGAATACGAAATCGAAGTCCACATTCTCCCCCTTTGCAACGTGATAGACGGTGGAATGGGCTGCCTTGAGGGCTGCATATTGATCAGGCAACATAACTATACCCGCAGGAATAATGTCAGCGTCCTCGCTGTTGTTGTACTTACAATCAGCTGTTGTGACGTATGTCTGGTCAACAAACAGTTCCTGCTCCGACTTGGTCAACAGGTACCAGTCCCAATAGCTGATGGGGTCGTTCAGGTAATAGGTGGTTTCGTTGATAACTATCTTCTTGCCCTCCTCAAGTTTCTTGCCAGGCGAAGCATAATAAGCATACTTGTTGGGCATCACGTTGAGCAATTTCATGGTACCATGAGAGGCTGCCGTGATGGTCAACGGAATATCTACCGACTCACTATAGGCATTAGGAGCGCCCGTATAAGCTGAGATGTATTGGTCGTAAACATAGACAGAGCCCTTGATGAACCAATAGTGGGCAGGCACGGGATTATCACCGCTGTACTTTCCACTGATATTATAGCAGTCGTCGATAATAATCTGTGTGCCGTGTACGAAGTTTCCGGAGGTTTCCCACTCCACCAACTCGCCGTTGTATGTGAAGTCCTTTCGCGTGATAGCTTCAGCGTTCAAAGCCGTTAGTGTCGTATGTGTCTTCTTATCGTATGTGCCTACTCTATGTACATTCTTGGCATAGACGAAGCCGCCGCCGATGCCGGGTTGTACGTTGATAAGGTCAAGTTCAATGACACCCGTGATATAGCCCCAGTCTTTATCGTAGAGGTCAAGGTCTGTGCCCTGCACCTTCTCTGTAGTCAACTCTAAATAGACACCGGAAGCCAGCGCCACCTTGTTCAGACTGATACCATTGTTGCGCTTGCGCTCATTGACATGCTTTTTCTTCCAGTTATAGTAGGTCCGGTCGTCATCGCCTGTAGGACCGTAAGTATCTGTATCTGTATTGTCGGTTCGGCGGATGTCCTTGTCTGCCATAAAGTGTACGTCGCTGGTCAACGCACCTAAGTAGTTCACAATGTTATAGATACCGAAATAGTTACCATGAATGGCTTTATCTATATCAGCAAAATCATCAGGATGTTGGTCGTCAGGGAAATTAGCGACTTGAGTTTTTCCTTCTTTAAGCGCCAGATCTGCTGTAATCAGAGAGTGCTTTTGGTTGAGCGACACCTCACGGACACGGTTGATGGTATAGTTGGTGTGGTCAACAATCTCTGGCACACGGTCCTGGGCGCCCTGCATCACCATACGACTGCCGAACACACCGCAGAAGTCGGCGCGCTGGATGGTATTCATCAGACGGCCGGCATAGACAGGCAAAACACCATTTTCTTTCCAGTAACCAGTTTCAGGATCGGTGTTAATCGAACCGTCAGAATTATAGAAGTTTGGTATCGTGGTACCTTTGAAAAGTGAGAAGATATCATCCGCCGTTAAGGTCGAGGCTTTCTTGTGTTCATCACTTTGAGGATAATAGGTTGTGCCGTCATTGTCAGTACACTCATGGGTACACTGATATCTCAACTCATAATAAGCGGCCTCACGGGCTGGCAGTTCTTCATACTGTGCAATAGTGATTTCACGCGCGATGGAATAATAGTCCGTACCGTAATTCGTGATGTTCAGACCACGGTAGCCATCGACAAAGGTCAGGTTGCCGTCACCATAGAGGCCGCCGGTGTGGCCAGTACCCAGGGTGATTAGGTCGCGATGATACACATCGTGAACAGATGCTGTTGCATTGCCAAATACCGTAGTCGTGTTGGCATATACCGCTGAGGAACCTGATGACGTGTTACCACCGGCAAACACAGCATTGTGAATAATAATGCCTGAAGGATCCAGACTGTTCCATTTGCTATCGCTGTTTTTGTTGCCCAAGGTATTGAGGTCTGTAGTGGGTACATAGTCGCCTGCCTCATAGCTGTTACCATTGATGGTGACAGCCTGCAAGGCCTTGGCGTGCGGCTCAATCAGCACCTTGCAGTCTTCGGTGAGTACATATTCGTCATCGTCCATCACCCAGTTGGGATCCTCGTCAGCAGGCTTGGTACCAGGAATATAGGCGGCTTTACCTTTCTTATAAGCGTAATAGTAGCCCTCCCATGTGTCATCGAAACGTTCTCCATCCTTAATACCCACATAGAGGTCATTGTCTTTCTCGTAGGCACTATAAACATAGCCTATATCGCCACCACCAAAGACGTTGCCGTAACCCATATCCATGCCCTTGTCAGAACCTATCTCACCACCATGGATACGAACCTCCGTCTGTCCGAACACATAACCGTCGGAATAGAGCGTACCGCCTTCACCCAAGTTGTTGTAGCCTCGTCCACCGCCAAAGACGTTGCGATGCACATGACCTTCGAAGAGTTCCACATTGGCCTTACCTGCCTTGTAGATACCTTTCAGCACGCGCACGCTGTTGTCCTGCCCGCTGGCGTGAATAATGCCGCGGCCGATGGCGGCAATCTCACCACCTCCGAAGAGGGCGTTGCGTACGTGGCCGCCATACATCTTCACATGGGTAAAGTCCACACTACTGTTGTCGATATAGCCGCCGCCGAAGATACAGCCACTGTCGTACAGACGGTTCGTGCCGTCACCCGTCCATGTTTCGTCGTGAAGTTTCTCCTGATAGTAGTCAGAGCCAACCTGGATATAGTCGAGGTCGGTATCTGTTGTGGGTGCGGCATCAAAATGACGATATCCTATAAAACCCTTGTAGAGCGTGATATTTGTGGTTCCGAATACGGCACCACCCTCACCGCCGCCGTATGCGTTACGCTCGATAGCGGGAATACCGTCGATGAAGCTGGTTCCGTCGAGCTTACCAATGATGACGTGTGTCTCGCCGAGGATGTCGCCTGTCGGGCTATCACTGATGGCTCCGGGGTGATAGCCTACGCTACCCTGCCATCCACCACCATAGACGTTACGGGCCGTACCGCCCTCAATATAGGCATTGGCGGAGGCAATGAACGGATTGTCAAAGTCGTCAGTGGTTACATTGTATTTGTTGTTCACCGAACCCACCGTACCAGCAGCATAGAGGTCTTTTGTCACCCTACCACCAAAGAGTCCGATAAAGGTCGTGCCATGCACGTCGCCGGTATTGGGCGTATTTGCGTCACCCAGTCCGCCACCGTAGGCGTAGGCACCGCTACGGCTGCCATTGTACATGTAACCGCAGACATCGGCTCCCTGGTTGATGCGGACGTTGGTGTTGTATTTATAGGTGGCCAAATCGTTCTGCAATCCGTTGTCAGTATAGCCACTGCCTAAAGAGAGGTCAATAGGTGTTGCAGAATTGGCATCAACCTGCGCCTTCCACGCATCAACCGACTTCTTGTTCATCACACGGCCTAACTGTCCGCCGCCATAAACCTCATAGACGCGGGCTGTATTATTCAGGTTCACCTCCGTATACTGCGACCAGGTGTCCTTACCATAGCCTGCACCATAAACGGTGGCAAAGTATTCGTTCTGCTTGTCAAAATAGACGGGGGCATTGATGTTAATCTTGCTATAGAACGTGCGGCGGCAGTTGTTGTTACCGCCATAGATGCCCGTACGATAGGCGCCAACGAGGGCATCACTACTGTTCCAGTTGACATTTGCCTCGTAGACATCGCAGGGATATTCGTTATATAGGCCGTAGGCACCACCGAAGATTTTATCGCAACGGAAGGTTGAACCCTCGGGAACATTGATCATGGTACGACGGGTGACACCTTCCTGATAGCTACCACCATACACCGCCTTGAAGTGTCCGCTCAGCAGGTCGATGATGGCAGAGGCCTTGTCATAGTCGGCAGACGTTGACGCGGCACTCAGGTCAACACCCATGCCTACACCACCGCTCTCACCGGCTCCGAATATCTCGGTACCCTGATAGGTGGTCATGGTCTGCGGCACGTCAACAAGGATATAGCTACTGTTCTGCATGAGGTCTTCCTCCTCTTCTCCGAGGTAGCCCTGTCCGGCACCATAGATTTGCTGGACTGTATTGAGCGTGTTGTTGGTGTCAGTAGGACGGAAGTTGATAAAGGCATTGCCGAGGAACGGCTTGGAATAGCCAGAACGAGCCTTACCAAGATTCTTTCCATCTCCCTCTGCAATGGTTCCCGTACCTCCTGTTGCATAGAAAAACTCCCCATATAGTGGGTCTGTATAGTCATATACACCGTATGCACCACCGAAAATTTTCTCCACACGCCCCTGTACATATTCTATATATGCTGATGCGTTGAGCATATCGCTATTGGTCACCTTGGCGCGTACATCATCGCTGCGCAAACGGGAGTTGAAGTTTGCGGTCCCCTCAATGCGTCCTCCCAAGTCATTGCCGCCATAGAGATAGTCGCGAACGTAGGGGAAGCCGTCGGTGCCGATGTAGGTCTCAGTATGTCCGAGAATGTTGGCATTACAAGCACCTGCGAAGCTGTTGAAGATACGCCCGTTACCCAAATTGAGAATGCAGTTGCCGGCTACGGGACCCAAGAAACCGCCACCATATATAAACTCACACTCTGCCATATCCTCTGTCATGTTATCGGCCTTTGCAACGCCGGCAACAGGCCCGTTGAGGTTGATGCGAGTGCTGTATTTCTCATCGTAGGTGTATTCCAGTTCTCCTGTTAATTCATTATAGATGCCCTTTCCGATGGCACCTTCCTCGCTACCTCCGAATATCTGGAATGTATAGCCTTTGTTCAGATTGATGGTGGTAGAACCCCAAATCTCCGTATTGACACCCTTACCGCCGCCAAACACGTTCAGTGCAGAACCAAGCACGTCCATTCCCTGCTCATCAAGTATGACGCCCGTGTTTCGCTTGGTAATCTTGAATTCGTCGTTCTCATAGAGCTTTCTCTCACCTTTTTCATCGCCTTCCACCTCGTCGAACACCACATCACGGTCAACGAGCGAGGCTCCGATATTGATAATGACATTACCATTCACGATACCGCTGTTGTAACAGCCGCCATAGATATTTCCACCTATCAGACGGCGGTTGATGTCATCATCATCGCTGGTGACGGCCTCTGGTAAGACACCAGAAGTAATTGGAGCAACTTTCTCACCTGTGGCAGCATTGTAGGTGTTCCACTCCAGTGCGGTATGTCCTTCATTCCATCGCTTGGGTTGAATCTTCAGACCGTTGAAGGTTAATTCCAGTTTGTTGCCATCACTATCGGGAGCGCCTGTGAGACCACCTTTGAAGATGGCATTATAGTTTGAGGGGGTTACAAAGGCATTGTTACAGCCACCCACCACCTTGTCATAGATAATCACCTGTTGTGCAAAATCAATGGAGGTCTTACCGGCACTCGTCATACTGCCCACATTACCACCGCAGTAGAACGAACCGAACATCGTGGAATAAGGAACATAGCCGCTCACATCATCAAAGGTAACGCTCGGCATCAGACTCATGGCGACACCGTCCATATAAGCGGCAAACTGATCCTCATCGGTGAGGTCCATTGAATTGAACTTAGAGCCATCGCTCGTAAGATCCGTTCTACTCATGGTTAGCAGCACACCCTCCAACGTCTCTGCACCTGCCGGATCATAATTGATCATGTTCTCGCCATTGTTACCCATGAACACGTTGTCGGCAATGACATGCGAGCCGATTTTCAGTTCCAACATGGGCTTCGTCTTCACCGTCTTCAGCGTAGCACTGTTGCCTCCGCAATAGATAGCGCCACCGACGATGGTCGGGTGTTGTGCATCTGTTCCCACTACCCGGATAGACACCTGTTCCGCATTGGGACGGAAATTGTTAAGTGCCTCGACAGAGGTCTTACCGTCTGGGACGGTATAATAGAGTTCTCCATAGACTTCATGGTCTATTAAATCGGGATTGTCAGTATAGGGATACGAACCGTTACCGCCACCATAGACATCACCCCGGACACTCGCACGGATGCCGACGGCATTACCGCCATAGACACGTCCAGTGATATCGTTACCGCCATAAACATTGTTGACGTCGCCACCACTGATAACGACACGAGCCGACAATCCTGCAGGGAAGTTGTAGGGCGTCCCTTCAGGCAGTCGTATGTCGGTGGAGACAGCATCCTGGTAGACTCCGCTTTTAAGCGTTCCTGAGGCCAGGGGACGCACGTCGGCCATTCGGCAACCGCCATATACGTTGTCAACAATGATGGTTGAACCAGTTAAAATCTCTAACAACAGACCTTCCTTACAAGTCATGGCACCCTGGTTGCCGCCACTATAGAGGTTCCTGATCTTTCCAGCCTTGAGGTTCCACTTCGGTCGTATGGTCATCTCAGCCTTGTTGTTGCCTCCAAAGAAGCGTCCGATTTGGAAAGCACCACTACTGGGGTATGAGAAGCCCGTGTTAATGCCCATCGGACCCTTAAAACGCTCATTTGTCAGCAGTTCTCCGCCAGTGCCAGCATTAGGATTCGTGGCGTCCTTAATACTATTGACCACCTTGCTGGGGTTGTCCACATGGATGACAACATCTTCTGTTGCCGTGGCATTGTTGCCGCCGCCATACGCATAGACAATGGAGGCACCGCAAATCTCAAGATAGCTTTTACCTATCTCCGGCTTGGTTTTGCCTTTATAGGGACTGTCCTCAGAGGTATAGTCGTAGTCGCCATTACCCCCTCCAAACAGCTGTCCGATATAGATCTTCTGAGCATTAGGGTCTTCAGTAGTAACGGCATTGTCGCCCTCGCCCGTTGTGACAGTCTTGGTAGAGGTACGCACAAAGGTATTCCAGGTCTCGTCTATGTCGTTCTGCCATTTTGCTGTACCTACTGCTTTCAGCTCAGAGGGAACTGTTTCTGACGTTCCGATGGTTCCTGCAATATCGTTGCCGCCAAAGAGCTTATCGATAACGATGTATTTAGAGGCGTGTTCACCGTCGATATGTACGAAAGTGCTGCCACCCACATCGGCCTGACGGGCACCTCCATAGACCTGATGGATATCACCGCCATAAACAAACACCTCTGCCTTACCGCCCAGTTTACCGGCATTGCCGCCGCCATAGACATTGCCGGCAATGTTAATCTGCGCCTGAGCTGTCGCAGCGCTCAGAAGCATCAATAAGCATATTATGGTCTCTTTAACTTTCAATGTTTTAAACAATAACCAATAAACAATAACCAATAACCATTATTTCCTGATGACTACGATAGGCGGGTCATTCAGCGACAGGTCGTAGAGGTACGAAGGGTCGATGTTGATCTGGAGTGTGCGTTCCTCGCCACGTTGCAGCTCCTCCAACGGAGTTGCAAGGGCGTTTGTGGCAGTCCGCTCGGCAACCTTATTACCTCGTTTGTCGTAAATATCGTATTCTATCACTAAAGAGAGCTTGCCAAACAGGGCGGTAGCAGGAATGATGTAGCCGCTACATACTATCTGGGGGCTCGTCGTCAGGATAATCTCTTCGTCTCTGATAGTCGTCGGCTCGTCTGTTCCTGTGCCAGCCGTAATATTATAAGCCACGTTGCTGATTCCGACATTCTTGGTGAGCGTGACGTCAACATTATAGTGACTGATGTTGGCCACCTGCAGTTTCATGCGCTTAATCTTGATGGTGCGCACAGCGTCATAGTCTTCGCCCACCTTCATACTGAATATGATGCGGCTGTAAAGGTGATCGAGGAACAGATTGATATAATTTTCGTGCTTGCTGTCGTAATCGAAGCTGAAGGTTCCGCGCTCAGCAGCCGTCTCATCATTTTCGTCAACCGCCTGGCGCACACCCGTCACAACACAATAGTCTTGTGCAGCTATCGGGGGCATTTGCTGGATATGGAGCACGGCTCGATTGCCGTTCCAGTCGGATATGTTGCTTACAAAATTCGCATTGTCAGGCATATAGCCATATAACTGGTAGGTTCTCGCACCAGACTTCAACTTCAGTTGTGTCGTCCACGATTTCCCTCCGACATCATATTTGAACAGCCCCTCTGTCGCCGTCGTACCATCGGTCAGGAATATCTTGATATCGCCGTATTCCGTATCACCCGTTGTGGCACGTGTAACACCACCCAGCCTGAGAGGAGCATCGGGCTCCTGAGTCTGCTCCTCCGCAACGTCTTGGGAGCAGGCTGCCAGCAGCACGATGACTAACATCATCAGTATCCTCTCTATATGCTTCATCTTTAAATTGTCAAATCGTAAATTGTCAAATTGTAAATTTACTCTACCAGTTATAGAAATCATATTTCTTCTCATCTGTCGTATTCCAGGAAGCAATAGTAACTACTACGACATGCAGTTGTGCCTGTGCCTGATAGGCATAGACCGTCCAGATATGGTTCCGTGAGAAACCGCCCTCATCCACCATCTGGAAAGTGGCTGTCTGCTCCTCTCCACCTTCACCAATCTGGTATTTAATCTCGCCCTGCAGCTTCTTGTCGCTTTCACGCAGGTAGTACATTCGTTGGGTCAGGTAGCCGTCTGCTACGGCCTCGTCCATCATTGTTTCATATTCTTGAGGTTTCAATGTCTTGTTGTTGCCCCAGGCGTACCTGATGGGCTGGTCAATGGCGGGGACATCGTTAATCGTCGCTGCCAACAATTCCGGCGCCGTGGTGTTATAGCCACTTTCCGTTTTGATGTGACAGGTCATCTTGTCGTAGGGCACATTCATGAAGAGGTATTGCTCTTCGGGTATCATGTAGGCGTTCAGCTTGATACTGTTGATGACGAGGGACTCATTGTCCGTCTGATTGGCAAAGGCAAAGCGCAGTTTCGAAACGGTGCGTATCAAGGAAACTTTGGCCATCTGACTACTATCACCTAATCGCAGCACGGGGGCAGTGCCTGTCACCTTCTGGTCGCGAAGGACTCCACTCATGGGTAGCCCCACACCTTCTGGAACCACCGTGATGGGAGCGGTAAGGCCGAAAGCATCCTGAGTGCCATGAGCCAGCACGGCAGCCTCCAGTTCTTCACGTGTCGTCGAGTGGTCGAGTGTCAGATGGCAGTTGTCTTCCGTGACATTGGCCAACACATAGACATCCACCTTCTCACGACTCGCCTCTTCCATCTGTGCGTAGTCCTCGTCAATGGTCAATTGGTACACCTCATAGCCCTCAGGCTGGTTCAGTGCCGATGTCCCTGTAGATGAGAAATAACCAATCAGTTTCTTAGTATCGTGAGTAAACACCCATATCTGCAGGGAATAGACCATCGCCTCGTTGTTTATAGGATCAACGTCGTCTTCGTCTGTATATGCACGGGTAGGCACCGCCGTTTGCGGAGCATGTACGTAGATGTACAGCTGTGTGGATGTTGTGGTCTGTTCATCGCTATGGGTATCCACAGTCTGGTATTCATCATACGAATAACAAGCCGTCAGACACAGCAACAGCAGCGATAGCAGCAGCCAACCCGTGTGTCTGTTGCTATGGCGGTTAATGATATGTCTGTACGTATGCTTCATCGCTCCAATGTTCAAATCTCAAATCTCAAATCTCAAAATAAGACCTCATCAGGTGTGGTGCCCACCCATTTAGGTACTAGTTCAATCCCCATCTCTAATCGTGGCGAGAGGAGGTTGGGCACTACGTTATAGGCTTTCTCTAAGCCGGTAATTTTGATATTCAGCGTGGTCGTGTAGTCTTGTGTAAACACACGGTCACGGATTTCCGTAGATTCTGGGGAGTTCGTGTAATCATCAGGGTCAATCTCGCCCACGAGATAGAATTTTGTTCCTTTCTGTATGTTGCCGCCCGAGCCTTTGAATTCCATGCCACTGTTGTTCGTAAATTCCAGTGCTACAGGCACTTTCTTTTTGTCGTATGTTTGCAGCACCAGTGTATTGATGTGCTGGGTAGCGTCAGCCGACGAACTCAGATAGAGTGTAGGCAGCTGATTATCATAGATAAACTTCATGTCAGCCTCCGAATAGATGGGATAGGCTGTGGTGGGTGTAAAGTCGAAGCCCACTGGCAGCTGTCCGCCTATGATGACACCCGTCAGGGGAAAGTTCTCAGTCCCTACAGGAATGTATGTTCCACCCGCATCTTTCAGGGTTGAACTATCTGTTTTCTTGAGTATGATCTGTACATGTGCCACGCCATATTGCAGGGGTTCTTTAATGGCTACCGCCGTGGTACTGGAACTTACCACACCATTGATATTTTCATAGTCTGCCAAGATAAGATTCCATTCGCGGTCGGTATATTTATCCTTCCGCTTGTCGGTGGTTGAGGTGTAGATACGGCTGTTGCCGTAGTAGTATAGTTCGGCAGGATAGGCATAACGGTCGATGCCGTTAACGTCTGCCAGTGTGGTGGTGTTGACCTGTGGCTCAAAGGCTGTTCCCGTCCAGCGGATGACAGCGGCGCCATCAGGCAAGCCAATGGAAGCGGGGAAGCCGTCCCATTCGGTGTTGTAAGTGTCTATTGCTGTAATAATCGCTGTGCGGATGGCATCGTCCGTACCAGACAGCGATAGGTTGTTCAAGGCCGATTTCAAGGTTTGCGTATAGACGCTGATATTGGTTGCAGATCCTGGCAACGGTTCGCCGCCACCATCCTCTTCAATCTTGTTAACGAAGTTCAGATACATCACGCCTAATGTGGCATTAGGGGCGTCTTTCCATTTCACTTCATTGCCTTCAGCATTGGCGATAGCGGTCATATAGTCGGCCAATGCAGCGGCTGTGGGATGCACGTCGTTGCTGGTAATCGCCTCCAAAGAGAATCGGATGTCGTTGGGTGCCATATCAACAGGGAATGATTCCACCAGTGAGCCATTGACATGTTTATCGGTGGAAGCTTTTGGCGCACGACCATAGCACAGGAAGGCATTGACGCCCGACATCAGCGTGCAGTTGTCGTAATAATAGTACGCTCTGGAAGCAACGGGCTGTTCTCCGTCGCCATACACCTGAAAGGCTTTCGGCATATCGTTGGTAGTCACCTTATCATCGGCTGAGGCAACGGCAAAGGGAACGATATGTTGCATGTTGATGCCACGATACGCCTGTTCTCCTTCCTGAACCACAGCGGCGCTCATACGTGTCATAGGGCGTGCCTCCTTGGATACAGTAAAAGCGACATCGGCTACCACAGTGTCTGTTTCCAGCACTTGTGTTAGTTCGTCGTAATCATAGCATCCTGTCACCAAGAGGATGACTATGACAAGACCTACGCGCGCGTACCTTCTTATTATATTATAAGGGCGTAACATATTCACCGGCACTATTCCAGTCCAGCGTAACGCTGACACCCACAGTGCTGTTATAGGGTCTCACGGCACCTTCGTCGTCGAGTTCACCCTTAATGATTTTCAAGTCTCCCGCCTTCAGCGGTTCGTCTATGTCCAAGATGGTCTCTGTAATGCTGCCGTCAAGCTTCGTCAGGTACACCTTCAACTGCCAGAGAGAAGGATTCTCCTCCGCCCGAGTCTTTGCCGATACCGGAATCTCATCCCGCGAGGGGAAGTTCACAGAGCAGAAGCATAGCAAATTACTGTCTGTCGCCACCTGTTCAGCTATGACGAGTGGAGCGTTGTCTGTAAAGATGTATGTGCTGTCGCGATTATAGAAAGAATCGGCGAAGCCCGTAGCATAGACCCTTAGGTCGGTATAAGCCTGTCCCTTGGGGTCAAGCACCAAGGCCGCAGCACTGTTTGCCATATACAGTCGCACGTTGAACGTCTGGTCAACGCCCGACAGCACCTCCATGGGCTGACGAGCAGTGAAGAGTCCAGTGGTGTGAGAGGGCAGTATTTCTTTTCCGTCAGTCAGCTGGCCATCCGCCTGTTGAAGTATCGAAGAATTACTATACTCGTCACCCTTCAGGCTCACCACGTCATTATCCGCAATGTTGGCTATGGCCAAGTGCATGTATTTGTGCATGGGTAGCGTCAGGGTATAGCTCGACTGGTTTGCATCCATGATGTGCCGTTCATGCTGCAGGCGGTTCAGGGTTCCTTCGGTGTCGTAGAACGACAGGTCCACGTCGTGGGCAAAGTCTGTGAAGATATCTTTCAGATGCATCGACAGCGCATCGGCCACGCTGAGTTCAGTCATCGTGGTCAACTGGGTTTGCAGTTCGGTGGTCATATTAGTCACTAATCGTAACTGATAGTTCAACTCGAAGGTGTTACCGCAGTCCGACAGATCATCATCAATAGTGGAGCATCCTACCGCCAGCCAAAAGGCTGACAGTAGGAGTCCCAAATTGATGAAAGAGTATCTTCTATGCCTCACGGTGATGGAAGAGTTAGAGACTGTTTAATTACCGAGAACGGTATCGAAGCTCAGGCCGGTCTGCCACTTCAAGTCCACGCTCAGACCGAGTGAGGTCTGGGTGCTGCGCAGGTCGGGCACAGTGACGAAGGCATTCTGCAGTGAGGTGGCACCAATCTTGAAGGTGGCGGTAGTCATGAAATCCTGAACGAAGACACGTGTAATCTTGTTGGTAGCGCCGGCCGAAGTGTAGGGAGGAATGGCGTAGTAGGCAGGCCAGTTGCCGTCAGCAATGGTATTTGTACCCAACTCCAGTTTGCCGACGAGGTAGAACTTGCCTCCATTGAGAACCAGGTTGTCCTTACCATAGAAGTCTATACCCTGGTTCTCGAACTCCAATGCAACGAGCACATCGGTCTGATCTGCCTGAGTTCCTGGATGGTAATTGTCAAAGACCAGTGTGTAGTTGGCTTCACCCTCTGGAGTAGGTATAGCACCGGTACCATTAATCTGATTGTCGAAGATGGTGAAGTCCCAATCATTCGTACCATTCGCTTTTGCCAAGTAGTTCCAGCCCAACTGATGGTTCTGTCCGCCGATGAGCACACCAGTCAACTTAAACTGTTTCACCTGGTCGGCTGAGAGACTCTGGTCACTTTCTGTAGGAATAAGGGCGTGGCGGTTATCTGTAAAGGCTGATCCGTCCAGAGCCACCTTGGTCTCCAGCATGGCCACTCCATAATTGATGTTGTTCTTCACGGCGATGCTGCGGGTGGTAGAGGTAACGATACCACCTGAGGGAATTTCGGTAGTACCCCAAGTCCATCCTCCTGCAGTCCATGTAGCCTCAGTATCCCACGGATTCACACCGTTAGGATAGTCAGCAGCCTTCTTTTCTGTGTCGTTCACGCGGAGGGCACTGTTGTCGAAGTAGAGCAACTCAGCGGGATACATGTAGTTTTCGGCGTCAGTAGTGACGTCCTGGTCAAGCAGCGAGGTGCTGGGATTCTTATAGGTGAACTTGCCATTGGCATCAAGGAAAAGAATGGCAGCGCCATTAGGCAGGTTGAATGCAGCAGGAAGCCCTTTCAGGTCACCAGTTACCACACTGCCGAAATAAGTGGTGTAGTTAGATGCTGTTAATTCAACAGAGTTCACTTGGACATGAGCAGCAATCAGGTTGTAAATAATCGTGTTGGACTCAGTGGCATTACCGATGGATTTCCATTCTATTGTAGAGCCTTCAGGATTATTGAAGTAGTTTCCGATTCTGTTTCTTATTTCGATGGCCAGTCGCTGTGCGTTTGCTTCCTTGTCCTTTACAGCAGTAGCGTTATAGACAGAGGTGGCTGTGGCATAGAGTTGCTGGGCAATGACTTTTAGTGCATTACCGGAACCGGCACGAAGTTCGCCTGTCTTAATAGTTGTCAAGGTAACGTATGCCTTTCCCAGGATTTCCTCCAGACCTTCAAGAGGATTATTGTTTTTATAAGCCATACCGAGTTCCTTCCAAGTTAAAGCAGGAACGGCTGCGGTAGTGGAATAACCATTGTGGGAAAAATCTCCTGCTTTACTTAAAGCGGTCACATTTGCATCGATGATACGATTCAGAATGGTGGCACCGAGCATACAGGTCTGTTCGTATTCCGTAGTCCTACTATTAATGCGCGACACGAGGTCGAAGGTTGTGTTCTCCGGGGTACCGGTGACGGTCATGATCACCTTGCCATTCTCTTCATCAGTGCCGGATTTGATGGCACGGGCATAGACCAGCATGGCATCGGTGGTCAGAGGCATAGCTAACTCCAAAATTCGGTTGGAACTGCTGGCCTGGTTGGTCTCATTGTTAGTACCGGGTGTGACAGCCGATGAGCCATAGATCGTACCCATATCGAAGGTCTTGTTGACTGCGTAGCCCGTTGAGGAACCGGCAAAGGGAGCCATCCAGGTGTTTTTACCTGTTGATAGGGCAATGAGTTTGGAATCTGTCAAACCGCGGAAGTTGTCGTTCTTCTGTACCGTAGCAGAACTCATACGTGTAGCGTTCATTTCACCGCCAGCCACGTTCAGCACGAACTGCGTTGTCACCGTCTTAGCAACGGGATCATAGGTAGGGTTGTTTTCCACTACTTTATCGTCTGCAACTTCGTCAGTCGACGAGCAAGCAGTGAGACCCAATGTGCCAGAAAGTGCTATCGCACTCATCATGGCAAAAAAGAAATACTTTTTCATCGTTTAAAAATTTAATAGTTAATAATAAAAGTAATTGTAATTTCAAATTTTTATATTCAATCTTCAATCTTCAATCTTTTAAGATTCTCTTTTGCGTCCACATTGCCGTTGGCAGCTGCACGGCGGAAACAGTCGAGGGCTTCCTGCTGCTGACCGCAAAGCCAGTAGGCAGCACCTAATGCGTTCAAAGCGCGTTCGTCGTCGCGAACCGTCAGCAACATTCGCAGGGCCTTATGATGGCAGTCGCTGCAATCGTTAGCGAGCAGTTCGCTGGCCTCGTTGATGACTTTGGCGGCCTTGTCGGGCACATAGTCATAGTAGATACGGATGTAGCCCGAGTTACGCTGGTCGCTGAGGATGTGCTCCTTGATATAATTCCAGGTGCGGCCTCCATTCATGCGGCTCAACTTCTGTTCACGGACGTTGGCGTCGCTCTCGCTGTCGATGATGCCGATGGCCTGCTGCAGCTCTTCGCTATGTTGCGGCTCCGTCGTAACGCTTTCTGCGAGCTGGTCGCGGAAGTCAGCCCATGCCTCACCGCCACCGACGGTGTCGAAGAGGGAATCGGGAATGTACAACCGCTCCTGCACGTAGTGCTGCAGGGCGAGGGCACGATTGGTGGCTAACTTCTCGTTGCCGGCAATGGGGCCTTCGATGGAGGCGAGACCGATGATCTGGATGATCTTCACGCTGCTGGTGGTGTCGGCCATAATCTGGCGGGCGATGTCAACAATGCGCTCCAGAACGTTTGTGTTCTCGCGGAACTCCGTGTCCAGCTCTGACTTCGCCACGGGGAAGTGTACGTAGAGGGCGTCCTTGTCACGACGCAGGATGCGGGTGCGGTCGTAGGGCTTGTACTGTGAAATATGTGCCAAGACGGGATTGTCTTTCTGCAACTGTCCGGCACGACCCGTGAAGTCGGGCACGGCACGCACGACGGGTACGAAAGGCTCTGGCTCTGGAGCGGGAGGAAGGATGACGGGCTCCTCTACTGGCCGCATCTTGGCCGGACGTCCCGGGATGTTATACACGATATTCAGTGCTGCCTGCGGCATAGCGAAAAGTTTCTTCTCACGACCGAGCAACTGACCACAGTGTACACACTCATAACGGTTAAATTTGGTGTATCCTATGGCAGCACCTATCATGGCTTCGAAGTTGAAATAGCGTCCTAACGGCCACGAATAGCCGTAGAAGACACCGAGGGCCCAGAGGTCGCCTTGCCTGCGCTCATTCCTGACGGATTTGTACAGGCCAAAGGGGAAGGTGATACCTCCCACATTGTAGTGGCTGTAGATGATGTTGGCTCCGAAGAAATGATGCACGTCGACCGAGTCTTTCCAGTAGCGGACAGAGGGCGAGAGCAACACATGGCGGAGCTTACGGGTCGCATTATCGTCTTTAGGCCAGGGGCGATAGCCTGCCGTCATGCCTACCGACCAGTGGGGTGCCAGACGTGCACCTACACGCAAATTAGGGGTGAGGAAAGCATCGTACAAGAGGTTGTTGCTGACCGTAACCACCTGTGCATGGACGTATGAGAACGCACAGCAGAAAAGAGCAGTTAAAACAAAAATCTTAACCACACCGAGAGCTTTTCTTATCGTAGTCAACACATTCATGTTGCAAAGATACACAATAATAACAAGAAACAGATACTTTTTAACATAAAAATGCAAGCAATGGGAACATTTATTGACGAAAAGCACGAATCGTAAGGGTTTTTAACAATTAGATGTTCTCTGTGTGTTGAAAAAGTCAACCGCGCCCAAGGGGATATGCCCGTTCAAGGGAATCTGCAATTCCCTGCTGAAAAATCTTTACATTGACCCCTCTGAGAATCCGATTTTTTGAATGAGGTGCTTAGTGGATGGCGTATAAGCCAGTTTTGGCAGGGTTCGTTTCCGCGTTTTTCACGCCACTGCTCAGCTATGGGCTTTTTGCCCCTTAAAACTGTTTCGTTTTAGTCGGTTTTTACCGAAAAAGGTGGTCTTGTAGTACAAGACCATATCTTTTGTAGTACAAGACCATATCTTTTGTAGTACAAGACCATAGCTTTTGTAGTACAAAACCATAGCTTTTGTTGAACAAAACCAGTGCTTTTGTTGAACAAACTCGCTAACTTACTACCATTAGACTGGCTGTTTGGCTCCAAAAAGGCCTCAATGGATGCCTCGAACACCCTTTTTCGGGGTATTTCCCAACCGCGAAAAACACCAGTTTTAAGCGAAATAGGGGTAAAGAAGTGTTAAGTTTATGTAATTTTAAGCGACTTTCTGCACAAAAGAGGGGAATTTGTGCAGGATTGCGAAGCGCAATTCCTGCAAAAAACAGCCGGTTTAGGCAGGTTCTTGCGCTAGATGGTCATATTTTAGGAACACTTTTTTCTGCACTTTTTCTTTACATTTCAGCGATGCAATCAATCCAAGATAAACAGGTATAGTTTTTTTTTCGTTAAAAACTTTGGTGGTTCGGATGAAAATGTGTATATTTGCACCCAACTTAACTTATCTGTATTATGAAAAAAATATTATTTACTTTCACATTCCTGCTCGCCACGCTGACTGCGGCGGCGCAGCAGTACGAGGGCCTGGCCTACACGCAGCAGGCCGACGGCTCCTTCTGGGTCACCTACTGGGTGGACAAGGACAAGAAGCGTATTCACTACACTGGCAACATCGTCATCCCCGACACGTACGAGGGGCAGCCGGTGACGGGCATTGCACCCTTAACCTTCGAGAGCAACAAGGGTGTCACGTCCGTCACCATCGGCCAGAACGTGAAGTTCATCGGCGGCAATGCCTTCCGCTATTGTGAGGCCCTGACCGAGATTACCATCCCCGCCAGCGTGGATAGCATCGGCGAGTGGTGCTTCTGCAACACCGGCCTGAAGAAGGTCACCTTCGCCGACGGCGACAAGCCCCTGAAGATTTGGGACTGGGGCGGCTATACCATCTTCAGCTACACCAACGTTGAGACCGCCTACTTAGGCCGCAACTACGTGAGCGGACGCGCACCTTTCTACGATCAGAAAAAACTGACGAAAGCCACGGTGGGCGACAGAGTGCAAGCCATACAGGACGGGGAGTTCCACGAATGTGACAAGCTGCTCACCGTCTCCATCGGAGAGAACGTGAAATCCATCGGCGACAATGCCTTCTACGGTTGCGACACGCTACAGGCCGTCACCCTGCCCGCCAGCGTGGAGAGCATCGGCCGTTCGGCCTTTACCTCCTGCACGTGGATGAAGAGCGCAAAGCTGAACGACAACCTGAAGCTCATCATGGCTAATGCCTTCCGCTACTGTGAGCATCTGGAAGAGATCACCATCCCCGCCAGCGTGGACAGCATCGGCGAATGGGTGTTCAGCAACACCGGCCTGAAGAAGGTCACCTTCGCCGACGGCGACAAGCCCCTGAAGATTTGGGACTGGGGCGGCTATACCATCTTCAGCTACACCAACGTTGAGACCGCCTACTTAGGCCGCAACTACGTGAGCGGGCGCGCACCTTTCTACGACCAGAAAAAACTGACGCAAGCCACGGTGAGCAACAAGGTGAATGCCATACAGGACGGAGAGTTCCATGAATGTGACAAGCTGCTCACCGTCTCCATTGGCGAGAACGTGAAGTCCATCGGCGACAATGCCTTCTACGGCTGCGACACGCTGCAGGCCGTCACCCTGCCCGCCAGCGTGGAGAGCATCGGCCGTTCGGCCTTTACCTCTTGCACATGGATGAAGAGCGCAAAGCTGAACGACAACCTGAAGCTCATCATGGGCAATGCCTTCCGCTACTGTGAGCATCTGGAAGAGATCACCATCCCCGCCAGCGTGGACAGCATCGGCGAATGGGTGTTCAGCAACACAGGCCTGAAGAAGGTCACCTTCGCCGACGGCGACAAGCCCCTGAAGATTTGGGACTGGGGCGGCTACACCATCTTCAGCTACACCAACGTTGAGACCGCCTACTTAGGCCGCAACTACGTGAGCGGGCGCGCACCTTTCTACGACCAGAAAAAACTGACGCAAGCCACGGTGAGCGACAAGGTGAAAGCCATACAGGACGGCGAGTTCCACGAATGTGACAAGCTGCTCACCGTCTCCATCGGCCAGAACGTGAAGTCTATCGGCGACAATGCCTTCTACGGCTGCGACACGCTGCAGACTGTCACCCTGCCCGCCAGCGTGGATAGCATCGGCACATCGGCCTTTGCCTACTGCACATGGATGAAGAGCGCAAAGCTGAACGATAACCTGAAGCTCATCAAGGGCAACGCCTTCCGCTACTGCGCCAACCTGGCCGAGATCACCATCCCCGCCAGCGTCGATAGTATCGGCGAGTGGTGCTTCTGCAACACCGGCCTGAAAAAGGTCACCTTCGCCGACGGCGACAAGCCCCTGAAACTTTGGGACTGGGGCGGCTACACCATCTTCAGCTACACCGACGTTGAGAACGCCCATCTTGGCCGCAACTACGTGAGCGGGCGCGCACCCTTCTACGGTCAGAAAAAACTGACGCAAGCCACGGTGAGCGACAAGGTGAAAGCCATACAGGACGGCGAGTTCTACGAATGTGACAAGCTGCTCACCGTCTCCATCGGCCAGAACGTGAAGTCCATCGGCGACAATGCCTTCTTCAGCTGCGACACGCTGCAGACTGTCACCCTGCCCGCCGGCGTGGATAGCATCGGCAAATCGGCCTTCGCCTACTGCAAATGGATGAAGAGCGCAAAGCTGAACGACAATTTGAAGCTCATCAAGGGTAACGCCTTTCGTTACTGTGAGCATTTGGCTGAGATTACCTTCCCCGCCAGCGTCGATAGTATCGGCGAGTGGTGCTTCTGCAACACCGGCCTGAAGAAGGTTACCTTCGCTGATGGCGACAACACCCTGAAGATTTGGGACTGGGGCGGCTACACCATCTTCAGCTACACTGATGGTATTGAGACCGCCTACCTTGGCCGCGACTACACCAGCGGCCGTGCCCTCTTCCGCGACATACGCACGCTGAAGGAAGTTTCCGTGGGCAGCACCGTCACGAAGATGTTCCCGGAGGAGTTCCGCAACTGCGACTCCATCGCCAACGTCTATAGCTACTCCACCGTGCCCCCCGAGTGCCCATCTGAGTACACTTTTGCTGCCACGAACAAGCAGACCTGCCTGCTCACCGTGCCCCGTGGCACCGTGGATCTTTACAAGGCAGCACCCGTGTGGAAGACGTTCTTCCACTTCGCCGAGATGGACGTTGATGAGCCCGAGCCACAGCCCACGCTCGCCCAGGGACGCATCGTCATCAAGCAGCTGGCCGACATGAACACACCGCGAATAAGCCACCAGATTATGGAGACGGAGGACGGCATCGCCGTATTCGGAGGACACACAACGGGCTTCGCCATGACCATGACCGCTGAGCGCTACAACCGCGAGACCAACAGCTGGACGCAGATGACCATGCCCAACTACCACGACTATTCCGGCAGCATCATCCTCGACGACGGACAGCTGCTCATCATGGGTGGCATGAGCAGCAACAGCGGCGTGGGAGCCAGCAACAAATGCGACTACTACGACCCCAAGACAAACTCCTTCACCACCGCAGCCAACCTCACCGTGCCGCGCAGCATGATGAAGGCCGACCGTACCGAGAGCGGAAAGATATACTTCATGGGATGCTGGTACAACAGCAGCTATAGCGTGGAGTGCTACGACCAGGAGACCAAGACCTTCTCGAAGGCTGCCGACGGCTTCAGCGCCTTCATGCCCTTCGTCTTTGCCATGCGCGGTGAGCGCGTCGTCGTAGCCTACGAGAATCGCCTGCTCCTCGTGGAGAACGGAACGGGCACCGACGTGGAGAGCGACCTGTTCGATGAATACACCATCCTGAAGCCCTGGCACGAGGTACACATGAAAGACTACAAGCTCGCTGACGGAAGCGCCGTCGTAGTGGCAAGGAACAACAATAAGGAGGCCGCCCTGCTGCGCATCTATGACGATGCCACCAAGGGCATACAGGTGGAGAAGATCGTTGACCTGCCCATGACCCTGCCCAACAATGCCAACACCCCGCTGGCATACGAGATAGAGGCAACACGCATCTTCTGCGACAACGCAGCGAAGAAAATCTACATGATGTGTCGTGTCGATGGCGACAACCGCAACCCCGGCATCGTGGAGTATGCCTACGCCTCGACTGGCAAACTCACTGGCGGCAGCACCACCGTCTATGCCCCCGACAAGCGGCTCGACCTCTACGTCATCGACGGTGCCTGGCTACGCCTCGCCGACGGCACCTTCATCTCCACCGGCGGCAACACCAGCAACGACAGCCGGGCCAACTTCAATGCGCACGCCGCTACCTACGCCTACACCCTCACCAAGGGGCAGAAGGGCGATGCCAACGGCGACGGTAGCGTTGATGTGGCTGACATTGCAACAATCATCACCATCATGGCCAGCGGCGCCGAAGGTGACAGTAAGGCCTTCGACGTGAACGGCGACGGCGTCATCGATGTGGCCGACATCGCTGCCATCATCACCATCATGGCTGGCCAGTAGGGTGCTCGTATACACGTCAATTCCGTAAAACTATTAAACGGCCAGACTTTCCGCTGCGAAGTCTGGCCGCTTTTGTCAATAGCCCTATTATAAAAAAAGAAGAAAAAACGGCTAAATATTCGGTCATATCAGAATTTATTGCTACCTTTGCCCCCGTAATCAGTCAAAACGACAACGAACATGGCAACAGACAAAGTAGCTTACTGGCTCGACATCGCCAACGAAGACCTCGAAGTGGCAGAGGACTTGTTCAAAGCCAAGCGTTGGCTTTATGTCGCTTTCATGTGCCATCAGGTCATCGAAAAGACATTGAAGGCATACTGGAACGCGGTGCGCGAGGACGATCCTCCATACGTGCACAACCACCGCCGGCTGGCCGAAGGCAGCGGACTCTATGATAAGATGAGCGATGTGCAGCGCCGATTCCTCGGCCAAATCAGCAACATGAACATTGAGGCCCGCTACCCTGAATACAAGACAGGCATAGCCCGCTCGCTCAACGAGGAGAAAAGCCGCGAGATTATTGACGAAACAAAACAGATGCAGCTATGGATAATACGAGAGTTCTCACCCGAGACGAAGCCCTCAGCCTCGTCCGAGACTACAAGCGAGTAATCACCCCAAGATTCTCCACCGAGCCTAAAGTCTATATGTATGGTTCCTACTCAAAGGGCTATCCCAAGCCTGAGAGCGACATCGACGTGGCCGTCATTGTTCCACGTGTAGAGGGCGACTGGCTGACCGTATCCACCGATCTTTGGCTCGATGTAGACAAGGTGAACATCCTCATTGAGCCAGTCCTGCTTGAAGAGGGACACCACTCTCCCCTCTACGATGACGTGATGCGCACGGGTGTCGCGGTGTAAATTGTTGTTTGTGTCAACCTCCGTGGGGTGGTCATAATTTACTGAAATTGCAAAATAAGTCAAATTGTCAAATATTAAGATGAACATTTTAGTGACAGGCTGCAACGGCCAACTGGGTAATGAGATGCAACTGCTGGAGAAAGTGCATCCCGCACACAATTACTATAATACCGACGTGGAGGAGCTGGACATCACCGACCAGCAGGCCATCGAGCGGTTTGTGGAGGAGAACGCCATAGACGGCATTGTGAACTGCGCCGCCTATACCGCCGTGGACAAGGCTGAGGCCAACGAGGACTTCTGCCGACTGCTCAACGCTACGGCACCTGGCTATCTGGCTGAGGCCATGGGCCGGCGTGGCGGGTGGATGATACAGGTGTCAACAGACTATGTCTTCGATGGCACCAATCATCGGCCGTATGTGGAGACCGACCCTGTGTGTCCCAACTCGGCCTACGGACGTACAAAGCTTGAGGGCGAAGAGATGGTGCAGAAATGCTGTCCGCAGTCGATGATTATCCGCACGGCCTGGCTCTATAGCACCTTCGGCAATAACTTCGTAAAGACCATGTTGCGCCTAGGGCGAGAGAAGCAGGAGCTGGGTGTCATCTTCGACCAGATAGGTACGCCGACATACGCCCGCGACCTCGCCGTGGCTATCTTTGCCGCCATAGAGCAAGGCGTGAAGCCAGGTGTCTATCACTTTAGTAATGAAGGTGTTATTTCGTGGTATGACTTTACCAAAGCCATCCATCGCATAGCAGGTATCACCACATGCCATGTGCGTCCGTTGCACACCGCCGAGTATCCTACTCCTGCCAGTCGTCCCCATTTCTCCGTACTCGACAAGACGAAAATCAAACAGACTTACGGGCTGGAGATACCATACTGGGAGGAGTCGTTAAAAGAATGTGTTCGATTGAGAATTGAGAATTGAGAATTGAGAATTGAGAATTGAGAATTGAGATTTGAGATTTGAGATTTGAGAATTGATAATTGAGAATTGACAAGTGGAAGTAAAGAAGAATTCTTTGCGGGCATGGCTGCTGGCAGCCCGTCCTAAGACGCTGACGGGTGCTGCCGTGCCGGTGATGATAGGCCTGGCACTTGCATGGATGGATGCCCGTGAGTTTTACCAGCCGGGGACGTTCAGCTTTTTAGCCGCCTCGTTGTGTCTGCTCTTTGCACTTATCATGCAGGTGGATGCGAACTTCATCAACGACTTCGTGGACTATGCCCGAGGCACCGACGACCGCACAACCCGTCTGGGACCGGAGCGTGCCTGTACGCAGGGATGGGTGGACACGGAGAGCATGAAGCACGCCATTGCCGCCACGACCATTTTGGCCTGTCTCGTAGGACTGCCGCTCGTGGTCTATGGCGGACTGGAGATGGTGCTTGTGGGTATGCTCTGTGTGGCGTTCTGCTTCCTCTACACCACACATCTTTCTTATATAGGCCTGGGCGACGTGCTCGTTTTGCTGTTCTTCGGAGTGGTGCCCGTCACGGTTACCTACTACGTGCAGCTGCACGAGGTGACGCTGGAGGTAGTGCTTGCCTCGCTGGCCTGTGGGCTGGTCATCGACACGTTGCTGCTGGTGAACAACTTCCGCGACCGCGATACCGACCGGGAAGCCGGCAAACAGACACTCGTGGTGCGCATTGGAGCGAAGGCATCGCTTATACTGTATCTTTCTGTAGGCATCGTGGCCTGCCTGTTGGGGCTGATGTTCTTGCTGCATGGCCGTTGGCTGGCGTTTGTGTTGCCGTTGCTCTACCTGCCCTTCCACATTTCCACCTTCCTGACTATCAGACGTATAGACCACGGCCGAGAACTGAATCATTGCCTGGGCAACACCTCACGAAATATCTTTATCTATGGCCTATTGCTCACCGCAGGACTGCTGTTGACCAGTATACAATAAACAATAACCAATAACCAATAAACAATAACCAATAACCAATAAACGGTAAACGTTAGCGTTTAGTGATTGATAAGCGATGTTAATGTTACAAAAAATGCTTTGCTACGTCAGCATTATTTCTTAATTTTGCAGCCCGAAAGACATTTTGTAGCATGAAGAAAACATCAATATGCACCATATTGCTGCTTGCCGTGGCCCTTTTGGCCAATGCCCAGCCTGGCAGCAAGTCGCCCTATAGCCAGTATGGCTTGGGAGCTTTAGGCGACCAGTCGCAGAGCTTCAGCCGGGGTATGAACGGCGTGGGACTGGCCCTGCGAAAGGGAAACATCTCCAACACGCTGAACCCCGCATCCTACTCTGCCATCGACTCGCTGACCATGCTCTTCGACATCGCCATGGCCGGGCAAGTGACTAATTATAAGGAACATGGGGCTAGCGTGAACGCCAAGGGTGCAACCTTTGAATACATCGTGGGTACTTTCCGGCTGAGGAAGAACGTGGGCATGACCTTCGGCAT
>Ga0310696_10002369_pt1 | contig 25161 bp, 20 predicted proteins | sample AusTroGonzalo_MG_4_FD_203885 | JGI IMG/M metagenome (GOLD analysis project Ga0310696, IMG submission 203885) | Bovine rumen microbial communities from tropical cattle in Woodstock, Queensland, Australia - Gonzalo_02 (v2) (version 2) | ecosystem: Host-associated > Mammals > Digestive system >...
TTGTTCACCTTGCGGGCCTTGTTGGCCGGCAGGGCCTTGTTCACCTTGCAGGCCTTGTTGGCCGGCAGGACCTTGTTCACCTTGGATACCTTGGGCACCCTGAGGACCGGCAGGACCGGCGGGACCGGCAGGGCCTTGGGCACCGTCTTGTCCGTCAACGCCGTTGCGGATCACGTAGGAGGCCGTCGTGCCGTCGGCGGAGGTCAGCACCAGCACATAGCCGGTGTCCGTGGGAACCACCGCGAAGGCGGGCACATTGCCGGCCTCGGCAGCGTAGAGGGCGTAGGGCACGCTCAGCATCTGCTGCGTGGAGGTCACGGAGTAGTTCGTGCCACCGTTGGGGTCGATCTCCGTTTTGAGGAAATAGGGGCCGTTACCCCAGTCAATGTTGGCGACACTGCCGTTCTGCACGGTGCCGTCACCGATCTCGAGGGTCAGCAGGCCGTTGGCGTTGGTGGTCACGGTATGTGTCTCCACATACACGGCGGCGCCGTAAGTCGAGCCTTGCAGCACGCTCACGCGCACACCCACGCTCGCGTTCGTCACCAGCTGGTTGCTCGCGTTGCGAACCACCGCCTGGTAGCTGAACTTCTCTGGTGCCTGGGCGAAAACGCTCGCCACGCAGAGCACCAGCATCGTGATGAATAGGTAAATCTTTTTCATACTGGTTTTATTTTGTGAATCGATTTTCTTCGAAAGTCAATGGTCAAAGTCAACGGTCAAAGTCAACGGTCAAAGTCAATGGTCAAAAAACGCCACCACAGCCGCAAGAACCAGACAGGACACCTATATATCTAACAACAACAAATAATTATTAATCAATAGATTATAACACTTTATAAACACATTACAGTTCGTAAACTCCGACAGGCAAATATATATATTTTCCTCTGTTGTTGTAACAACAAAAAAAGTGAAACAAAAAAGGGAGACCCTTTCGAGCCCCCCTTATTCAGCATTCAACATTCATCATTTTTTCACAAAAGCCTTCGTCACCATCCCCTCTTCTGTAACCACGCGCACGAAATAGATGCCGTCGGCCAGACCGGAAACGTGGATGCGGGTGGTCTGTAGAGACGTGGTGCACCGCGTCTCTACAACGGTGTGGACAATTTTGCCATAAATATCGAACACTTCAACAGCATCGATTTGTACATTGTTCATTGTACATTGTACATTGACAACCTCCTTCGCCGGGTTCGGGTACAGCGTCACGCTGGCGGCGAGACGGTCCGCGATACCAGTGGTGTCGCCGGGATGGTCTGTGGTATCGGCAATGTCGGTCGTGAAGGTTTCGTAGACATACGTTGAAAAATCGCCGGCACCGCAGTTGGCCTGCACTCGCACGGTATAGTCCGTCTCGGGGGTCAGCCCCGTGAGCGTATAGGTCGTCGTGGTCACCGGCAGCACCGTCCAGCTGTCGGCACTTGCGGACTTGTACTCCAAATTCCAGGCCGCCTCATCGCCGCCGGGTTGCCAGCTGACGAGGGCGGTGGTATCCGTAACCGTCCCGATTGACAGATCCTCAGGCGCCGGGCAGCTCACCGTCGTCACCGACACGTTGGTGATGACCGCGCCAGGCTGCACACCGCCCATGAAATCGTTGCGCCACAGGAAGACTAAGTTCACAACACTGGCGGCATCGGGCGAGAAATACGGGTTGGACATCACCGCGTTGACATGCACCGTGTTGCCGTCGGTCAGGTTGAACTTGAAGGGGAGCTGCTGGTAGGTGGAGAGCGGAAGGTACTCACTGAAATCGAAGGCATTGGTGGAATAGCTGGCACTGGCAGCGACGTACTCGAATGTGGTGTTCGCGGCGGGGTACTCCACCGAATCAGGCGAGAGGAAGAGCTTGATGAAGTCGTACTGTCCCTCGCCGCCGCATACGATGTCGAAACTGACAAGTATCTCCTCGGCAGTACCTACGGTCAACTTCTTCACAGCGGAGACCACGGAAGAGGCATTGGAAACGGTATAGCCCGGCATGGTTCCGTTGTTCGTGACGAAAAGCGCACCCGGATTTGTCCCCACAGCGCCCATTGTCCAGTAGTTGGAGCAATCTCCGTTGTTCAGCTGCCAGTTTCGATCGCCGGTCAGGCTGAAGTCGGTGCTGTAAGGGATGGCCACGGGTGCCAGCTTCGTAGTGAAGGAAACCATCACCGCATCCGAACTGGAGCTATTGTCGCATAAGGCGCTCACATACACGTCGTATGCGGTGTTGTCCTGCAAACCGGTAATCGTGACCGTCGGCACGGTATCGTTGACCGTCAGAATGTTCCCCGAGCCAGGGGTGAAACCGGCCGAGCCGTACTCCACACGCCAGGTGGTGGCCGTGCCGTTCTCCGACCAAGTGAGGACTGCCGTATTCGTGGTTATAGCCGTCACGGTCAGCAAGGACGGGGGCATGCACTGCGGGGTCTCCCCTACCCTCACATTGTCGATGTGCAGGTCGTTGTCGCCGTTCGACACCGTCGATTCGCCGTAGAAAGCGATACGCACGGTTTCGCCCGCGTAGTTGGCCAACGGGAGGTTCACCGTCTGCCCAGTAGCAGCAATCTGGTTGAAGGCGTGGTTGCCAAGACCATTGTTGCTCCACACAATGGCGTTACTCGCACTCCACGTCGCACCGTCGTCAATGGAGATCAGCACCATGAAACGGTCGTCCGTCTGGTCGTTGGGGTTCTCAACGGGATTCGCATTGTCGTTGTCCGTCAGGGCGAGGTCGAAGGTCAGCATCGGGGCGGAAAGTCCGTTCAAGTCGATGGCCGGCGACACAATCCAGTGGCTGCACGAGGTGCCGTTGATGTTCAGCGCGGCATGATAGCTGCCGAAGGTATTGACGTTGTTGAACTCCCATCCGTCGGTGGTACCTGTCAATGGAGCTCCGGCAAACACGCTGTCAGCCAAACCCGTATAAAGGGACCAGCAGATGGGCAGCGAAGCGGCGGCAAAAGTCTCGGTAAACGGTGCCGCAAAGACACCGCAGTCCGTCGCGAACGTGCCGGTGGCGAGACTCGCGACCAAACTGTCGCCGCATTCCGCGGCCACGTACCATTGATACAGGGTACTGGCGGAAAGTCCCCCTACCGTGTAGCCGTTCGCACCGGGCGTCACGTGACTCACGCTATCCCAGGAAGTTTCCCCGGACACTCTATAATATATGGTGTAGCTGTTCGAGTTGCCAGTCCAATTCAGCGTGGCTGTCGTATTCGTCACCGCCGTCACGGCAAGGTCCTGCGGCGCCATGCAGGCGGGAATCACGTCCACGGTGACATCATCCAAGTACCAGAACCAGTAGTTGGTGGTCTCATACTTGAAAGCGATGTAATAGTTTGTGCCTGGAAGGGTGGTCACGTCATTGAAAAGGACGTTGAAGAAGTGGTAATTGTTGTCGCCCATCTGTGCGGCGGTATAAGAAGCCATCTCCACAAAGGTGGATGCGTCGGTGAAATCGGTAACATAGCCCACGCTGAACGTACCGGAAGAGGTTCCTTCGCGACGGGTCCAGAACGAGACCTGAAGATTGGCAAGGTCTTGGGTGAATGCCGGCAGCACGGCAAGGACGGGAGCTCCGGTATAGGTGTCGCCATCGAACTCCAACGCGTTGCCACTGTGTGCATGAGAGCTGACCACGCTGGGATAGCCGTCGTACGGATTGAGTTGCATCCAACAGGCGGGAACCTGGCCGACAGCGGTGCCGTCAAAGTTCTCCGTGTAGGGCAACAAAGCAATCGCCTCGCACGGCGTGGTGAACGAGCTGGCTTCGGAGAAGAGCGTATCACCGTCGCAAATGACACCCAGCATCCAATAGTAAGTGACACCCGGGATTAGGTTCCCGAACGTATAGACGCCATCGGTCAGGGAGACAGACGGGATTTCGGCCACGTTTGTGTCGGCAGACGACACATAGTAGAGCGTGATGTCTAAGTTTCCGGAAGTCTGGTACCACGAAAGGTCCGCCGAGGTGGTGGTGATATTGCCAGCAGCGAGATTCATGGGGGCCATGCAGGATGTAACCTCCGAAACTGTGAAGTTGTCTATAAAGAGCATCATGCCGTTGGAAGTGGTATGGTGGATGGCGATGTACTTCGCATTGCCCGGAATATTGACGTTCTGGTATTGGTTCCACGGATTATCCGCAGCAGGCGAAAGCACCGTCTCGCCCCACGTGAAGGCATCCGGATCATTCGTAGTCGTGGAATAGCCCACCACGAAAGTCTCCGTGTAGAAGTAACCCCGATGATCGAAGGAGACCATCTTCGGGCCGGACAAGGGCAGTTCGGGAGTGATAAGGTACAAGTCGTAGGTACTGGCGTAGAAGGGAACCATGGCAAACGACTGCGTTCCTTCGGAAGCGGCCTCGTTTTGCACACCATACACCGGCAGATTGGTCGTGCCGTTGAAAACGACTGTCCAGCAAGGGTTCAACTCCGGACTCTCGAACCCGTCGAAAAACGGCAGGGTGACGAAACTGCAGTCTATGCCGTTGCCCACGAGCGTGACCGTTTGCGAGACCCCTCCAGCCGTAACCGTCATGACCACCGTGTCGGTGGCAACAGTCGTGGGGGCGTAGCGGACATACAACGTCCCACCCGTGTCCGGCAGCGACACCGTAGTGCTGAAGTTCAGGTTGTCATCCGAAATCTCGAAGGGAGAAATCACCGCGACATCCACCGTGCCCGTCACGTTGAAGCCCCCCACTTCCACCGTCTGGGAGGAGGAGACGGAACCTACCGAGATATTACTGAAACTCAATTCCGGCGGCGACACCGTTAGGACAGGGGCAGAAGCGGATGTCAGCACCGTGACATCATCCAGAATGAGAATGTCGTCATCTGTGCAGTTGAAATGCCGGAAAGCAATCCGGACCGTTTGTCCGGCGTAACTGTCCAGGTTCACCGTGCGCATTCCCCATACATCGTCGGCCGATGTCATTGTTTCCGCAAACAGCTGCGTGAAATCCGCTGTTGTCGGGTTGCTGACGGTCGTGATGAACACGCCGTAGTAGTCGCCGGGATAGTATCCTTCGGATATGCACATCCAATAGGTCAGCGTGCTGTTGCCGGTGAGCGTCACCTCCGGCGTCACCAACCAGTTGTCGGGTGTCAACGGGTTGTACGTCTGCACGTTTATGGAACCGGAATAGACGCTTCCGCTGCTGCCGTTGTGTGTCGGAACAGCGAAAAAGGAGCTCGGAAACGCCGACGAATGCGTCCAGGTGTCGTTGTCGTTATCCGCGTCAATCACCGTCCATCCTGCCGGGATGGAACCGCCGTCAAAGCCTTCGGAGAGCACAGGGACCTGATTCTGCGCCCCGACCTCGATCGACGCCGCGACCAAGGCCGTCAAAAGTAACAGTTTTTTCATTTTTGTTGGATTTATGTATTGATTAATTGGGTTATGTTGGTCAACAAGTGATTGAGCATGCGAAGACACACTTGCTCATTTTTCAGACACCAAGGTGCCCGTAGGGGCGAATAATTATTCGCCCCAGGAGCGAATGATTATTCGCCCCTACTGTTCGACATTGTTCTTGCTGTAATAATTGAGATCGGTGCGCTCGGTCCAGCCCTGCATGCGCCAGAAGATGTTGCCGACCTCGTTGTCGCGCATCACCAACAGCCCGTTCTTCTTGATGCCCTCGGCCTCGATGGCGTGGTAGACCATTCCGAGCAGCGCCTTGCCGATGCCGCGCTGCCGCAAGTCCTTGCGCACGACGGTATGGTAGATATAGGCGCGGCGGCCGTCCATACCACACATAATCACACCCACAATCTCGCCATCCATCACCGCCACGAAATTGGAGTTCGGGTTCTTCTTCAGGAACTTGGCAATGCCCTCCGCGGAGTCGTCGTACCCGCGCAGCGCCATACCCTCGGTAATCGACCAAAGCGCATACACCTGGTCGTAATCGTCTATCGTCATCAATCGGATTTGATATTCTTGCATAGTCTCGTTGTTTTTTTGTTGAAACGGCAAAGATACAATTTTTACGTGGAACGTTGACATTGACTGTCGGGGAAAATATTGTCATTCGTAGAGACGGGGCGCGCCCCGTCTCTACATACGGTAATTACATGACGTTTGTGTACATTCAAAATTTATGTACATTTGCAGCCCTTTTAAACCGTTCTTATGCTGTCACTTACCATCATCTCCCTGCTGCTGGCGCTAACGCCGGCCGACACCATCCCGACGATGGTGGACATTCCGGGCACCCGCATCCGCATGAGCGCCACGGAAATCACCAATGCGCAGTACGAGGCTTTCGACCCCTTTAGCAAACGCACATTCTCCACCGGCGACAACGATGCGGTGACCATGATATCGTGGTACGATGCGATGGAATACTGCTACTGGCTGTCACAGGTCACAGGCCGTCGTTTCCGACTTCCCTTGGAGGAAGAGTGGGAGTTGGCCTGCCGCGCCGGCACGACCACCGCCTACAACACCGGCGACACCTTCCCCGAAAGTCAGTGGAAGGCGCAGCGCAACAACCGCGTTAAGGATACCGTCTCGCTGCAGGTGGCGCAGTTCGCGCCCAACGCTTGGGGTCTCTACGACATGCACGGCAACGTGGAGGAGTGGTGCCTCGACCCCTGGGATGCGTCGGCCGACTTCCGCGTCACGCGCGGGGGCAGCCACAACACGGAGGTGCGATACCTGCGCAGCGACGTCCGCAGCGCGGCCATTCCTACGGATCGTTCCGTACTGCGGGGATTCCGCGTGGTAGAGGAGGTTGTACCGGATATGACGCAAGAGCCCTTCTTCGCCGAACCACAGCCCTACATCATCCCGCCCGTCGACACGCAGACCCCATTCTATTCCCACAACCACCAGCCGGCCGTCACCTATACGACCAACGGCGACCTGCTGGCCATCTGGTTCTCCACCGAATCCGAGGCGGGGCGCGAGATGGTGGTGCTACAGTCGCTCTACCATGACGGCGCGTGGTCGCCGGCGAGCCTCTTCTTCAAAGTTCCCGAGCGCAATATGACCGGCAGCGCCTTGCTGACAATGCCCGATGGCTCGATGCTGCACTTCAACGGTGTGGGCGACGCAGGCGAGTGGCGTGACCTTGCGCTCTGCGTGCGCAAAAGCCTCGACGGAGGGCTCTCGTGGAGCCACCCCTATCTGGCAAAGCCCTCTCACGACGTGCATCATCAGGTTATCGCCGGGCCTATTGTGACCAGCAAAGGCGACATCCTGCTATGCTGTGACGCAGGTCCCGGCGGCGAGGACGGCACCGCATTGCACGTCGGTTTCTCAGACACCTACTTCGAGGATTTGCACGGTACTATCGCGGGCATACACGCCGGCATCGTGGAGCTGCGCGACGGCTCGCTGATGGCCCTCGGGCGCGGTAACGCCATCGACGGCCGGATGCCCTGCAGCCGAGGTCTCGGTATGGGGAAAGAATGGACCTACAGTGCCTCGCCGTTCCCGCCCATCGGCAGCGGACAGCGGTTAGTATTTCGCCGTCTGCAGGAGGGCCCGCTAATGCTCTGCTCCTTCGGCGAGCAGGGACTCTTCGTGGCGCTCTCCTACGACGAGGGCGAGACTTGGCCTGTGCGCAAGCTGCTCACCGACGGCAAGACGCGCACCCTCGACGGCGGCGCCTGGACCGGCACGTTCACCCTCGACGCCGACCATGCCGAACCCGCCGGCTACTTAGCCTGCACCCAGACCCCCGACGGCATCATCCACCTCCTCTCCAGCCGCGTCCACTACCGGTTCAACCTGAAATGGGTGGAGCAATAGACGCTGTAGAGACGCAAAATTTTGCGTCTCTACACACACCAGTCTAACACCGGTGTAACTCCGGTGTAACTCTGGTCAGAGACGCACGGCCGTGCGTCTCTACATTGCGATTTAGAGGACTACAAGAGACCCCTTGACCAAAAACCACTTACCGACTTCATTCTGGTAACGGATGGTGTAATTGTAAACCTCCTCCACATTGACTTGGCCTCTGTAGTCTCCATGCCATTGAAAATACTTGTCATTGGAGTAATAGACCTGCTCACCCCACCGGTTGAAAACACGCACCTCAAAGTCGTTGATTTTGTCCATGTCGTTAGTGACGATGGAAAAATAGTCGTTCAACCCATCGCTCTTGCTGTAGCTGATGACATTCGGAACGAACAAAATGATCTCGCATGGCATTATCGTATAGGAAGCACTGACATCACAGTACGAAGAGTGAGCCGTGACACTGTAATAGCCCGGCTCTGTCACGGTGATGGAAGACGCCGTCGACCCCGTGCTCCAAAGATAATCCGGGAATTGGGATTCCACCAGCAGGACATCATACGAGTTCTCGCAGAAGTCGCCAACCTGCGAAATGATGGCCAGCGAGGTGTCATAGATGACCAGTTGCAGGCGGGCGACACTGTCGCAACCATACATGGACGTGGCCGACTGTTCGGACTCAAAGACTTCCAACCCAGCGGTCATCGAGGAGGGAATCATGAAATTGTACCGATTATAGTTGTCCCCACTACAGATGGTGTCATAAAACGTGGTCGTTTCGGGTTGCCCGACGGCGAGATGAAGGGTAACGACGCTGTCGCAGCCCAAAACAGTATGAAGGTTTTGGGTGAAATCACCCGACCCGGTATACTCTACATCGTTCCATACGTAGGATTCACAAGCGATGGCGGAAAAATCAGTTGCCGTGTCATGCCCCACAAACAGATGCAACGTTATGGTGCTGTCGCAGCCAAGGGATGTCTGTTGAAGGCTGACATACTCACCGGTTTCTGTATAGGTGGAACCGTTCCAGACCGTACTCCCACAAACAGTGTCATGAATCTCCGTTGTCTTGGCATGACCGACTGTCAGATGAAGCGTAACCGTGCTGTCGCAACCGTTTGCCATCGAGAATGTTTGAGTGTAAACACCTGACTGAGTGTATGTTTGGGTGTTCCATTGGTAACTCTCACAGGCTATCACGTCTTGAGAGGTATGAACCGACGGATATATCGTGGCATGGATTGTCAAGGTGCTGTCGCAGCCGCCAGCCGTGGTGAACTGCTGCGTATAACTACCTGTGGCAGTATAGGAGACCCCGTTAATCACCACCGCATCACAACCGACCGTGTCCAACTGTTCGTTATGATTCGGGAAATAAACCGTGTGGACAACGGTATCCGTACACGACATATTATGAAGTCCCGAAATGAGCCTGACCTGATAGGTCCCGGGAGCGGTATAGGTGTGGGTGGGACTATACTGCGTGCTGGTGGTACCGTCACCAAAATCCCAAATGGCATCATCACAAGGTTCATACACACTGTTAGGGGTGATACCGTCCTCGGAAACCTGACTCGTGTTTTGGAATTCACACGTACCATTACAGGTGTTCATGTTGCCGATAAAATCCGCAATAGGGTAACGTGGCCTCAAGGCGCCCTGAATGTAAAAGTAGCAGGAGTCCTTCTGCAAGGAGATCACTTTGCAAAAAATATTGTCCAAACTGTTCCCGGTAAGGGTGATAGCTCTGTCTGTGGAGAGAATCGTGTCGGGACTGCTCTCCCAGAACCATTCATAGCGGAAGCCGGCGGGAGCCATAAAGGTGCGGACGGTGTCGGTGCCGCAGAAGTCGGCCTTCATGCGCTTGCTCCCACAGTCCAAGTTGAAATAGGCGTAGCCGAAATGCGCTCCCCGCTCGCAATCGCGGGTGGTGAGACGTACTTTGACAATCTGTCCGTGATAGGGAGATATGTCCTTCCCCACCGTTGTCCATTCATTCCAAATCACGCCGGCGGAGGTCGTTGTCCAACCCAAACCGGAAGAAGCGATGAAATCCTCGTAGCCGCACACAAGGTCTATCAGCTGATTAGAGCTGTTCAGAATCTCCAGTGTGAAACGGGGCTGATCCTCGGGGGTGTGATTCGGATCCTCCATCACCACCGCATATTGCAGAATGAGAAGATCGGCCTCTGCAGTGTCAACCAAATACTGGATAGAGATACTCTCAGCCTCCGCACCCGTGTTTTGGTTACCCAACCGTATGGCGTAGTCCTTGCAGTCGGGAATGGTGGGGAGCATATAGTCGGTGTTTGCGTCGTATCCCAGGGTCGAGACTACCGCATGGCGGGTGTTTATTACTCCCGTATGTAAGTACGGGTTATCGAAATTTCCATACGTGCATGTGATGCCCGGATTTGACAAGTTTGACAGGTCAAAACAGCCGCCCGAGGAAAAGTTACCGGCACAATGGGTTTTAAAGGACGTTGTCCTCCAGTAGCCTGTTTGCGAAGAATCGCAAAGCGGTTTTACGTAGAAAAAATATTGGGATTCGGGAGACAATCCTGTGATTTGCAGGCTGTTGGTCGAAATCGTGTCAACATTGAGGTAGGAGGCAGCCTCGGAAGTGCCCCACCTGACCACCCATTGCGAGGCATTCGCGTCGGCATCCCACGACACCGAGGCGGACTCTGTTGTGATTTCACCCACAGTGATATGGGCGGCTGATGGACAAGGTAACGGAGTCATAAAAAGCTTGATGTTGGCCAAGCTTGAAGAAATCGTCCCCGAGGCTGTACCGGGGTGGAGTGCATAGGAGGAGTTGCTGTCGTCTCGCCGGTAAAGGACACTGTTGCCTGTGGAGGTATAATAGTATTTTGGCGTGCTGTGGTACTCGGGGGCTGTTTTCGCCACCACGATGACCAAATTCTCGGTGGCCGTATATTCAAACGGTGTGGAAAGGGTAATATATTGCCAACCAGTCGTATTAGGCAATGTGACGCCATTACTGGAATAGACCAATGTCAGTTCACTCGCAGGAAGCCAGTCTGTAGTAGAACTGTGAGCGGCGTTCTGCGTAGTGCCCATATACACTTTCAAGGAACTCATGGTGAAGGCGTAGGATGATGAACAGTCCCATCCTATCTGGGTGATATATCCCGATTGGTCGATGTCAGACGCGGCATAGATACATTGCGTCCAAGAGTGCTTGTAATAATTGTTGTACGGTGTCACATACGTGGTGTTTGTCCCATCACCCACAACAACTGTGGTTGTTTGAGAGAACAAGGACGATGACAGGGACAACAAGAATGCACCAACAACGCACACACAAACGGAGAAAAGCCTTTTATTCAACACGTTTCTTTTTCATTATTCGTCACGCGTTCAAATTATCAACAGCGTGAATCGCAAAAATCTTGCAAAAGTAAATAATCATCTGTTTTACTTACATCAAAAGTTATCAACCTGCTGTTCATAACGTTTTCAACCGTGTTCATAAGTCGGGTAAAGAAACAGTCGCCTAAAGAAACCACAAAAATTGTACATTTGCGCTTTCGTTCACCAAAAACTTAAAACAATGATTACCAACCCTATAGACGGAAAATTCGAACTGATTCCCCTACCCTACGCGGAGGACGCGCTCACGCCGGTGATCTCGGCGCAGACCATCCAGTTCCACCACGGCAAGCACTTGCAGGCCTACGTCAACAACCTCAACGCCGCACTGCCCGGCAGCCCGTTGGAGAACCTGCCCCTTGAGGAGGTCGTCGTGAAGGCCGATGGCGGCATGCGCAACAACGCCGGCCAAACCCTCAACCACAACCTCTACTTCCTCCAGTTCGCCCAGAAACCCGCCAAGTCCGCCCCGTCGGGACTGCTCGCCGCCGCCCTCGACCGCGACTTCGGCTCTATCAACAACTTCATGACCGAGTTCGTGCAGAAGGGCGTCTCCCTGTTCGGCTCCGGCTGGGTGTGGCTCGCCGCCGACGAGGAAGGCAAGCTGCAGATCACCCAGGAGCCCAACGCCGGCAACCCACTCCAGCATGGCCTCCACCCGCTGCTTACCTTCGACGTGTGGGAGCATGCCTACTACCTCGACTACCAGAACCGCCGCGCCGACCAGCTCAAGGACCTCTTCCGCATCCTCGACTGGACCGTGATTGAGAACCGTTACGCCGAAGTGCTGAAATAGAGACTGTTATGGCTACGCGAAGGAAAAATACCGAGAGCGTCATCTCGTTAGACTCGTTCGGCAGCGCCAACAACTACTGGCTCTGCTGGGTGAAGTCGCCCTTGACGCACCTCGCCTTCGCCAACCAAGTGCAGAAACGGCTCAAACAGCCCTGCGCCTACATTGGGGACATCACCCTGGACGAAATCCATCCGGACCTGAAATTCCCGATGTATTTCACCTCTTTCAATCAGGAACTTGAAATCGACCTGGTGATTCTGGCCAACAAAACCACCGCCCCGCTTTCCCTCTCGATGGGACAACAGAACCCGCTTTTCGGCGGACTGCTGTTCGAAGACGACTACTATCTCTTCAACAATCAGGGGTTTACGAAAATCCTGTTCTCCTACCCGCAAGCCGACTACCTGTTCCTGCTCTCCGCCGACAAGCAGGCCGACATCGAAGACTATATTGCGATGCTGCCCCTCGCGGCCGACCACAAAATCCTATGCCAGAACACGCCCCAATACATCGCGCAGGAGCAGAAAAAAAGCAAACAGGTGCTGGACTTCCTACAATATTTGTATTATGAATCAGAAGCCGCCGTGAAGGAATACCGGCGGAAGAAATTATTCCAGAAGCTGCACCACAAGATGTCGGTAGCAGAGGCCAACTACGGGAAACTCAAATTCCCGATGGAAGACAACCGTATGATTACCAGCGATTTATTAAGACGTGAAGATGTATGACCGCAAACGAAGAAACCCTTAGCACTGCCGGCATGTTCGACCGCACGGAGCGGTTGCTCGGTGCCGAGGCGATGGCGCGTTTAGCCAACGTTCGCGTCATTCTCTTCGGTGTGGGCGGCGTAGGCGGCTGGTGCGCCGAAAGCCTCGTGCGCAGCGGCGTGCGCCACCTTACCCTCGTGGACTGCGATACCGTGAACGTCACCAACCTCAACCGGCAGGTGCAGGCCACCACCGAGACTGTCGGAAAATTGAAGGTTGAGGTTCTCCGCGACAGGCTCCTCTCCATCAATCCCGATGCCGACATCACCGTCCGCGCCGAAGTCTATGCCGCCGACACCGCCGACAGCTTCCACCTCGAAGCGTACGACTTCGTAATCGACGCCATTGACAGCCTCTCACCCAAGGCCCACCTCATCCTCCACGCCACCAGCCTCCCCGTGACGTTGTTCTCTTCCATGGGCTCGGCCCTCAAACTCGACCCGACCAAGATCCGCGTCGCGGAGTTCTGGAAAGTCAGCTACTGCCCGCTCGCCCGCGGTCTGCGCAAGAAGTTCAAGCACTGGCAGCAATACCCCGAGCGCAAGTTCCTCTGCGTCTACTCCCCCGAAGTCCTGGCCAACCAACCCACCGACCTCGAAGAAGACACCACTCCCGACGCCTTCCACAAGGTACAGACCAACGGCACCGTCGCCCACATCACCGCCATCTTCGGCTTCACCCTCGCCGGCCTCCTCGTACAGACGGTGGCACAGAGTGGTCCGCCTGAGATATAGTAATTAACCTATTCCAAGAGGGCTGCAAGCCCGACACATGTCAACCCAGGGTGAACGCAGTGAGCCCTGGGACAACCAAAAGGGCTGAAAGCCCGACCTATGTCAACCCAGGGTGAGCGAAGCGAGCCCTGGGACTACCAAAAAGGGCTGAAAGCCTGAAGTATGCCAACCCAGGGTGAACGCAGTGAGCCCTGGGATAATCAAAAACAAACCATCATGTTAGAACAAACCATCAACAACGACATCAAAGCGGCCATGTTAGCCCGCGAGTCACAGAAACTGAACGCGTTACGTGCAGTGAAATCCGCCATCCTGCTGGCCAAGACCCAGAAAGGCGGCAACGGAGACCTCGACGAGGAGTCCGAAATCAAGATCCTGAAGCAGTTAGTGAAGCAACGCCAGGAATCTGCGGAGACCTACCGCGCCCAGAACCGCGAGGACCTCGCCGAAGAGGAGGAGTACCAACTCGGCATCATCAAAGCCTACCTGCCGAAAATGCTTTCCCTTGAGGAGGTGGAGGCCATCGTCAAGAACATCATCGCCGAGGGCGGCTTCAGCGGGATGAAAGACATGGGCAAGGTGATGGGCCAGGCCACCAAAGCCTTCGCCGGCAAGGCCGACAACAAGACGGTCTCCGACATCGTGAAACAGCAGTTAGCGCAATAGGCGATGCGGTACTACATCGTGGCGGGCGAGGCCTCCGGCGACCTGCACGCATCCAACCTCATCAAGGCCATCCGGCAGAAAGACCCCGAAACGCAGTTTCGCGGCTGCGGCGGCGACCTCATGCGCGACGCCGGCGCGGAGCTGCTGCTCCACTACAAGGAGATGGCCTTCATGGGGTTCTGGGAGGTCTTTGTCAACCTCAGGACCGTATTGGGCAATATAAAATGCTGTAAAACAGACATTCTGGCATGGGCTCCCGACGTGCTTGTGCTCGTCGACTACCCCGGCTTCAACCTGCGCATCGCTGAGTTTGCCAAACAGCGCGGCCTCAAGACCGTCTATTACATCTCGCCGCAGATCTGGGCCTGGAAGAAGGGCCGCATAAAGCAGATCAAGCGCGATGTGGATGAAATGATGGTGATTTTGCCGTTCGAGAAGGAATTCTACGCCAAAAACGGCATGGACGTGCACTACGTAGGCCATCCGCTTTTAGACGCCGTGAGCCGCGACCTGCCCGAACGACCGGAAGTCCGCAATTTCCGGAATGACAACGGGTTGGACGACCGCGAGATTATCGCGCTGCTGCCCGGCAGCCGCCGACAGGAGGTCAACGCGCTGCTGCCGCAGATGCTGACAATGGCAGAAATCTTTCCGCAATACCAGTTTGTGGTATCGACGGTATCATGGTTGCCGAAAGAATTGTACGATAGGATTTTACGTTCTCATGTCCATCCCGTAGAGACGGGGCATGCCCCGTCTCTACAGAACGGTGATGTGACGGTAAACCTCAACGTCCGCACCGTCTGCGGCAACACCTACGCGCTGCTGGCCAACGCGAAGGCCGCCATCGTGGCCTCCGGAACGGCCACCTTGGAGACCGCCATGATCGGCACCCCGCAGGTGGTCTGCTATGCCGGCAGCGAGATTTCCTACCTTATAGCCAAGCACTTGATCTCGGGAATCAACTACATTTCCCTGCCGAACCTCATTATGGACGCGCCGGTTGTAACCGAACTCATCCAGCACGACTACAATACGGAAAGGTTAGAAAAAGAACTGCGCCTCATCACGGAAGACGCGGAACACGTCGCCGCCATGAAGGCGCAGTATAAGGAATTGTACACGAAACTCGGCAACGGGTCAGCCTCGATGAACGCCGCCGAGGTGGTAGTAGATGCCGCCCGGAAATAGAACTACCAAATCAGCTTGAAGCCCGTGCTGTGCACATTGACAATCTGCACATTGGGCTCGCTTTTCAGCAGCTTGCGCAGCCGCGTGATGTAGACATCCATGTTGCGGCTGTTGTAGAAGCTGTCCTCGCCCCAGATTTTCTTGAGCGCGTAGCTGCGGTAGAGCACGTCGTTGCGCTGTTCGTAAAGCATGTCGAGCAGGGCACCCTCGCGGGAAGTCATCTTCTGCTCCTCGCCGTTGATGATAAGCACGTGCCGTTTGCGGTCGAACTGGATGTTGCCAATATTGACAATCTGGTCGCCCTCATCTTCCTGCGCTTCCGTGCGACGCAGCAGCGCCTGCATCCGCGCCAGCAGAATCTCCATGGTGAACGGCTTCGTGATGTAATCGTCACCGCCGATAGAGAGTCCCTTGATCATATCCTCCTGCATCGTCTTGGCTGTCAAGAAGATAATCGGGATTCGCTTATCCATCTTGCGGATTTCCTGCGCCAACGTGAACCCGTCCTTGATGGGCATCATCACATCAATGAGGCAAAGGTCGAACTCGTTGGTGCAGAAGAGTTCGTAGGCAGCTTCGCCGTTGTTGGCGTGTTTCACGTCGAAGCCCTTGCCGGTGAGCACGGTGGTGAGCACCTTGCCTAAATTCATGTCGTCTTCGGCCAAAAGTATGCGTTTGTTCTCCATAATCGCGAATTTTCAAATGAAAAGGCAAAAATAAAAAAAATATGGTTTCACGCTTATTTATTTTTCTTAAAAAGCCTATATGCTGTAAAAATATCAAAAAAAATCATACCTTTGCGACCGTTTTTCTCAAAAGAGAATTTGGGTATAAATAATTGAAAGATAAACTGATATGGAAATCATAACCACTGTTGAAAGACTGCAGGACGTGGCCGTTCGCGAACGCGCCGCCGGCAAAACCATCGGCATGGTGCCCACGATGGGCGCCCTCCACGAAGGTCACCTGTCGCTCATCCGCCGCGCACACGAGGAGAACGACGTCGTGTTCTGCTCCATCTTCGTGAACCCCGTGCAGTTCAACAACGCCGAGGACCTGCAAAAGTACCCCCGCACGTTGGAGGCCGACGTGCAGCTCATCGGCGACCTGGCCGACTACGTGTTCGCCCCCTCTGTGGAGGAGGTCTTCCCCGTGGCGCCCTCCGAGGTCTATGACTTCGGCTCCGTGGCCAACGTGATGGAAGGTGCCGCCCGTCCGGGACACTTCAACGGCGTGGGCGTCATCGTGCGCCGCCTGCTCGAATGGGTGCGCCCGCACAAGTCCTACTTCGGCGAGAAGGACTACCAGCAGATCGCCGTCGTGAAGGAGATGTGCCGCCAATGCCGCATCCTCTCCGAGATTGTCCCCTGCCCCATCGTGCGCGAGCCCAACGGTCTGGCCATGAGCTCCCGTAACCGCCGCCTCTCGGTCCACGAGTTCGAAATCGCCGCCAACATCCACCGCATCCTCGAAGCGTCCAAGGCATGCGCCACCCTCCAGGAAATCAAGCAATTCGTGGAGAGCGAGATTGACAAGATTCCTGAGTTCCAGCTCGACTACTTCGAACTCGCCGACGCCGCGACCCTCCAAACCGCCGACACCCTCGACAACCCGCACGGCGTGATGGGGTTCATCACCGTCTATGTCGGCCCGGTGCGGCTCATTGATAATGTGAGGTATTTTTAACAAAGACATAATGATTGTAGGGGCGAATAATCATTCGCCCCTACAAACCGGATTCTACAACCGATAACCCTTTACCGAAATGAACATCGAAATCCTGAAATCGAAAATTCACCGCGCCACCGTCACGGAGGCCAACCTCCACTACGTGGGCAGCATCACCGTCGACGAGGCGCTGATGGAGGCCGCCAACCTGATCGAGAACGAGAAGGTGCAGGTGCTGAATGTCAACAACGGCGAGCGTCTGGAGACCTACGTCATCAAGGGCGCGAAAGGCTCGGGCGTGATCTGCCTCAACGGCGCCGCCGCCCGCAAAGCCGCCGTCGGCGACATCGTCATCATCCTCTCCTACGCCTCCATGGACTTCGAGGAGGCCAAAACCTTCAAACCCGCCATCGTCTTCCCTAACGCGGAGAACCACATTTAAAAAATAACACATTGAGCAGCCCCTTCCCCTCCTTTGGAGGGGTGCCCGAAGGGCGGGGTGGTAAAGCAAAACGCACGAAGTGCAATTAACCCCACACAAGCGAAGCGCAGTGTGAGGCATCCCAAAAACCAACAACCTGTTATCAAGAAAGACATGTACAAACTCATCCTCATACGACACGGACAAAGCGAATGGAACCTGTCGAACCAGTTCACGGGCTGGACGGACGTGGACCTCACGCCGCAGGGCATTGAAGAGGCCAAGCAGGCGGGCCGCGTGCTGCGCGACGAGCCCGGCATCGACATCCGCTACACCTACACCTCCTTCCTGAAACGCGCCATCAAGACGCTGAACTACGTTCTGGAAGAGATGGACCGTCTTTGGCTGCCGGTCTACAAGACCTGGCGACTGAACGAAAAACACTACGGCGCCCTGCAGGGGCAGAACAAGAAGCAGGCCGTGGAGGTCTATGGCGAAGAGCAGGTCACCAAGTGGCGCCGCAGCTACGACGTGCAACCCCAGCCGCTGGCCGACGACGACCCGCGCCACCCGAAGTTCGACATCCGCTACCAGGACATCAAGTTCAAGGCCGCCCGCCCCGCCACAGAATCGCTGATGGACGCCACCAAGCGCATCATCCCGCTGTGGAACGTCAACATCGTGGAATCGCTGCGCGAGTACAAGCAGGTGCTCGTCGTGGCCCACGGCAACAGTATCCGCGGTATCATCAAGTTCATGAAGAACATGTCGAACGAGGAGATCGTGAAGCTCAACATCCCCACCGGCGTACCGTACCTGCTGGAACTCGACAGCGAGATGCAGGTCATCAGCGACCGCTACCTCGGCCTCTCCGAAGAGGAGCTGAAGGCCAAGCAGGAAGGCGTCGCAAACCAGACAAAAGCTTAGTTTTTATTGCGGAAATTGCGGAAATTGCGGAAATTGCGGAAATAATGCGGAAACCTTATACAAAAGCCCCGGAGTGGATCTTCGGGGCTTTGTTTTGGTGTTCCATGCGATAAAAGGGATGCGTAGGTCCTTGCTAGCCAAACAACACTTCCACGAAGTCTTTTGGCAATATTACATTCTCCAAGTCTATAGCCTGCTTGAACAGAGGCGCAATCTCCTCGTCCGCGAATCCGGCTATTCCGCAGCCGATACGAGTAACAAGGAACTTGAACTCTGGATGATGTTTGGCAAACTCAACAAACTCATCCACGTAGGGTTCGATGGTCTCTACCCCACCCTGCATGGTGGGAATGGCATAACTCTGTCCTTGCAGCCCAACGCCCTGTCCCCAAACCGCACCAAAGCGATCATAGGCCAGGCGTGCCGCGCCGCCGCCATGCGAGCCGGCGAGGTTGCTGCCGAACACGAAAATTTCGTTGGGTTTCAGTTCTGTTATTCTCTCGGGGGTGTAATCTCTGTTATACATAATCTTTGATGTTTATTGTTTACTGTTCAATATCTTGGATGTATTTCAAAAGACACATAGAGACGCAAAACATTGCGTCTCTACATAGCCGAATATTCGGTATTCCTTGGAAAGATCAAGCACCTACTACCGTCTTCCCCGCGCCTTCATCGCACGCATCATTCCGCGGGTCTTGCCGGAGCCGTTGTTTACGGCCTTCATCACCTTGCGGATTTCGTCGAACTGCTTGATGAGACGGTTCACGTCCTGGATGTCGCGGCCGGAACCCCGCGCGATGCGCTTGCGGCGCGAACCGTTGATAATGTCAGGATTGGCGCGTTCCTCGGGCGTCATCGACTGGATCATCACCTCCACGCTCTTGAAAACGTCGTCGTCGATGTCCATGTTGCGGATGATCTTGCCCATGCCAGGGATCATGCCCATCAAATCCTTGACGTTGCCCATCTTCTTGATTTGCTGGATCTGCTGGTTGAAGTCGTTGAAGTCGAACTGATTCTTGGCCAACTTCTTGGAAAGCTTCGCGGCCTCCTCGTCGTCGAATTGCTCCTGGGCGCGCTCCACGAAGGAACGGATGTCGCCCATGCCGAGGATGCGCTCGGCCATACGCTCGGGATGGAAGACGTCCAACGCCTCCATCTTCTCGCCGGTGCCGATGAACTTGATGGGCTTGCCGGTGACCTTGCGGACAGTCAACGCGGCACCGCCACGGGTGTCGCCGTCGAGCTTGGTAAGGATCACGCCGTCGAAGTTGAGCTTGTCGTTGAAGGCCTTGGCAGTGTTCACCGCGTCCTGACCGGTCATGGCATCCACCACGAAGAGAATCTCCTGCGGATTGACGGCCTCCTTGATGTTGCCGATCTCGTCCATCATCTCCTCATCGACCGCGAGACGGCCGGCGGTATCGATGATCACGACGTCGTAGCCGTAGTCCTTGGCGTACTTCACGGCGTTCTTGGCAATCTCCACGGGCTTCTTGTTGTCGGGTTCGGTGTAGACCTCCACGCCGACCTGCTGGCCGAGCACCTGCAACTGGTCGATGGCGGCCGGACGGTAGACGTCGCAGGCAACCAACAACGGTTTCTTGCCGCGCTTGGTTTTCAACAGATTGGCGAGTTTCGCACTGTGGGTGGTTTTACCGGAACCCTGAAGACCGGCCATCAGGATGATGGCGGGCGAGCCCTTGAGGTTGATGTCCACGGCCTCGCTGCCCATCAAAGCGATGAGCTCGTCGTAGGTAATCTTGACCATCAACTGGTTGGGCGACACGGCATTGATGACATTCATGCCGATGGCCTTCTCCTTCACACTGTTGGTGAATTCCTTGGCGATGGCATAGCTCACGTCGGCATCGATGAGCGCCTTGCGGATTTCCTTGGTGGTCTCGGCCACGTTGATCTCGGTAATTCTTCCCTGCCCGCGCAGCACTTTGAACGAGCGTTCCAGTCTTTCTGACAAACTTTCAAACATTATCTTGCGTCTTTATTGTTCAACATTTATTATTATTTCCGATTTTCGGAAAACGGCGGCAAAGATACGATTTTTTAACATTGACTTTCACCCTCCGAAATCATCGTAGTGAATCATCTCCTTGGTGACGCCAAGACTGTCCAACATCTTCAGCACCGCCTGCAGCATCATCGGGGGACCGCAGATGTAATACTCGATATCCTCGGGGGCAGGATGGTCTTTCAGGTATTGCGCGTAAATCACCTCGTGGATAAAGCCCGTGAAGCCCGTCCAGTTGTCCTCGGGCAGCGCGTCGGAAAGAGCAATGTGGAACTCGAAGTTGTCGTGGTCTGCCGCCAGTTGCTCGAACTCGTCCATGTAGAAAAGCTCCTTGCGCGATCGGCCGCCGTACCAGAAGGTGGTCTTCCGCTGCGTATTCTTCACCTTGAACTGGTCGAAAATATGCGAGCGCATGGGGGCCATGCCCGCGCCGCCGCCGATGAACATCATCTCGCGGTCGGTGTCCTCCACGAAGAAGTCACCGTAAGGTCCTGACACAAAGACTTTATCGCCGGGTTTCAGACTGTAAATATACGATGAAGCGACGCCAGGATTCACCTTCTCCATCCGCCCTTTCTTGCGGTTGAACGGCGGGGTGGCGATACGAACGTTGAGCATCACGATGCCGTTCTCCGCCGGGTAGTTGGCCATGGAATAGGCACGCACCGTGGGCGAGCTGTTCTTCATCCGCAGGTCGAAAAGCCCCATCTTCTGCCAGTCGGCGCTGTAAGGCTCGTCAATGGCCATGTCGGCGAAGTTGACGGTGCAGGCGGGAATGTCAATCTGGATGTAGCCACCGGAACGAAAATCCATCACCTCACCGTCAGGCAGTTGCAACACCAATTCCTTGATGAAAGTGGCCACGTTGCGGTTGGAAACGACCGTACATTCCCACTTCTTGATGCCGAAAAAGCTCTCAGGAATCTCGATTTCCATATCTTCGCGCACCTTCACCTGACAGAAAAGGCGGTAATGCTCGTCGGCCTCTTTGCGGGAGATGTGCGCCAGTTCAGTGGGCAGAATCTCGCCGCCGCCGGAGAGCACCTTTCCCCTGCACGTACCGCAAGAGCCGCCCCCGCCGCACGCCGACGGCACAAACACCTTCCCGTCGGCCAACGCCTGCAGCAGCGTACACCCTCGCTCGTGTTCAATCTCCCGCTTCCCGTTAATGGTGATTTTCACATTCCCCTCCGGAATCATCTTCTTGCGGGCAAACAACAGCACAGCGACTAATAACCAGATGATTATCAGGAAGATGATGATGGCTGATATGATAGTTAGTACATTCATCTATGATAGTTTCAAGTTTCAAGTTTCAAGATTCAAGTTTCAAGTTTCAAGTTTCAAGTTTCAAGTTTCAAGTTTCAGGTTTCAGGTACGGCTCAATTTGAAACTTGAAACCTGAAACCTGAAACCATAATCTACATTCCCAAAAACGCCATAAACCCCATTCCAAGCAGTCCCGTGATGATGTACGCGATGCCGTTGCCCTGCAGTTTGGGCGGAATCTTCGCGTACTTGAGCCGTTCGCGGATGGCGGCGAAGGCGGTGATGGCCAAGAGCCAGCCGATGCCCGATCCGACCGCGTAGGCCAAGCTGTGCGCCACCGTCGGGAAGTTGCGTTCCTGCATGAAGAGCGAGCCGCCGAGAATGGCGCAGTTCACGGCGATAAGCGGCAGGAAAATGCCCAACGTCATGTAGAGCACAGGCAGGTACCGCTCGAAAACCATCTCCAACAGCTGCACAATGCCCGCAATCACCGCGATAAAGATAATCAGCGACAGGAACGAGAGGTCCGTGCCGGCGAACCGCGCACTCACCCATGTGAGCGCTCCTTCGCGAAGGAGGTATTTGTCTATCAGATAGTTGACAGGCACAGTGACGGTCAGCACAAAGCAGACGGCCAGGCCCAGCCCAAAGGCGGTCTTCACGTTCTTGGAGACAGCCAAATAGGAGCACATCCCTAAGAAGTAGGCGAAGACCATGTTGTCGATAAAGACCGAACGAACAAATATGTTGAAAATATCCGACATCATAACTCTAAACTCTTATCTATATACTCTTATCTCTTAACCGTTCCCCTGCTTATCCAAATAATCGTTCCTATCAATATCAGCGCCATCGGCGGCAGAATCATAAGCCCGTTGTTGAGGTAGCCGGCGGTGTACCAGCTGTCCGGGACGACTTGGTGGTTCCACAGTGTGCCCGAACCGAGAAGTTCACGGAAGAAGGCCACCACCACGAGCACCAAGCCATAGCCGAGGCCGTTCATCATGCCGTCCATGAGCGAGGACAACGGCTTGTGCGACAACGCGAAAGCCTCCAACCGGCCCATAATGATGCAGTTGGTGATAATCAGCCCGACGAACACCGAGAGCATCTTGCTCTCGTCGTAGAGATACGACTGTAGCAGCAAATCCACCAAGATGACGAAGAAGGAGACCACCAACAATTGGACAATAATACGGATACGCGGAGGTATCGTATTGCGCATCAGCGAGATGAAAAAGTTGGAACATGCGCACACCACGGTCACGGAGAGGGCCATGACCACGGCAGGCTTTAGCTGCGCCGTAACCGCCAATGCCGAGCAGACGCCGAGCGTCTGCACCAGAATGGGGTTGTCTTTGCTGAGAGGTCCGAGGTACTTTTTCATGGCATTAATTGTGAATCGTGAATTGTGAATTGTAAATTGAGGACCGCATCATATCATCCACCCCCCGCGAGGTGATGGTCGCGCCAGAGATAGCATCAACACGGTTTTCGTCGGCAATTTCGGGGGAGGTGCCCGGCTTCAACACCCTGACAGACACGAAATTGCCGTCCTTGTCGTAGAGTTTCTTCCCTTCGAAGGCTTTCATAAACGCCTCTTCGGTAATCTTCGCACCCAAACCAGGCGTCTCCGACTTGTGGTCGAAACAGACACCTTTGAGCGTCTGTCCGTCCGCCGAAACCACCACATAGCCCCAAATCGGTCCCCAGAGACCTTTACCATCGAGGCGCACGGCAATGCCGGATGTGCCGTCGGAACAGACGACCCTATACTGTTGGTCATCTTCGGTCAGCGGCTCGGCAAGGTTCGAGAACGCCTCCACGGCTTTCGAACGGTCGATGTCATGTCCCGCCGCCCGCAGGATCTGCTGGCACTTTTCGGCTTGCTTGTTGCGGTCACGACGCGGCGCCAATCCTGTGTAAACGAGGGTGAGCACCACGGCGATGACGACGACCAAGGCGGTGATGTATAGGAAGATGTAGGTGTTGGTGAAGTTCTTCATTCTACTGGGTTATTGTCCCAGGGCTCGCTACAGCTCACCCTGGGTTAGCATACGTCGGGCTTACAGCCCTTTTTGGAAAAAGTTCAAATATTATCATTGTTAACTATTAACTATTGCCTTTTGCCTAATGCCTGTTGCCTCCTTCGTTTAATGTGCCTTTGGACCACGCAGTAGTCAATCAGCGGGGCGAAGATGTTCATCAGCAGGATGGCGAGCATCATGCCTTCGGGGTAGCCTTTGTTGAGGGTGCGGATGAGGATGGCGAGGATGCCGATGAGGAGTCCGTAGATGTATTTGCCGTCGCGGGTGTGCGCGGCGGTGACGGGGTCAGTAGCCATGAAGACCGCGCCAAACATAAAGCCACCCATCAGCAGCTGGTCGTGGGCTTCAACGGGGCAAAGTCCCGTGACATGGAAGATGGCCGCTGTCAGATAGCCGCCGGTGAAGACGGAGAGCATAATGCGCCAGTCGGCCACCTGCGTGAAAAGGAGGATGGCCGCACCCAACAGGATGGCCAGTTTGCAGGTCTCCCCGATGCAGCCAGGAATAGCGCCAAAGAACAGTGTCGCCGTGGAAGGCACCGCCTCGGGGTGACCGTTCATGACGAAGGATAACGGGGTCGCGCACGTAACGGCATCAACACCGGAAACCCAGACTTGGTCGCCGGAAATTACCGACGGGTAGGCGAAGAAGACGAAAGCGCGAGCCAACAACGCAGGGTTCAGGAAGTTGTAGCCCGTACCGCCGAAGACCTCCTTGCCGAAGATTACGGCGAAGATGGTGGCCACGGCAACAATCCACAATGGCACATCGGGCGGCATAATCATGGGGATGAGAAAGCCCGTGACGAAGAATCCCTCCGCCACCTCCTCCTTGCGGATCTGCGCGAAGAGCACCTCCACGCCGAGTCCGCTGACGTAGGTCACGATGACCAACGGCAGCCACTTCAGGAAGCCGTACCAGAGACATTGCCAACGAGTTGCAATGCTACCACCATTATTAATCATATCGAAGTGCTGAAAACCAACGTTCCACCAGCCGAACACCAACGCGGGAGTCAGCGCAATCATCACCGTAATCATGATGCGCTTCATATCGACCGCGTCGCGGACGTGGCAACGGCCGTCAGTGACCGTCGCGGGCGTGCGCAGGAACGTGTCCATGGCGTCGAGCAGGGCGTTAAATCTATGTGGTTTTTCAGACATATCTCCAAAAAGTTGGCAAATGTACACAAATTTTAAATATGCACAGACATCATGAAATTGCCGCATGTAGAGACGGGGCATGCCCCGTCTCTACGAATAACAGAGGAAAGTAACCTATTATCGCCTAACCGTCTCAAAAGAGATGACCCTGATCACCCACGCGTTCTCCAACTCGTTCAGTTTCTTGGTGTCGATGTCGGAAAAGTCGATGGTAAGGGTTCCCTTTTTGTCCTGTTTCCACTTCAGCATGGTGTAGGCTTCCCCTTTTTCGCCGTGGTAGCTCACCTCATACTCCGTGCCTAACAGGATCATCCCATCTTTCGGA
>Ga0310696_10002370_pt1 | contig 25158 bp, 16 predicted proteins | sample AusTroGonzalo_MG_4_FD_203885 | JGI IMG/M metagenome (GOLD analysis project Ga0310696, IMG submission 203885) | Bovine rumen microbial communities from tropical cattle in Woodstock, Queensland, Australia - Gonzalo_02 (v2) (version 2) | ecosystem: Host-associated > Mammals > Digestive system >...
TACACAAACGGTCACTCCAAGAGAGTTGCAACTTACACAAGACTCATTGCCCAGAAGATGGGTTATGAAGGTGAGGAACTGGACAGAATCTACTACGTTGCCCTGCTTCATGACTGCGGAAAGATCGGAGTTCCTGACCATATCCTCGGGAAACCGGGAAAGCTTACTGATGAAGAGTTTGAGATAATCAAATCACATACAGTGCGCGGAGGAGAAATCCTGAGCAGCTTCAAGAGTCTTGAGAATGCAGGAGAAGGAGCTCTGTTCCACCATGAGAGGTTTGACGGCAAGGGCTATCCGGAGGGAAGGGCAGGAAAGGACATCCCTCTGATTGCAAGAATGATTTGTGTGGCTGATTCCTTTGACGCAATGAACACAAATCGTGTATACAGGAAGAGACTGTCAAAACAACAGATAGTAGATGAGCTTGAGAAGGGCAAGGGATCACAGTTTGACCCGGAGATTGCAGATATCATGCTCAAACTTATCAGTGATGGCAGAATATTCATGGAAGACTGAGGTTTTATGAAGACTAAACTACCCAGGTTTAAAACAAGGACAAGATACATTCTTCTTATCGTAACCCTCGTAGTACTGGTTGCTGCACTCGTGGCAGGAATTGTTATTCTAAGCACGGTAAACTTCTCAGCTGCCATTCGTGAAAGCCGGGCAAAGGCTGTTGTAGGTGCTGCAAAACTTGCTGTAACCGAGATAAACGCAGACAAGATTGATTACTGGTATGAAAACGGAAAGGACGCGGAGTACCGTGAAACAGAAAACGAGCTGAATGAGATTCTCTATTCAACCCCCTACCTTCAGTATCTTTATGTTTACAAGATTCTCCCGGACGGCTGCCACGTAATATTTGATTTCTGGTCACCATCTGATAGCGACAGGGAAACACCACCCAGCCAGTTAGGCGATTTTATTGACTTTGATCCCTCTTTTGAGCCTCTTATTCCGGACCTTCTTGCCGGAAGAGAAATTGATTTGATGGAAAGCAACGACACCTATGGCTGGCTTCTGACACAGTATGAGCCAATCTACGATTCAACGGGAAAATGTGTTGCCTACGTTGGTGTTGATATTTCAATCCTTGAGATTTATGAATATACAAACCACATTCTGATGAAGATTATCAGCTACGTTATGCTGTTCTCCATCTTCAGCCTTCTTATCGGAATAAGAATGTCAATGCTTGCAAGACACGCCGATCAGATGGATGCCATTATGGAGAAGAGCAAACGCGACAGAAAACTTCTTGATGAATTCATAACAGCATTCGCAACCGTCATCGATTTGAAGGACTCTTATACCCAGGGCCATTCGTTCCGCGTTGCAGAGTATACCGAGATGCTTTCAAGAGAGCTGGGATATGATGATGAGACTGTTGAAAGGTACCACAACATAGCCCTGCTGCACGATATTGGAAAAATCGGTATTCCGGATGAGGTTTTGAACAAGCCAGGAAAGCTCAGCGAAGAGGAATTTGCGCTGATCAAGTCCCACACAACCAGAGGCTACGATGTACTTAAGAACATCAGCCTGATGCCGGAAATCGCCGTAGGCGCCCAGTCTCACCATGAAAGACCGGACGGAAAGGGCTATCCCAACGGACTGAAAGAAGGCGAGATTCCGCGCGTTGCCCAGATTATCGCCGTTGCCGATACCTTTGATGCAATGTACTCAACCAGAAAGTACAGAAAGCGCATGAACTTTGAGAAGGTTGTTTCAGTCATCAAGGAAGCCAAGGGAACCCAGCTTGAAGGGGATGTTGTTGATGCCTTCCTCAGAATAGTCGAAAGGGGCGGATTCCGTGCAGAGGATGACTTCGGCGGCGGAAGCGAAGAAAGTATCGATAATATCAGCGGTCAGAAGTCCGAATAAGATAGAAACCCAAAAGCAATGAACAGACAATGAACTCTTCTGCTACGGACTGAGGTGCCGTGAAGAGTGCATTTGTCTGCACTGCAGCAGTGGGATATGTGAAAAGCCATGCTGCAACAATGTTGTTCCCAATGTGCAGACCAAGAGGGAACTCTATTGAACGGTCTCTCAGATAGAAGAGCATCAGAACCGCACCGAATACAAAGTAAAAAAGCATACTCGGAACTGCGTTTGCAACAACCTCGGGGTTCTGGAAATGGGCAACTGAGAAAAGCAGTGCAGATGCAATGACAACCTTTACTACAGGCGGATTCTCCATTGCTGCAAAGTTTGCAATAAAGGCTCTGAACATCAGCTCTTCAGCAAAGGCTGCAAGTATTATCAGAACAAGTGACAAAAGCCACTCATAGAGACGTGAAGAATCAAATGTGAAAACAAAAGTTCCCGGATTCAGAAGCATCCTTCCAAGAGTAAGCAGGCTCAGAAGTCCTGCCATAAGGAAGAAACCGGAAAAAAATCTTCTGAATGAGAACTTTTCTCCTTTCTTAATGAAAAGAATTCTTATATCAAAGTTCAGAAACTTTTTGCAGATTGCAAGGAAGACCGCAATCATCACTGCATAGCGAAGTGATGCTGCAATCAGGCCGCCCTGGGGCAGGATGATTGAAAGCACAAAATACAGAACGTAGGTGAGAGGAAGTGCAAAACACCACTTAACAAAAATGCTCATCAGAATCAGAGTAATGATTCTTTCATTTGTTATCAAGTTTTGTTACTTTATTAGTAAGTCATGAGCCTTCAGAATAAGATTTTCAAACTGATTGAAGAGCAGAAACTGCTTGTATTCCCAAACCAGATTTCAGCTGACAGCTGGGCGGACTACTATGCCGAGATGAACGTGGGAAAAGCTGTCTTTACAGACAAACTGGTTTCATGGGACAGATTTGCAGATTCCTGCACTCAGATACCTCAGAATGCAGAGAAGGCGGAAATATCCCACAGGCTTTTCTTTGTTTCTGACTACTTGAAGAAAGAAAAACTGAACACCCTCTGTCCTCCCGATTATCCTCAGAGCAGGGCCAACTTTGAAGATGAAATTGCCTGTGCTTTACCGGATCTGCCAAAGACACTTGAGGACGGTAATCTGGACTATGCTCTGAAAGCAGACATTACAAGGCTTCTTGGTGCCTACAAGCAGTATCTTGAACAGAACAATCTTTATGAACGCTCATTTCTTGTCCCGGATCTTTCAAAGGCTCCTGAGGGAACAACTGTTGTCTTTGCCTCCGCATTGACAGACGGCAACTCTGAAGGTCTTGCCTCACTTGAAGCTGAGGCTGAGGACCTTACCGGGAAAATAAAGGTTTTTGACAATGCTCTTGCTGAAATAAGATACACATTTGAACAGATAAGGAATCTTCTCAAAAGTGGCTGTGCCGGCTCTGACATAAAGGTGACAACAGCATCAAAGGAAATGTATCCGTGGCTTGAGGAAGAAGCCAGGAGGGCAGGTGTTCCGATCAGCATTGTAAGGGGAAGAAAGCTTTCTGAATTCGATGCGGGAAAACTGTTCAGTGCCATAAAGAATGTTGTCTCAAACCGCTGGAGCACAGAGAGCGTCCAGAACCTGCTTCTCAATCCGGCATTCCCGATAAAAGACAGAGCAGAGTTTGAAAAACTTGTCTCTTTTGCAGTTGAATACAAGGTTGTTCCGTCTGACGGAGCTTCTTCTTGGTCTTTCAAACTTGGAGACAAACCACTGACTCCAAGGTTTGTACTTTTAAGAGACAGAATACAGGCGTTTGAGAGTGCAAAGACGTTTGATGCATTAAGACAGGCTATCCACGCCTTTGAAGATGATTTCCTCTGTGAAGGTCAGGAAGATTTCAAGACTGTTTACACAAGGTGCATGGAGGCTCTTGAAAGTCTTATTTCCATCAGAGAGACAGCTCCTTCCTCTTCTGTCTTCGATTTCTTCCTCAGACTTTTGTCCATGACACCTTACACGCCTAAAACACCGGCAGATGCAATTGCCGTTTACACATATCCATCCAACGCTGCAATGGTTGTAAAACATCATTTTGCCATTGGTTTCAGTGACACTGACACTGTTGCACAGCGCAGGGTTCCGCCGTTTACAGACAGAGAAGGGCTTCCTGTAACAGACGGCCTGATCAGTTCATATCTGGCCTGCGGCGCACAGGTCTCATGCGCAGTAAAGTCATACTCAGGAGAGGTCTCTGTTCCGTCATTCTTTACAGACAGGAAACAGACTGAAGAAATAAAGGGAATGGTATCGGATAGTCTTTCGGATGAAGAGGCCATGTGGAGAGATGGAACCTTTCCAGAAAACAAGGCTCTGCCTGATCAGGCCAGCTGGTTTGAAAAAGCTCTTACATCAACCCTGAGGGGCAGGGGAATGAGGGAATTCAAGACTGTTGAGAGCCCTCTGAAGATAACCGCAACAGCACTCTCATCATTTGTGAAATGCCCGTTCAGATGGTACTGCTCCTACGTTCTTGGAATTGAGGAAACCGACTATCAGGCAGATATGGCAGATAATCTTGAAGTAGGGAACCTGCTTCATGACTGTCTTGAACAGTGGCTCAATGAAGTAAAAGACCTGACCAGACTTAAGACCGAGGAATCCCGTAGAAAACTGGACAGTATCTTCTCAAAACGTCTTGAAAAGTACAGACACAGCGAAAAGGCGGCTTATCTTCCCCGTCAGGAAAGAATCATGCTTCATTTCCCCGAAATCATATTCAGATTCGCAGATGCAGATTTTGGACCGGGAATGAAACTTAACTGCACGGAAGAGCCCTTTGACGTTACGTTTGACGGCTACAGGCTCAAGGGAAGAATAGACTGCATCCTTGAAAACGAGAACGGGGATTATGCAGTAATTGATTTCAAGAAAAAGAAGGTTGATAAATCATCCGGCCAGATTCAGCTGTACGCTATGGTCATGGACAAACTCCCTGTCATGGGTGCTTACTACAGCATCGAAGAAGGGAAGCTGGAAAAAATATGGGAAACACCTGAAGAACTGAATGCGCAGCTTGCAGATCTGAAGGGTGTTATGGAGAGTCTGAAGAAGGCCGTAGAGGATTCTTCTCTGGAACCGACTCCTTCTGATGACAACTGCAAAGAATGCATATTCAGAGGCGTCTGCAGGACAAGGTACGTGATAAAATGAGCAGAATCAACACACCCGAACAGGACCAGGCCATATTTGAAAAACGCAGCTGTGTTGTTTCCGCAGGAGCCGGAAGCGGAAAGACAACAGTCCTTTCCGAGCGTTTTCTGCGCCTTGTAAAAGACGGAACTCCATGCAACAGAATCCTTACCATAACCTTCACCCGCAAGGCCGCAATGGAGATGAGAAGCCGCATCAGGAGCCTCCTTGCAAAAGAAAATCTGACAGACCAGATTGCAATCTTCTACAGCGCAAAAATCAGCACTGTAGATAGTTTCTGCCAGGAAATTGTAAGACGCGGCTGCAGGGACTACGGTATTCCCGGAAGCTTCAAAGTCGCCTCTTCACGCGAACTGGACACGGCCTCACGTCAGATTGCAACGGACCTTCTTATCGGGCAGGCGCAGAGCCCTGCCGGGCGATATCTTCTGTCTCTCGCAGATCCGTCTGCGGTTGTACAGTTCCTCTGCGGAATTACGCCAAAGACTAACCTTGTTCATCCTCTTTTCAACGACAATTCGTACAGTTTCATTGTTGAACTTGCAGAAACCACGCGCACAAACCTTCTGAATCAGATAGAGCAGGATGTTCTTTACTTTGAAGAACAGTTCTCAAGCGAGAGCAAACTTGCCGGTGATGTTGAAATGGCATTAAAAGGTCTTGAAAACCTTAAGGCCGGAAGACCATTCTTCCGTGAGGGAGAAACATTCTCAAGAAGCTGGGGAAACAAGGAAATCAGGGCAACTGTAACGGAAATCCGTAACAGAATAAAAAACAACCTGAACATGCTTGTTCTGTGCAACAACACAGTTGAAAACGAAGAAAACATCAAGGCAATGTACTCTCTGATCACACGCTTTGAAGAGCAGGTGAACAACTACAAGAGAAGTGCCGGAATTCTCACTTTCCAGGACTGTATGAAGATGTCCATAGAAATCCTTCTCAAAGACAAGAAGACACGTCAGTTCTACAAAAACGCATTCTCATACGTGATGATTGACGAATTCCAGGACAACAACGATGACTACAGATGCCTCTTGTACCTGCTCTGCGAAAAGAAGGAACTGTTCACCCACGGCATTCCTGTTCCTTCCGACCTGGAAGGCGGAAAGATCTTCCTTGTAGGAGATGAGAAACAGAGTATCTACCGCTTCCGCGGGGCTGATGTTAGTGTATTCAAGCGCATGCAGGAAGAAATTACAGGCTGCGGCGGAACTCTGATTGAACTTGATACAAACTTCAGAACAAACAAACCCCTGCTTGAAAACCTGAACACTCTTTTCAGCGGTGCAATGAGGGAAAGCAGCAGAGACTTTGAGGCACGCTTCAGGGATCTGAAACCTGGACTGGATAACGGACTTATATCAAGGACAATCCTTCACTGCAACGTGCACAAGGGCAGGGAAGAGAAGACAGAAGGTCTTGCAGATTACGCTGCAAGTGAGGCATCAGGTATTGCAAACCTGATTCTCGAAATGACGGGAACCGACGGTTTCCTCATTAACACAAAGAAAGGTGTTTCAAGACCTGATTTCTCAGACATTGCAATCCTCCTTCGTACAAGTTCCAAACAGGCCGCATTTGAGAAAGCACTCAGACTGAAGGGAATTCCATACGTACTGTCACAGCAGAAAGACCTTGTCAGAGAGGCTGTGGTAAATGACTTCTACTGCCTTCTGAATCTTGTAATCCACAGAACCGATAAGCTCTGTATCCAAAGTGTAATTGATGGTCCTTTCGGAGAAGAGGCTGTGACAGACCAGGAGCTTGATTCAATTGCAGATGTTATTGCCAAAGGCGGCATCGGTGCTGCTGTAAGATACCTCTGGTACGATATGGGTTACAGGGCCTTCATTATTGCAAATCCTGCAAACCAGGTATATACAGAGCACTTTTTGAATCTTTATTCAATGGTCTCATCCTACGATGAACAGGGCTATACCTTGTCCGATTTTCTTCTGTACCTGAAGGACTCAATTGACAATGGAAAGACCGATGACAAGGAGTCAAATGTTCTCTCAGACCGCAACGACGGTGTAAAGATAATGACAATCCATGCATCAAAGGGTCTTGAATTCCCCATAGTTATAGTTGCAAATATGGATTCGTCCCTCAGTCCCGACACCGGCTCTCTGAAGATGCTCTCTGATAATGGCAAGCCCTATGTCTCAAGTGCGCTTTCCTATGAGGGCAAACTTGCAAACCTGTATGACAAGCTTAACGGAGACCTGGACAAGCAGATGGAAATTGCAGAGATGATAAGGGTCTTCTACGTTGGTGCAACACGTGCAATGCAGCACCTTGTTTTTTCGGGTTCGCTCAAGGAATCTGACATCTCTGCAGATAAACTTGAAAAAGGTCCGTCAGGCGCAACATCTCTCATGCAGCTTCTGGCATGTTCAACGGGCATGTATGCGGACAAGACAACATTCGAACTTCTTGAAATCCCCGAATGGCTTGAATACAGGTCGTTCGAACGGATCAGGGAAGAGGATACATACTCAACTTCCCGCATGGACAGAAAGGCCCTTGATACTTACAGACAGTGGTACGACAATGCAGATGAAGATAATTTCAACTGGGCAAAAAAGGGTGTTGCTGTAACAGAACTTGCAGCAGAGGAACACGGGACACGCCAGGGCAGAAATCTGAAAAAACTCGATTCGGATGCCTTTATTCAGGAAAAGGAACTTCAGACTGATTTCGGAACATACGTTCATGCCCTGATCGAGGATTCAATAAAGGGAACAACTGCACTTCATGATGTTCCGTCCGATCTGTCGGAAGCACAGGCTTCAATATTCAGAAATGATGCCAGGTCTTTGTGTAACGCCTTCATGGAAAGCGCCCTTTACAAAGAACTGAAGGATGGTGGTTATGAACTGTTCTCAGAGAGAAGCTTCCGCATGTTCGACAGACAGCGTGGCGTACTTTTGAAGGGAACTGTTGACCTTATGGCTGTAAGAGATGACAGCGTGAGAATTATAGATTTCAAAACAGACATAATCCGTGATGAGGAAGAGCATAAAATCCAGCTTGATGCGTATTCAGATGCAGTTTTCTCAATTTATCCTGACAGGGAAATATCTTCCTGTGTTTTCTACCTTAGAGACCCGGACAATGTGCTTGTAAGAAAGCGCGGTTTTTGAAAAAATACGCGTATGAGCAAGAAGGTATATTTTGAGAATCTTGGCTGTGCCAAGAACCAGGTTGATGCAGAGATTATGGCCTGCAGACTTGAGAATCTGGGCTACGCACTTACTGAAGATGCACAGGAAGCAGATCTTATCATAGTCAACACCTGCGGTTTTATTGAAAGCGCAAGGGAAGAATCAATCTCAACCTTCTTTTCTCTCAGAAACGAATTCCCTGAAGCAAAAATCATCCTTTCAGGCTGTCTTGCCCAGCGTTATGCAGATCAGCTTGAAGAAGAACTGACAGAGGCCGATGCCGTTTTCGGCAACAGAGACCTGAGTCTTATAGACACCGTCGTAAAGGATATCGAGAAAAAGACGGACACAAAGCCGATCAGACTTACTCCTCAGTATCCCGACCCCGACTCAGAAGACAGCAGCAGAAACAAACTTTTCGGTTTCCCGGGAAGCGCCTTTGTAAAAATATCAGAAGGATGCAACCACCGCTGCGGCTACTGTGCAATTCCTGTAATCAGAGGTTCTCTGAGAAGCCGCCCCATGAAGGCTGTTCTTGGAGAAATCTCGGACCTTGCAAATAAGGGAATCAAAGAGATCAACCTTGTTGCCCAGGACCTTGCCGCCTACGGTTGGGATTGGGACAAGCAGAGTCATTTCTCTGAACTTCTGAAGAAGATTGACAGCCTTGACGGCGATTTTGTTGTCAGGCTTCTGTACATACATCCCGACTGGATGACAGATGAAATAATTGAAACGGTAAAGGGTTGCAAAAAGGTTCTTCATTATTTTGATATTCCGTTCCAGCATGCTAGTGAGCACCTGCTCAGACCAATGCACAGAACCGGAAACAGCGAAGCCTACATAAAGCTGATTGAGAAGATCCGTACGGCAATACCCGATGCTGCAATAAGAACAACAATAATGCTCGGTTTCCCCGGTGACTGCGAAGAGGACTTTGAAATTGTTCTGGACTTCATAAAGAAGTGCCGTTTCACATGGATGGGTTCTTTCATCTATTCGCTCGAAGAAGACACCGATGCCTATGAAATGACAACTGAAGCAGAGCACAAGAAGTTGGCTGCCAAGGCAAAGAAGTGGCAGAAGAAACTTGAAGAGACCCAGCAGGAAATTACATCCAAGGCCCTTCAGAGTTTTGTAGGCAGAAAACTACCCGTCCTTATCGAGGAAGTTATGGAAGAGTCCGATATGGCTATTGGAAGAATCTATGCCCAGGCACCTGAGGTTGACGGTCTTACAGTTGTGAACGGAGAAGGCATGAAGGCCGGTTGTGTGTATGACTGCACAATTGTGCGTGTAAACGGAATTGATCTGGAGGCTGTTAGGAAATGAATCTTGATTCACTGGATCCCCAGCAGAAAAAAGCTGTTCTTATAAACGACGGATCACTTCTCATCTTTGCAGGTGCAGGAAGCGGCAAGACCCGTGTCATAACCACCAAGATTGGCTGGCAGATTGAAAACGGCATGGCCAAGCCCTGGGAGATTCTTGCAGTCACCTTCACAAACAAGGCCTGCAACGAGATGCGTGAGCGTGTTGCCTCCCTGGTTGGAGAAGACCTTGCCTCTCAGTGTGTAATCAGAACCTTCCACTCATTCGGTGTCTGGCTTCTCAGGCGCTATGCAGAAAGGGTAGGCCTTAACCCCAACTTTACAATCTACGACGACAAGGAGAGTGCGGCTCTTCTTCACCAGTGCTTCCCTTCAGACGGAAGAAAAGAAGTTGATCTTGCAATCAAGAAAATAAGTGCTCTTAAAGACCGGATGCAGAAGCCGCCAAAGTACGATTCAAAGCTCTGTGAGTACTACGATGCCTACGAGAACAAACTCAGAGAGACTGGCAATGTTGATTTTGCAGACATGATTCTGAAGAGCAACCAGCTTCTTCTCGAAAACGACGATGTCCGTCAGTTTGTCCACAGCCGCTTCAAAACAATCCTTGTTGATGAGTATCAGGACTCCAACACGGCCCAGTTCAAGCTGCTCAGCCTGCTTGCAGGTCCTCAGACCTTTGTCTGTGTTGTAGGCGATGATGACCAGAGCATCTACCGTTTCCGCGGAGCCGAGGTCGAGAACATTCTGAACTTCTCCAAGCACTTCCAGAATACTCAGACTGTTGTCCTTGGAAGAAACTACAGATGTACCGAGCAGATCCTCTCCGTGGCAAGGGATGTAATTGCAAACAACCGCAAGAGGGTGGACAAGGACCTTGTTGCAGACAACACCGACGGAACAAAACCAAGGCTCTACTATGTTAACACTGAGTTTGATGAAGCCCAGCAGGTTGTGGATATTGTCAAACAGATGACTCCGTCTGAGCGCAACAGCTGTGCTGTTCTCTACAGAACAAATGCCCAGTCAAAGGCTTTTGAAGACCGCCTGATGATAAACGGAATTCCCTACAGGATTGTCGGTTCACTCAGGTTCTATGACAGAGAGGAAGTACGTGACTCAATTGCTTTAATAGGTCTTCTTTCCAACCCCAACGACAGTGTTGCCTTCGACAGGATGATAAACAAACCGACAAGGGGAGTGGGACCTGCAACTGCTCAGAAGATAATTGACCATAAGTCCAATGTGATTGAAGGAGCCAGAGAACTTGTTTTTTCCGCCCTCATCAAAGGCAAGGCAGCTGACGGAATACAGATTTTCCTCAATGCGTACGACAGATGTGCCGCCCAGATTGGCAAGCTTGGAAACGGAGAACTTCTGAATCTTATGCTTACCGAATTCGGCCTGATGGATTACTACAAAAAGAGGGACGAGGAGGAGAAGTCTGCCGACTCTTCAAGAGTGGACAGCCTGAACCAGCTTGTAAACATGCTCTATTCTCCCACCTTCTCAGATGGAATCGAGGGTCTTCATGCCTTCCTGGAATATGCAGCACTTGACCCGTCTTCACTGGGAACACCGGAAGGAAAGGCAAGCCAGGGCGTAACACTGATCACCATGCACAACACGAAAGGCCTTGAGTTCGATACGGTTTTTGTTACAGGACTTGAAGATGAAATCTTCCCGTCTCTTAGAATCGATTCCTCAACTGACGACCTGGAAGAGGAGAGGCGAATCTGCTACGTAGCCATGACACGTGCACGCAGAAACCTTTACCTTCTCAGTGCCTCATCACGTATGGTCTGGGGAAGATTCTCCAGAGAAACACCTTCACGCTTCCTCTCCGAAATAGATCCCAAGCACATCTCTGTTGTTGACAGGCGTTTCAACCAGAGGCCTGCAACAAACAGTTTTACAGCAACTAATTTCTATCAAAGAAATTCCTTCAGTTACGATAAGTATGACAGTTACGAACCAAAGAAACCTGTTTTAATCAAAAAGAAGAATGAGGACAAGCCCCGGCCTGTAATTACAGACTGGAAAGCAGGGGACAGGGTAAAGCATCCCATCATGGGAGAAGGCACTGTCACAGACATAAAGAAGTTCGGAAACAGGGACGTTCTTGTAATTAGTTTTGACGACGGAAGAAGCGGAAGTTTCATTCCTGAAAAATCTGACTTCATCAGGACTGGACAAAAATCCTGATAAAATATTAATATACATCCCTGTGCACTCGTGTGCCCGTCCGCTTCGGAAACCAAACAAGCCCTTTCCCACGGTTTCAGAAGGATGCACGGTCGGAAATGCGGGAGCTGACAAAAGTTAAAGGTGAAAATATGAGAACTATTTATGTTAAGCCGCAGGCTGTTGAAAAGAAGTGGTACCTCATTGATGCTCAGGGCAAAGAACTGGGCAGAGTTGCAGTTGCCGCAGCAAACATCCTCCGCGGGAAAAATAAGCCTGAGTACATGCCTAACGAAGACATGGGTGATTATGTAATCATCATCAACGCTTCCAAGGCTGCTCTCACAGGAAACAAGGCTGAAGACAAGATGTACAGAAGAGTCTCCGGTTACGCCGGTGGACTGAAGGAAGAGTCATACAACCAGCTTATGGTCAGAAAACCCACATACCCGATGGAACATGCCATCAAGGGAATGCTTCCCAAGGGACCGCTCGGACGCAAGCTCTTCACAAATCTTCATGTCTACGCAACAGACAAGCATCCTCATGCTGCCCAGCAGCCGGTACAGGTAGAGATCTAAGGGGTAAAAAATGGCTAAGAAAGAAGAAAAGAAGAACATCAATCTTGCTCAGGGAACAGGTCGCAGAAAGACTGCAACCGCCAGAGTTTACCTCAGAGAGGGCAACGGAAAGATTACAATCAACGACAGAGATCTTGAAGAATACTTCGCAGATCCGCTTTGTGTTTATCAGGTAAGACAGCCTCTTACAGTTACTGAGACACTTGCAAAGTTCGATATCCTGATCAACGTTCAGGGTGGTGGACTTACAGGTCAGGCAGGTGCTTGCCGCCACGGTATTGCACGTGCTCTGGTTGCCTACGACGAGTCTTACAAGAGCGTTCTGCACACAAACGGCTTCATGACAAGAGACCCGAGAATGGTCGAAAGAAAGAAGTACGGTCAGCGCGGTGCAAGAAGACGCTTCCAGTTCAGCAAGAGATAATCATCTCGCTGCAACAAACACAGGGGTTGTTCCTACAAGGGTTCAGCCCCTTATTTTTTATCTTTTGGTTATGATATACTGCTACTGTGGATAAAGACCTTTTGAAATGTGCCGACCAGGCGCTCCGCTATTTATCAATTAGAGAACACAACAGACGCGAACTCTCACTCAAACTGCGCAATAAAGGTTATGAAGAAGATATAATCAACCGCACATTGGACTGTCTGGAAGAAGACGGTTCATTGAGTGAACAGCGCTATGTTGAGGCCTATGTGCGTTCTTCAAACAACAGACATCCGGAAGGCAGATCTGTCATGATGGCAAGGCTTCTTTCCAAGGGTGCTGACAGGAATGTATGCAGCCGCGTTCTTGATGACATCTATAATGATGAATACGTGTGCGCGCTCGTTACGCGCGCGTCAGCAAAAAAAGACCGCATCGGACTGCTGAAAGCCGGCTTTACATCGTCCGATATTGGCAAATACATGTTGTCTAAATCAGACGATTTGGAATAGAATTTCAGATATAAATAGGAGAAAACTATGAGCTTAATTGATTTTATCGAAGCTAGAGAAATTCTTGACTCACGCGGAAACCCCACTGTTGAAGTCGATGTCTATCTTGAAGACGGTTCTTTCGGACGTGCAGCAGTTCCCAGCGGAGCATCAACAGGTGTTCACGAAGCTGTTGAACTCAGAGATGGCGACAAGAAGCGCTATGGTGGAAAGGGTGTCCTCAAGGCAGTTGAGAACGTCAACACAATAATCGGACCCGAACTTGAAGGTATGGATGCACTCGATCAGGTTGCTATCGACAGAGCAATGATTGAACTTGATGGAACTCCCAACAAGGGCAAACTCGGTGCAAACGCAATCCTCGGTGTTTCAATGGCAGTTGCAAGAGCAGCAGCAGATTACCTTGGAATTCCCCTTTACAAGTATCTCGGTGCCTACCACTCATGCATTCTTCCCGTTCCGATGGCAAACATCCTCAACGGTGGTGCACACAGTGACAACAAGGTTGACTTCCAGGAATTCATGGTCATGCCTATCGGCGCTCCTTCAATTGCAGAAGCAATCCGTTGGACAGCTGAAGTTTTCCAGGCTCTGAAGAAAGTTCTCAAGGGCAAGGGATACAACACAGGCGTTGGTGATGAAGGTGGTTTTGCTCCTGACCTTCAGTCAAACGAAGAAGCTCTTGATGTAATCATGCAGGCAATTAAGGATGCAGGTTACACAGCAGGCAGAGATGGCGACTTCATGATCGCTCTCGACCCCGCTTCATCAGAACTCTACGACGAGAAGACTGGTCTTTACGAGCTCAAGTGGACAACTCACGAAAAGCTTACATCTGCTCAGATGGTCGATCTTTGGGAGTCTTGGGTCAACAAATACCCCATCATCTCAATTGAAGACGGTATGGCAGAAGATGACTGGGAGGGCTGGAAGCTTCTCACAGACAGAATCGGCGACAGAGTACAGCTTGTCGGAGACGACCTGTTTGTTACAAACACATCACGTCTCAAGATGGGTCTTGAGAAGAAGGTTGCCAACGCAATCCTTATCAAGGTTAACCAGATTGGTACTCTCACAGAGACATTTGAGGCAATTGACCTTGCAAAGCGCAACGGTTATGTATCAGTTGTTTCACACCGCTCAGGCGAAACAGAGGACAACTTCATTGCTGACCTGGTAGTCGCACTTGAGACTGGAGAGATCAAAACCGGTTCAATGAGCCGCTCTGACAGACTTGCCAAGTACAATCAGCTCATCAGAATTGAGCAGGAGCTTGGTGATGAAGCAAAGTATGCCGGTCGTGAGGCATTCAGAGTTCTTTAATCGAAAAGAATTTAGAAAGAAAATTACTGTCAGGAAAAACTTTGTAACTTTATATTGATTTTACTTGTTTTTCTTGACAGTTAAACCCGTCGTTGCTAAAATGACGGGCGTATAACGAGAAAAAAGGGACAAAGCTGGTCTTTGGCCAGCCCCGAAATTATTGGAGGAAGTATGAAAAAACTTTTAGTAGTACTTACAATTCTGGTGCTGGTTGCTGGCTTTGCTTTCGCTACAGTAACTGGTTCAGTAGAAGCAAGGTATAAATTTGACTTCTCTGAAGGAAAGGCAAAAACTCTTACATATGGTGTTTTCGGAACACACTCAAAGATTGCTTTCAGCCTCAGCACAGACAAGGGTGGCATTGATGGTTCAAACAAGCCCTACGCAGTAGTTGCAGTTGAACTCAATCTCAACACAGACTCTGTTGACGCTACAACAACAGCTGAAGCACTTGATTATGATGGAGCATCAAAGGCAACATACAGCTACGATCTCGGAATTGCTAGCTGGCTTATTAAGGTCTCTCTCAAGCTTACAGACTTCAGAATTGTTGGTGAGAACTGGGAAGTCAATTTCCTGAAGGCTATCGGCGTTGGTAACTATGCTAAGTCAGCATGGGAAACAGATGACACAGACGACGAGAAAGCTCTCAACATGGACTGGGCTTTCGGTGCCAAGGAAGGTATCACAGTAACATACGATGGTTACAAGATTGGTGTCTATGCAAAGCGTGGAACAGACCTCAATGCTGAGGGTAGTGTCCGTGCAGAGTCCAAGGAAATTGAACTTGGTTCAGCAACAAAGGCTCAGGTAGCAGTTGCAGTTGGCGGTTCAAAGAAGGGCAGCGATGCACTTACATTTGACTTCGGTGTATCAGGAAAGGCTTCTTATGCATCAGATGCTTTCACAGCTGATGCCGCACTCGATGTCCAGGTTAAAGACAAGAAGTTTGATGCAGACGCATCAGCAAAGGTTGTTGCTGGTATCGTAACAGTTGATGTTTACGGCGCATCACACATCAAGGTTACATCACCGAGATATTTCTACGGTTCAACTTCAAAGATCATTTCTGTCAAGGTTGCTCTTGCTCTTGATCCTGTTAAGGTTACAGTCTACGGTGAGAACCTTGTCAACAACGACAGAATCCTTGCAGTCAAGGAAGAAGGCAAGTTCGGCAAGCTCTCTGAAGATGCACAGTTCGGTATCATGCCCAGCCTCGGCAATCAGGATATCTTCGGTGTGCTCGTGAAGGGCTTCTGGTTTGCTAACGCAGGTGTTGGCTATGACGTAATGGAAAACCTCAACGTAAACGCACACTTCGGTTATGAGAGAGCTTATGGCTTCCTCGGAGACGAGAAGGGTCACCTCAGTGGTCTTGCAGTACAGGCCGGTGCAGTTTACAAGCTTGAGAAGGTTAAGATTACAGCTGATGCTTATGTTGGAAAGGTGTTTGTTAAGGCTTATGAAGACAAGGATGCTTCTGATCTCCAGTTCGCATGTGTCCTTGGTGCAGAGTCTGATAGTCTTGTTGAGAACGCAGTTCTCAGTGCAAAGCTCAACCTCGATAAGGCTGGCGTTCTTGGCCTCTACAAGTCAACACGTGGAGTTGATTCTTACGATTCAAAGCCTTACGGATTTGATAATGCTGGTATGTTCTTCCAGGTTGGATGTAAGGTTACATTCTAATCTTGAATTGATTGAAAACAATTCACAGGCGGTTCTTCGGAATCGCCTGTTTTTTTTTGCCTGAACGGTTTCTAAAACCGCCTTTTTCTTTTATGTAATGTTGTTTCTATAGAGACTTTTGATAGGGGTTGATATACCTATACTGTAGTTCTTTTCTTATGTGAGTATTGCTATGTTAGATACAAGCAGCAAATAACATAAGAAATACATTGTATAAGGCTTTATAGCCGTATATTCGTTCATAGAATCGACTTTACTGGATTCTATAAGAGTTTATAGCCTTGTATTCTGTGCTGGATTAAATCCTATTTATTAACAGAAGAATTAATACAACGCAGAAGGTGGTTATTACTGTTACTAATACAGTTATGCTCATGGTCTGTGTGGACAAAAAGAAGGCGGCTCCGAAGAGTCGCCTGTAGTTTACCAGACTGATACGCGGTTTTGGGGTTCTACGTACATTGCAGTCTTTGATGTGACCTGGGGATAGGTTTTGTAGAACTCATCAAACTGCTGGACTACGTAGTTGGCTCTAACATAGTCTGCGGGATGGCTGTCTGTTATGTACTCTTCTTTTGCTGTTTCTTCATCCGGTTTGATGCTGTACCAGGTGTATGCGTAGGCTCTGAAGAACTCGTCATAGTCAAAGTCTTTGATTTCCTTTGCAAGATCCAGAGTAAGGGCAAGGCCACCAATGTCTGCAACCATTTCATCTATAATCTTCTTGCCATCCTGGTGATAGCCGTCGCTCAGAAGGGTGATATTGTTCAGCTGGTCGATGATTTTATTAGCCTTTGCTTCGAATTTGGCCCTGTCTTCGTCAGTCCACCAGTTTGCCTTGTTTCCGAATGAATCGTATTCACTTCCACCTGTATCAAAGCCGTGGGTGATTTCATGACCGATTGTTACACCGATTGTTCCAAGAAGGCTTTCGTAGTCTTCATCAGAGAAAAGACCTTCGTAAAAGATACCGGCAAGGATGTTGATTGAGTTTTCTCCGGGGAAGTAGTAGGCGTTGGCTTCAGTTGTACCTGTATCAGAGAGAATCCAGTCACCGCGCTCCACATCATGACCAAGGAAGGATGAGAAGTAATCGCGGTAGAAGTCATCGCGGCACAGAACCGCATCAAGAAGATTCTGATCGTGGTCCTGTACAATCTCAAGAAGCAGGGAGAAGTCAATCCACTCATCAGGATAGACAACAACAGCAACCATGTTATCAATCTTCTCAACAGCCTTGGCCTTTGTGGCTTCAGAGAGCCAATCCTCGGCGAGGATGCGCTTTCTCATGGCCTGGATGTAGTCCTGGGTAAGCTGTTTGACCTTTTCACGTGTTTCCTCGGGGAAGGCAAATTCAACATAGGCCTGGTCCAGAGCACCCTTGAGGTACTTCATCATGAAGTCCCACGGAGTAACACTGTCATCGTAGGGAGTGAGGAAGTAGGATGCATAGGCAGCCATTTCCACTGTAAAGATACCCTTGAAGATCTCAATATTATCATCTAAATAAAGCTGATTCAGAAGTTTGAAGGCGTTGTAGTCTTCAACCATGTAGCAGACTGGAAGATTCTCGTATGAAACGTAGCCAAGACCTACGATAAGGTCGTAGAGAGGAGTACACAGGTCTTTGATTTCATCAAGAGTCATGAGTACTGTTTCATCGTCCTCATAAAAACAATACTGCTCAAGCTGAAGCATCTGGTCAGCTATTTCAGCTGCATAGTCATCTGTGTAACCGGTAAAGCTGAGAAGATCCCTGACATTTGCCAGAGCTTCGTTCATGGCCTCAGTTGTGTTGTCTTCCATTCTTTCACCGATGGGGAGGTAAAGGCTTACCCTAAGACCGTATTTTGTGATGTCATCATCAGCCTTATCTACATTGAAGTGGGCTATTGGATCACCGAAGAGAAGGCCGGTCTGAAGAACCTCTGACATCTCTTTGACAGTGTCTGCCTCTCTGACCATATTTATATAGTACATAAGAGGTTCGATGCCTTCGTTTGTGCGCTTTTCAGTATCGTTGAAAAGATTGAAATAACCGCGAAGAAGCTCAAGTTCATCAGAAGTCTTGGAAGAATCATTCAAAAGATCAAGGATAATATCTTCCTGATACTGTTCAGAACGTGAGTAGTGGTCATCTTCTGTGATGTTGTTCTTAAGGGCCTTCAGATAGGCAGGGCGGTTGACGTAAAGCTCGTAGTTGTCTTCAAGCTTAACTTCGGGCCAGTTGTCATAGATATTTGAATTGACCCAGGGTTTTGTTGTTTTTTTCTCCTCTTTTGATGACTGTGCTGCAACTGAGAAGATACATAGTGTGATAAGGAGAACAGTTAAGAGTTTTTTCATATCTTTCTTCCTTTAAGTATTTCTTCGTAATCTTCAAGATTCTTTCTGAGAAGCTTGGGGATGTTCAGATTGTAGGGACATCTGTTCATACACTTGCCGCATTCGATGCAGTTGTTGATCATGCGCATCTTTTTCTGCCATTCAGGCTCAAGATACTGGGCGCTGGGACTTCTTCTAATAAGCTGGCTCATTCTTGCACAGTTCAGAATCTCAATTCCCACTGTACAGGGCATGCAGTAGCCGCAGCTTCTGCAGAAGTCACCGCAAAGCTCCTTCCTGTCCTTTTCAATTTCGGCCTTGATCTCTTCTGTCATCTGAGGTGGATTGGTTATGCAGGAAAGCCACTGGTCCAGCTCTTCCTCCCTCTGGATGCCCCATATGGGAAGAACGTTGTCAAACTGGGCCTCAAAGGCGTAGCAGGCCTTATAGTTTGTAAGAAGACCGCCCGAAAGACCCTTCATGGCGATAAAGCCCATGTTCTTTTCCTTGCACTTTTTTACAAGCTCAAGTTCCTTTTCTCCGCTTACGTAGCTGAAGGGGAACTGCAGGGTCTCGTAGAGGCCGCTGTCAATTGCCTGGTTTGCAACATGGAGGCGGTGGTTGGTAATTCCAATGTGGCGGATCATTCCCTTCTTTTTTGCTTCAAGAGCAGCTTCGTAAAGTCCGGTTCCATCACCGGGAAGGGGACAGAAGGGCGGGTTGTGGAACTGATAGATGTCCACATGGTCCGTTTTGAGATTCTTAAGAGTGGTATCAAGGTCCTTCCAGAAGCCTTCAGCATCCTTTGATGGGGATTTGGAAGCGATGAAAACCTTGTCCCTCATGCCCTCGAAAGCAAGACCGAGTTTTTCCTCACTGTCTGTATAACTTCTTGCTGTATCGAAAAAAGTCATTCCACCCTCATAGGCGCGTCTGACCAGTTTGACTGCATCTTCCGTAGAGATTCTCTGAATAGGAAGAGCTCCGAATCCGTTCTTGTTTACGGTTATTCCCGTTGAGCCTAATGTTACATTAACCATGCGGATATTATATACATCCTTGCCCATTAGATGAATATTGGTTTATTATAATATCCGGAGGTTCTATGAAGGTCTTCGAAACGGAAGCATCTGTTGACAGGCTGTCTGACGTACTGAATTTCGTCAACACCAACCTTGAAGAGAACGGATGCCCGATCAAAGCACAGACTCAGGTTGAAGTAGCAGTAGAAGAGCTGTACGTAAACATTTGTCTGTACGCCTACAAGGACGTTCCGGAAGGTGGAAAAGCCTGGATTGAGTTCAGCATGGCAGACGACCCTAAAGGAATGATCCTCTCCCTCATAGACACCGGCAAACCTTTTGACCCGCTTCGCCGTGAGGATCCTGATGTAAGTCTTCCTGCAGAACAGAGAGAGATTGGAGGACTTGGAATCTACATTGTCAAAAAGACAATGGACAGTGTGGACTATAAGTACGAAGACGGCAAAAACATTCTGACAATCAGAAAGAACTTCTAGAAAGATAATTGAAAATCAGATGCCTCACAGTTAAGCGCCTGTGCAAGTTTCTTTGCCGTTGCTCTGCCTATAGGCCTTTTGTTTGATTCAATAAGATATATGTTGGAAACGGCAATGCCTGTTTTTTCGGACAATTCCTTCACAGTCATTTCCTGGTTTGTTCTTCTTGCCTTCAGGATATCTCCAGGTTTTGTATTCTCTGACATGTATTTATACCATGTTGACTCTCTGACTTCGGAAACTTCATTGTCTTTACTCTCGTAGTAGTATGAGAAGACCATCTCGGGGAAAGCATCCTTAAGTACTTTCTTAATGGATTCAACTCCTTTTCCGTTTATTTCAACTTCAATATGGTGCGTTTTCTCTACTGCCTGCATAATAAACCTCTATCGTTACAGTTCCCTTGTCCCATTTCCAACATGCAACCCAATCATACGTGAGATGACAGTGATACTTGTTTCCTCCCAATGAGGAAAAATTCTTCCATTTCTTTTGAATTGCACCCGTTCTCATTATGTCATTCACAAGAGTAAAGAATAAAAGCTGAATTCTGTAGGGTAGACGTTGTACCTGTTTTTCAACTTTCTTATTCCATACAACTCTGAATTCCATGTATGAAATATATCAAAAATTGATATATAAATCAAGAGGTTGTTTACTGTTCGATTCTCAGTACGCCCATGGGACAGGCCTTTGCGCATATTCCGCATGCAATGCACTTCTTTGCTGTTTCGTCTGCTTCTATCATGACGCCCATGGGACAGGCCTTGCGGCATTCACCACAGTTTGTACACATGTTGGTATCAACAACCCAGACTCCGAAGCGGTTGCGTGAGATTGCATTGTTTGGACATACGCTTGCGCACTTTCCACACTGGATACAGACAACGGGACGGAGGATTGAACCTTCGATTCCGCTCTGGTTTCCAACACCTTTCTTCTTTGCTATGCGCAGGAAGGCCATGGATGCCTTTTCTGTCTTATGGTAGGTCCTGGCACAGGCGTGTACACATTCGTAACAGCCGATGCAGCGAATGCGGTTGTCTGCAACAAGAACGCGGCTCTTACGCTCCCTGCCTTCAGACTCCTGTACCTGGTAGGGTGTGTTTACAAGAGGAAGTGAGCTGCGCTCATCGCCGTCAAGGCGGTAGTAGGCATCGGCAACAGCCGGGGCTGTGGGTATACAGACAATCTCACCGATACCCTTGGCGCCGTTGGCAACATCAAGGCCGCGCTTTTCAACTATCCTGGCCTCGATCTCGGGCAGTTCGTCGGCCCTGAAAAGACCCAGGGAGCCGAACTTGGAGACGGGAACAGAGTTCTTGAGGATGTAGTTTTCACGCAGGGCATAGCCAAGGCCCATTACAACGCCGCCATGGATCTGGCCTTCAATGTTGTTGGGGTTGATTGAAACTCCTACATCGTGGGCTGCCACCATCTTCTCAATCTTGTGGGTGCGGTCGTTGAGTATGCAGACCTGGGTTGCATAGCCGTAGGCCACGTGGCTTTTGGGGTTGGGAAGGTCACAGCCGAACGGGTCTGTCTTTCCAAGGTACTCTGCAAAGAAACTGCGTCCTTCAAGCTTTTCAAGGGGAGTCTTTGCAAGTTCTTCCTTGAGCATCACGGCGGCACGTCTAGCAGCTTCGCCTGAGATGGTTGTGTGTCTTGAACCGGACGATGTTCCGCTGTCAGGTGCGTTGAATGTGTTGGATTTCTCCTCAACAACCAGAGAGCCGTCAAGGCCTGTTTCCTCGCAGACTATCTGCTTGAGGACTGTGCAGAGTCCCTGACCAAGGCAGGAGCCTCCACAGTGGATTACAACCTTGCCGTCCTTGACTTCAAGGTTAACACGGCCGTAGTCGGGAAGTCCTACGCCAACGCCTGCGTTCTTCATTGCACAGGCAATACCTGCAAGGGGAGAGGACTCAAAGTCCTTCTTCACAGCTTCCAGGGTTTCTACAAGGCCTGTTGCATTGTCTGTAATCTGACCGTTGGGCAGAGCCTGGCCCGGTCTGATTGCGTTCCTGTATCTGATTTCCCAGTGGGAGATTCCTATCTTGTCAGCCATGCGGTTAAGCATGGTTTCAATTCCGAAGCAGGTCTGAGTAACACCAAAGCCTCTGAAAGCTCCTGCAGGCGGGTTGTTTGTGTAGTAGGAATAACCGTCAATTTCAAAGTTCTGGTAGTTGTAGGGGCCTGAGGCATGGGTACAGGCTCTCTGTAAAACAGGAAGACCAAGTGAGGCATAGGCTCCTGTGTCTGCAATTACACGGGCCTTTACACCCTGGATAATTCCGTCTTTGTTACATCCCAGTGTGAAATCCATCTCCATGGGATGGCGCTTGGGGTGGACTGTAATGCTTTCCTGTCTGGAAAGGACCATCTTTACAGGTTTCTTTGAAAGGAAGGCTGCAAGTGCACTCAGGTGCTGAACTGTGACATCCTCCTTGCCTCCGAAGCCGCCACCTACGTAGCAGTTCTGGACCAGAACCATCTTCTCATCGAGTCCCAGCATGGGAGCTGTTTCACGTCTTGTATCGTAGACACCCTGGTCGGTTGAGTAGATTTTCACTCCGCCGTTCTCGAGGGGAACTGAAACTGCAGCTTCAGGTTCGATGAAGGCGTGCTCTGTCCACGGGGTGGAGAAGTGGCCTTCAAGTACAAAGTCTGAGTTTTCGATGGCTTTTTCGGCATTTCCGCGTTCTGCATGGGTATGACCGAGAAGGTTGCCCTTGCTGTGAACCTTGGGTGCATCGGGAAGCATGGCATCGTAGGGTGAGGAAACAGGTTTGAGAACCTGGTAGTCAACCTTCACATTGAAGGCGCCCATTATTGCGTTCTGACGTGTGTCTGCAAGAACCAGGGCAATTACATCGCCAAGGTAGCGGGTTTCCTGGCCAACATCTATCATCGTATCCCAGTCGCGGATCACATGGCCAACCTTCCTGTCACCGGGGATGTCCTTGGCTGTGTAGACAGCTTCAACGCCCGGTACTGTGAAGGCAGGGGAGGTATCGATGGAGATAACCTTTGCACGGGGATATTTTGATCTGACTGCAACTGCGTGGAGCATGCCGTCAATGTAGATGTCGTCGGGGTAGATTGCCTTTCCGCTTACCTTGTCTGCAACATCGACTCTGGGAACGCGGCTTCCAATCTTCCAGTTCTTTTCATCTGCAAGTTTTGCCTCGTTGCGCTTCATGGCTGCGGCAAGTTCAATGGCTTTGACAATTTTCACATAACCGGTACAGCGGCAGATGTTGTTTCTTATTGCGTGTCTGATTTCCTTCTCATCCGGGGTTAGGGTGCGGTCAAGAAGACTCTTTGCGCACATGATCATTCCGGGGATACAGAAACCGCACTGAACGGCTCCGGCTTCTCCGAATGCCCTTGTGAAAAGATCAAGCTCCTCGGGGGCAAGACCCTCTGTTGTGAGGATGTCCTTTCCTTCAAGCTCTGTGGTAACAACCGTACAGGCTTTTACAGGAAGCCCGTCAATCAGGACAGTGCAGCTTCCGCATGCACCTTCAGAACAACCGTTCTTTACCGAGGTTAAACGGAGCTCGTCTCTGAGATAGTTCAGAAGACGTACTTCATTGTCTGTTGAGTACTGTTTGCCGTTTACAAAAAAAGTAGCCATTTGGCTTTATTTTACCATAGCGGCATCAATATGTTAAAATAAGTTTATTATGAAGAATTTCTTTTCGCATATGATACTTTCTGCAAGCGGCTGGCGTGCCGTTTTTGCATCAGACGGTGATGAGAACAGCATGAGAACCGACCTTTCAAGGGCCGGTGAACTTATCTGTACGGCAGTTGCAATGAGCTTTGCATCAAACTTCGGCCTTAAGAAGGGTGACAGAATCCTCCTTGCATCAGACTCAAGACCAACAGGAAAGGCCCTGTGTTCAGTAGTCTACAGAACACTGGAGCATCTGGGGCTGAAGGTCTGCTATGCAGGAATCTGCAGTGCACCGGAAACTATGGCAGAAAGTGCATACGGCGGCTATCAGGCATTCTTCTACATTTCGGCAAGCCACAACCCCGCAGGCCACAACGGCTTCAAGTTCGGAAGGGACGGAGGAGTTTTCAGCAAGGCCGATATCACACCTGCAATCGAGAAGATGAAGGAACTTGCAGACCAGCAGGAACTAGTAGAGAAGGTTTGCAATGAAAGCAGGGGAGAAGACCCCCAGCCTGATGCTCAGCTTAAAAAGCAGAGCCTTGAGCACTACACAGACTTCATAATCAGAACAACATGTCCCGACGGAAACATAGAGGATCTGAGATCCCAAATCAAAAAGTGCAGCATAGGAATCTGTGCAGATCTGAACGGAAGCGCACGCAGTGTTTCAGTAGACAAGGATTTTCTCAAATACATGGGCTTCAAGACACGTTTTGTCAACGACAAGGCAGGTGAGATTGTCCACGCAATCATACCCGAGGGAAAGAACCTTGATACCTGCAGAAACCTCCTTGAGAAGCTTCATGCAGAGGACCCGGACTTCATCATGGGCTATGTTCCGGACAACGACGGAGACCGTGGAAACATTGTGTGCATAGATGAAAACGGAAAGGCTGTAATCCTGGAGGCACAGGAGGTCTTTGCACTTTCTGTAATGTCCACTCTTTCCTACCACAAGAGCATCGGAACAAAGAACCTTGCAGTTGCAATAAACGGTCCCACATCGATGAGAATCGACCGCTTTGCAGAGAAGTTCGGAGCCAAAGCCTTCCGTGCCGAGGTTGGAGAGGCCAACGCAGTAAGCCTTGCAGACAGCCTTAGAGAGAAGGGCTACAGCGTACCCATTCTGGGAGAGGGTTCAAACGGTGGAAACATCACCTATCCTGCCCGTGTAAGAGACCCAATCAACACACTGATGGCACTGACAAGACTTCTTGTAAACGGACAGACAATCCCGCAGGCAATTAAGAGCCTTCCTGCCTTTGTAACAACCAATGCAACAGAGGAGAGGGCAATTCTCAGACTGCAGACTTCTGATTACAGAGCACT
>Ga0310696_10002371_pt1 | contig 25135 bp, 19 predicted proteins | sample AusTroGonzalo_MG_4_FD_203885 | JGI IMG/M metagenome (GOLD analysis project Ga0310696, IMG submission 203885) | Bovine rumen microbial communities from tropical cattle in Woodstock, Queensland, Australia - Gonzalo_02 (v2) (version 2) | ecosystem: Host-associated > Mammals > Digestive system >...
GCTCGAATCCTGGCAGAACGCCGTCACGGGAAAATACGCGCTGGCCTCCATGCCGGACCGCTGGGACCCGTCGATCGTGCTGCCGGCGGTCGAGATCGTGGACATGCGTCTGGAACGGGACGACGAAGACCGCGTGCCGATGTTCTCGAAACGCCTCATCGACGCGGTGCGAAGCCGGATCCAGGCGGGGGAGCAGAGCATCCTTTTCCTGAACAAACGCGGCTACTCCCGCCAGCTGCAATGCTCCTGCGGATACGTCCCGAGCTGTCCGGACTGCTCCGTCGCATACACTTACCACAAAAAAAACGCCTCTCTCATCTGTCATTTCTGCGGCAGGATCGTCCCCGCCACCACCGTCTGCCCGCTTTGCGGACAGTCCGATTTCCACTACGTCGGCACCGGCACGGAACGCATCGAAAGCCTCGCCGGAGCGCTGTTCAAAGGGGCCCGCATCGCCCGCATGGATTCGGACACGATGACGAATCCGCAAAAATACGAAGAAGTCCTCTCGAAATTCCGAGGCGGCGACCTCGACATCCTCATCGGCACCCAGATGATTGCCAAGGGGCTCGATTTCCCGAACGTCACGCTCGTCGGAGTCCTGAACGCCGATATGGGGCTTTATCTCCCCGATTTCCGCGCGCTCGAACGAACCTTCCAGCTGCTGGCCCAGGTGGCCGGACGCGCGGGCCGGGGCGAAGTCCACGGACAGGTGCTCATCCAGACTTTCTCCCCTGAAAACCCCGCCATCCTATGCGCCGCGGAGCATTCCTGCAAGGACTTTTTCGCGGAAGAGCTCCCCGTACGCAAGGAGCTGCTGTTCCCGCCCTTCTCCCACCTGACGGTCCTGCATTTCGACGGCGAGGACCAGGTGCTGATCGAAGCGAAGGCCGCCGAGCTCGTGAAGCGCATCTCGGACCGCTTCCCGGCCCCGCTGGAGATCAGCGACGCCACCCCGGCGCCGATCGAACGCATCAAGGGCCGTTACCGTTATCTCGCCACGGTCCGCACACCCCCGAACGCGGCGTTCCGGGCATTTCTGCGGGCCGAGGTCATGAACTGGCGGCGGACGGTCAAAGGCGTGGAGCTGTATGTCGACGTCGACGCGCTCTCCCTGCTCTGAACCGTTTTACGGCCTGACATTTCGGGAAAAAAAACGATAAGTCATTTGATTTTTCCCGGAACCGGTTTTATAGTATAGAAAAAAGAAACTATCGGAACGATTGCCTTTTTCCCGGAAAAAGGCCGAACCAACCGGAGATCCCGCTATGAAACGTATCCTGGCTGCAATCGCGGCATCCCTTTGCGCCATGCCGGTCCTTTCCGCCGCGCCCGGCGACAGCCCCATCGGCAGCGGTTTTATGGACGACTTCATCACCCCCTATGACGATACGGCCATCGAACTGCCCGGCGAGTCCGCCCGCAAACCGTCTTATTCGCGCTCGGCCCGGCTCGGCGACGACAGCAAAGACTCCTGGGGGACCCGAGAGGAGGAAACAACCCCCGTTTCCAAACCCGAACAGACGAAATCGTCGTCTTCCCAGACGTCGTCCGGGAACACCCGCTCCTCGTCCGGCTCATCCTCGTCCAGGTCATCCTCGTCAGGGTCCTCGTCGGGCCGCACAGCCTCCGGGACCGCGCGCCCGACTTCCGGCGGCTCGCGCTCGTTCAATGCCGACGGGACCTACATCCCCTATTCGGAACGGTATCCCGAACCGGAGAAGGAAAAATCGGAGTCGGACTTCGACCGCAACTCGTTCGACCCCAATTTCAATCCGTTCAAAAACAACTACAAGTACGGGGACACCAACTACAATCCGAACGGGACACGCCCAGAATTCGAAGAGACGCGCCGCAAGATCAAGGACGTCCTCGGCGAAGGCGTGCCGAAGGTAATGGTCGATTCGAAAGTGGATGAGTTGATCCATAACTCCGCCCGTTCCGCCACGCTCGAGGCGCCCACGACGCCGAACCGCTGGACGCACGCCCCGAACGGCTGGTTCTGCGACTACGACGACGCGATGGGCAAGGCGCAGCAGAGCGGCAAGGCGGTCGCGCTCTTCTTCCACTCCTCGGACAACGACAACTCGCGCAAGTTCAAGACCGAGCGCATGGAAAACTCGAAGTTCAAGAACAAAATGCGCGACAGGCTGCTCATCGTGTATCTGGATTACCCGGACAATGCCGATACGAGCAAGGATAAACGCAACAGGGACCAGGTCGCGCACAACCGCAGGATCGCCGAGCAATATCATGTCTCGAACTACCCGACGGTCGTCTTCCTGAACTCCTCCGGCAATGAACTCGGACGCATCACGGAATCCAAGACCTTGACCGCCTTCGTCGAGAATGCCGACAAAATCGTGCCCCAGCGCGAGGAGAAAAACAATCGTTCGAACGGTTTCAAAATCGGCGGCAGCATCGGCATGGGCGAATCCGGCGTTCAGCGTTCTTCGGACTGAGTCGCACCCGAGCTTGAACCCCCCGATGCTGAACTCCTTCGCAATCAACCGGACACCCGTCCTGTTCGGCGACATCCCCGCACTCGCGGATCATGCGGACAGGACCGTCCTCATGGTACGGCACTCCATCCGGGAATCGCTCAGGGCAGCTTCGGTCGATCCGGCACTGACGCCGGACGGCGAGAAACTGGCGCGCCACTGCGGACGGCTGCTCGCCGGACTCGGCGGCGAAGTCTCGTTCGGCGCATCGCCGCGCCGCAGGACGCGCGACACGGCACGCTGCCTGATGGAAGGCGGCGGCTTCCCGGCGCAGGAGATCCGGGATTGTCCCGAGATCGGCGACCTGACGATTTTCTCCCGTCCGGTCGACTTCGAAGCGATGCTCCGCACGCACAACACGGAGAATGTGATGCGCGAATACTATTCCACGGGCCATGCAGACGGCCTGAAAGACATGCGCCCGTTCGCCGCGCAAATCCTGAAGTTCCTCACGGAAACGCCGTTCCGCTCGCCGCGCATGGTCTTCGTCTCGCACGACGTGCTGGCTATGGCGGCCCTCGCCGCGCTCGGCGTCCGCGCGTTCTCCGTCGACGACTGGTGCGGCTACCTCCACGGCCTTCTGTTGACGCAGGACCGCGACGGCGCCTGGACGGCAGCCTATGCGCTGCCCGATTTCGACGCCGGAAGAAAACACCGTCTGTTTGTCTGAACAGGCAGGGCCTATGTCGCAAAAAGAGCGGGAAAAAAACGTTAAAAATCGCTATTATTCCCTTGACTTAACAAAAAAACGTGATACTTTATGGATGTTTTCATACGATAAACTGTTTCCGAACTGCAACCATTTCTATCCCTGACTATGGAGAAAGACTTATCATGAATAGAATCCTTCACCTCCTCTCCCTCCTGATCCTCGGCGTCGTTCTGCTGCCGGCCTGTTCCAAAAAGCAAGCCGACCTCAACAAGGACAAGCCCCTGATTGTCGTATGCGAAGCATCCACTTCGCCTTACTGCTATTACAACGGCCAGGACGCCAATCCGCCCGTCGCCGGAGTCGATATCGACATCGTTGAAGAAATCGCAAAGGAACTCGGGCGCCCCGTCCAGTACCAGCTCAGGACATTCCCGGAAGTCCTGAAACTTGTTGAGGCCGGCAAGGCCGACATCGGCGTCGCCGGCATCACGATCACGCAGGAACGTGCCCAGAAACTGCTTTTCTCCGATGCTTACGACGGATCCTCCCAGGTGATCGTCGTCCCGAAAAACTCCTCCATCGAGAACGAGAACATGCTGAAGAGCGCCCGCGTGGCCGCACAGGCTGGCACCAGCGACCTCGACCTCCTGCGCGAACTCGAGCCGGAATATGTTCTGCCGTTCCTCACTCAGGAGGACATCAACAACGCCCTCGTGGCAAACAAGGCCGACGCCGCCGTGATGGACCGCATGCAGGCGGAGCTTCTTGTGAAGACGACCGGCGACACCTTCAAGGTCCTCGACAAGTCGCTCTCGGATGACAAGTACGGGATCGCCTTCAACAAGCAGAGCACCGAACTCGCGGAAGCTGCCAACAAGGTGATCGACCGCCTCAAAAAGGACGGGGTCATCGAGAAAAGCCGCAGCAAGCATTTCGACATCGTCACACAGCTCGGGATCGGCGCGAAAGTCGAGGAGCAGGTCGAACCCTTCGTCCTCTGCCTCGCCGTTGAATCTTCGGCCTCGCCTTTCGCCTTCTGGACTGACAATAACCATCTTGCCGGCATCGACATCGACATAGCCGAAGCCATCGCCGCCGAGCTCAAGCGCCCGCTCATCATCAAGATCGTTTCGTTCGACGAAGTGATCCCGCTCGTCACAAGCGGCGCGGCCGACATGGGCGCGTCGGGAATCACCGTCACGCCGGAACGTGCCGAAAAGGTGCTTTTCTCCGAGCCCTACAAGGAAGGCGGACGCAGGATCATGGTGCGCGACGACGCCACATTTGAGAAGCTTGACGATCTGAAAGGCAAACGCATCGGCGCCAGAATAGGCACGATCCACGTGGCATTCGTTTCCGACGAACTTGATACGTTCCCCTGTCTCTTCGACGACGACAAGCCGGGATTCGGCAGCCTGCTGAACAAAGAGATCGACGCCTACGTCCTGGACGAGACTCAGGCCGACCTCGCCGCCGACAAATACAACGAGATCAGACCTCTGGGCATCTCCCTTCCGCAGGCCAACTACGCCTTTGCATTCCAGAAGGGCGACGACAAAGCCAAGGCCGTGGCGGACAAGATCATCAAGGAAAAACGCGGCAACGGCGAACTCGAAAAGTTGTTCGGCAAGTACAATACGCTCTGCAAGGAGATCAGAGCCGCCGTCGACTGATGCCGGCCATGACGCTGCCGGGATGAAGCCGGCATCCGGCGTTCCGCCCTCCGGCTTCGTTCGCATCATGCCGGCGGACAGGGCTGCGCTTTCGATTAAGCAAGAACAACCAGCACAGGGATTCCTTCCGACCATGGATGCAGGCAACATCTTAGACGGTTTCCGCGACGGGACCTTCACGCGCGAAGAGGCGCTGAAGCTCCTGAACAAACTCCCGTACGAAGACATCGGCTTCGCCAAACTCGACCACCACAGACAGCTCAGACGCGGCGGCATTGAGACCGTGTTCTGCGCGGGCAAGACCGCGGAACAGGTCCGGGGCATTTTCGAGCGCTTCATCGCCGCGGCCGGAAACGCCATCGGGACGCGCGCCACGCCCGAACAGGCCGGCTATGTCCGCGCCGCGTTGCCCGACGTGCAGTACGATCCCGTTTCCCGTCTGCTTTACTTCATGCGCACTCCCCGCCCGAAGACCGGTTGCGTAGCCGTCTGCACGGGCGGCACATCCGATCTCCCGGTCGCCGAGGAAGCGGCGAAGACTGCCGAATTCTTCGGCGCGGAGGTAAAACGTTTCTATGACGTCGGGATCGCGGGCATCCACCGGCTTTTCGCATGCCTGGACGAAATCCGCACCGCGAACGCCGTCATCGCCATCGCCGGGATGGAGGGCGCCCTCGGCGGCGTGATCGCCGGACTCGTCTCCGTGCCGGTCGTGGCCGTGCCGACCTCCGTGGGCTACGGAGCATCCTTCGGTGGCGTCGCCCCCCTGCTTTCCATGCTCAATTCCTGTGCGGAGGGCATGTCCGTCGTAAACATCGACAACGGATTCGGCGCGGGATATCTCGCCGCACGCATCAACGCGCTCGCCGTACAGGGGAACCGCACATGAACAGGCAGATCCTTTACCTCGAATGCGCCACCGGCATCAGCGGAGACATGACCGTGGCCGCGCTGCTCGACCTCGGCGCATCCAGGATCAAGCTCCTCTCCGCACTCGACAGCCTGAACGTGGAGGGCTATTCCGTCTCCATTCGGCGGGCTGTTTCATACGGCGTCGACGCCTGTTCGTTCGACGTCGAGCTTGAGCATGAGCGCCATCATGAACACAGCCACCATCATGAACATGAGAAAACGCTCGGGCACGGCCATTGCCATGAAGCCCATGAACACGATCACGCCCATGAACACCATCACCATGAACACATCCATGAGCACCATCATCCGCACGAGCACCGCAACCTGGCGGACGTGACCGCCATTCTGAACAGCGGCAACCTCACGCCGCGGGCCCGCGCTCTCGCCCTGAAGATCTTCGGCATCGTGGCCGAAGCGGAATCGAAGGCACACGGCAAACCCGTCGACGAGGTGCATTTCCACGAAGTCGGCGCCATCGACTCCATCGTGGACATCGCCGCCGCCGCGGTTTGTCTTGACGACCTCGGGATCGACGACGTGATCGTCTCCGGCCTGAGCGAAGGGACCGGATTCGTCGAGTGCCAGCACGGACTGCTTCCGATCCCCGTGCCCGCCGTGGCGAACATCGCCGCCGCTCACGGGCTCCCGCTCCGCATCATGCCCGGCGTAAGGGGCGAAATGGTCACGCCGACCGGAGCCGCCATCGCCGCGGCCGTCCGGACGCGCTCCGCCCTGCCGGAGACTTTCACGATCCAGAAGATCGGCCTCGGCGCGGGCAAACGCGATTTCGGCATGCCGAACGTGCTTCGGGCCATGCTGATTGAGGAGGCCGCAGCCACGGACGCACCCCCCGCGGAGATCGCGATCCTGGAGACAAACATCGACGACTCGACCGGGGAAACGCTCGGGCTTGCGATGGGAGCCCTGCTCGACGCAGGCGCTTTGGACGTCCATTACATCCCCGCCTTCATGAAGAAGAATCGCCCGGCATGGCTCCTGCGCGTCATTTGCCGCAATGCGGACGTGTCCGCGCTCGAACGCATCATCTTCACGGAAACAAGCTCCATCGGCGTCCGCAGGCTTCAGGCATCGCGCACCTGTCTCGCCCGTTCGACCGTGGACGTGACGCTCCCCGCCGGGGCCGTGAAGGTCAAGAAATGCACCTTCGACGGTCAGACGTTCTACTACCCCGAGTACGAAAGCGTCAAGGCGCTGGCGGCATCCTCCGGCGTGCCGTTCGCCGACCTCTTCCGCGACGCCGCGGAAACAGCGGAGAGAATCGATGGAAAATAAGCTGAACGAACTCCGGCGCATGCTGGAACCATTGAGCGCAGACGGAGTCTGTGCGGCCTTCTCCGGCGGCGTCGACAGCGCCCTGCTCCTGACCGTCCTTTCCGAGCTTCACGCCCGGAAGCCTTTCCCGCTGCTCGCGGTCGTGTTCTCCACGGCATTCCATACCGCGGAGGAGACCGCGTCCGCGATGAAGCAGGCGGAGGACCTGGGCGTGCCTGCCGAACTCGTTAAACGCGACGTGCTGTCCGATCCGGTCCTGCGGGACAACCCGAAGGACCGCTGCTATCACTGCAAACGCAGCCTCTTCTCCGAGATGAAACGCATTGCCGCCGCGCACGGCATCCGGAACCTCGTGGACGGCACAAACGCCGACGACACGCAGGTCTACCGCCCCGGACGCAAGGCGCTGGAAGAGCTCGGCGTACTGAGTCCGCTGGCGCTCTGCGGCTTCACCAAGGACGAGATCCGGGCCGCCGCCCGCGCATTGCTCGTCCCGGTCGCGGACAAGCCCTCCACGCCGTGTCTCGCCACGCGTTTCCCATACGCGACGCGCATGACGGACAAAGCGCTCCGAAAAGTGGAACGCGGCGAGGCCGTTCTTCGCGAATTCGGGTTGAACGTGGTGCGCCTGCGTGTTCACGGGGACGTCGCCCGCATCGAGACAGACCAGGACGGCTTCGGACGGATCTCCGACAGACGTTTCGAGGTCGCATTCGCGCTTCGCCAGGCCGGATTCCCCTATGCGGCGCTCGACCTGGAAGGGTTCCGTTCCGGCAGCATGGACGAATCTCTTCCGGCCGCCGACCGCGAACCGGACAAATGAACGCGGGCGGTCACCCGCCATCCCCTCCCAACGCACGATCGCATCCTGTCCTCTCCCGTCGGAGAGGGCAATGCGGCCGGGATATGGCATGTTGCCACGGCTAACGGCTGCATAAGCGGGACGTCCGCTGGAATGACCGCGCTTTTTTATAAAAAAAGCGGAGAAAACCTGAAAAAGATTCCGAACGAACTTGAAAAAAGCGCGAATCCGGAGTAGAGTAAGATTCCGCCGTCCCGTCCGATGCGCCCGCGGGCTCTCAGGATCGGGAAAAACGGCGTTCCGAAAAGCCATCGAACCGCAACTTATTTCAGGAGGAACCATCCATGAGCATCAATATCCTTTCCGAAAGCAGCTTCGACGCCGTCATCGGCACGAAACCGGCCCTGATCGACTTCAACGCCACGTGGTGCGGCCCCTGCAAGAAGATCGCTCCGATCATTGAAGAAATCTCCAACGAAAATCCCGACCTCTTCGTCGGTTCCGTCGACGTCGACATGCAGCCCATGCTCGCCGCCAGGTTCCAGGTGCGCAGCATCCCGACCGTGCTGCTCCTGAAGGACGGAAAAATCGTGAAACAGTTCATCGGCGCCCAAGCGAAGGAGACTTACCAGAAGGCCGTCGCCGAACTTCTCTGATCTTCCGACAGACGAGACACTCCGGCGTCCCGCGCACTTTTCCGTCATGCAGAAAGCACTGTTCCCCTGTTCCGCCATCCCCTCCGGCATCCGCACCGTCTACGCCTCCTTCAGCGGCGGCGCGGACAGCCTCGCGCTGCTTTTGTCCCTGACGGAACTCAGGAAAGGATCCCGGTCCCGGTGGGAACTCCGCGCAATCCACTTCGAACACGGCATCCGCGGTGCGGAGAGTCTGGCCGACGCGGAATTCTGCCGGACCGTCTGCGAAAACATCGGCGTCCCGCTCGAAATCATCCCGCTGGACGTCCCGGAACACATCCGCCTCGGCGAAGGCATGGAGGCCGCCGCGCGGAGGCTCCGTCAGGAATCGTGGCGGATTATCCTCGGCGAAACGGAAAAGAAGCCTGCGGCCGTAGCGCTGGGCCACAATGCCGACGACCGCATTGAATCGCTTTTCCTGCGCCTTATGCGCGGCTCGAACATGTCCGGGCTGCATGCGCTTCATCCCGTCCGCAAGTTCGACGGCATCACCTGGATCCGTCCGCTTCTGGACGTTTCCCGGGCGGAGATCGAAGCCTGGCTCGCACAATGCGGCATCCGGAATTTCCGCACCGATTCCACCAATCTGGAAAACGACTACGACCGGAACAAACTCCGCAACATCGTCCTGCCCGCGTTTTACCGCGAATTCCCGCGTGCCCGGGCCGGCATCCTGACGGCGGTCCGCGCCATCGCCGACGATGCGGAAGCACTCGACAATGCGGCGGAAAAGGCATTCCGGCACGCGGCGCGGCGCGGCGGGCTCGACCTCGAATCTCTCGCAAAAACACCCCCCGCCCTGTTGCCGCGCGTCCTGCGGCTCTGGCTTGACGGACAGATCCCCGACCGGCATCTCGTCGAACGCGTCCGCGATCTGCTGGAGCATCCGGCCCGCCACGCCGGTTCCGGACGGATACCGGCGGAAAACGGCGGCGCCTTCCAGTGGAAACACGGCCTGCTGCGGAAACTGGACCATGAACCGCCCGAACCGGAAGAACCGGTCCTCTGGGACTACAGGAAGGATTCCGCGGTGCGTTTCGGAAAGACCGTCCTGCGGTTCCGCGGGGAAACGCAAACCGGCGCGGAGGATATGCCGTCGGGTACGGACGCCGCGATCTTCGATGCGGAGACGTTCCCCCGCGAACTCATCCTCGCGCCCCGGCTCCGCCACGACGCCATGACGCCGTTCGGCTCGACGTATTCCGTTTCGCTCAAAAAGCTTTTCACCGACGCCCATGTGTCCGCCGAGGAACAACCTCTTTGGCCCGTGGTGCGGGACGCCGACGCCCCGGAGGATATCCTGTGGGTCCCCGGCGTCCGGCGGTCCGCGTCGTATCCCGTCGGCCCGGGCAAACCGTCCCTGGGCCTGCTTTTTTCGGCGGAAGGCCTTGTCGATGTGACGGCGGCGATCATCGGCGGACCGGACGGACGGATCCTGGTCTGTTCGCGTCCGGCAGGCACGCACATGGCGGGAAAATGGGAGTTTCCCGGCGGCAAGATCGAACCCGGAGAAACTGCCGAGTCATGCATCCGGCGCGAAATCCGCGAGGAACTCGGCATGGGAATCGCGGTCGGTCCGGTCCTGACGGTCATGGAACACGATTACGGCGTCAAATATGTACGCGTGACGTTCTTTCTGGCAGTGTCGGACGACACCCCGTCGGCAAGGGACGGCCAGGAGATCCGCCGGGTCGCACCGGATGAAATGGAGTCCGTGGATTTCCTGGATGCGGACCGTCCGATTTCAGCGCGGATCAAAAAAAATGCGAAAAAAATATACAGTATATACAATAACTTGCGGACCGAAAGCGTTAATCGGTTATCGAAGCAACCATAATGGAATTTCGAGACATGGAAACAGATAAAACCGATCTGGAGCTCATCCGGGAATTCCAAAATGGATCAAGTCCGGCTTTCGATGCTCTTTACGAACGATACAGGCGTCCGCTTTACGGCTATGTAAACCGGCAGATGCAGGGTTACGGCAGTTATGCGGACGACGTGTTCCAGCAGACATGGATGCGCGCGATCGACAATCTGCCGAACTACCGCGATCAGGAGAAATTCTCCGCATGGCTCATGAGGATCGCCCACAACCTCATCATCGATTATTACCGCTCCCTGAAACGGAGAGCCGAGGACGAACTGGACGAGACTTACGGAGACACCGCGGAGGACGATTCCGGCGAAACGCCCGGCAGCGCCATGGACGAACGGGAACGGGCCCGCAGGCTCAAAGAGGCTCTGGACTCTCTCTCTCCCGAACTTCGCGAAGTCTTCCTGCTGCGACGGGAAAACATCCCGTTCCAGCAGATCGCGGAGATCCAGAACTGCTCCGTGAACACGAGCCTGGCCCGGATGAGATATGCGATCAAACAACTTACAAATAAATTGAAAGACTGGGAATCCTGACAATTCCTGAGGTGAAACCATGAACATTTGTGAATTTATTCAAGAGAAGGTTGCCATTGGCGAGTTCGATGACAATGTCTCGGCGCATCTTCGCATTTGTCACGAGTGCAAAGCGTTTGCCGACGATCTCGAACGTTTCCTCTCCTGCGACTTGCCGGATGCCGGCGAGCCGCCGAAACACATCGACAACGCCATCCGCGCCGCTGCAGCCGATGCCGCTGCGGCAAACCGTTTCCTCTCCTGCGCTCTGCCGGACGCCGGCGAGCCGCCGAAGCATATCGACGATGCCGTCCGCGCCGCCGGACACCGTGCAGCAGCAGCCTTTGCCCGGAGCAAACGCGCCGCCTGGAGTCTCCGCATCCTGATCCCCGCAGCGGCCGCTCTGGCAGTCTGCTTCCTCTTCTATTTCGGCATGATGACCGGACGTCAGGAAGCCCCGGTCACGACTGCTTTTGTGCCGGAATCCACGGCAGTCGCCACGCCGGAAGTCCCGGTCGCGACCGTCGCGTCCGTTGAAGAGACCGCGCCCGTTCTGGAAAATGTTCTGGCGGAAGTCCCCGTGGAAGTCGGCGACTGGACCGGCGCCGTCATGGACGGCGAACTCACGCAGGTCACGATGGAGCTTTCCAGTTCCTTGACGAACCTCTCGCTTTCCGACACCGATCTTCTGCTCGCCCAGCTTGAGGCCGATTTCGCCGCTTACGCGGAGAACTGAATCGCATTTTTGAACCCCCGCCCCGGAGTTTGAACTGCCATGACTGCTACCCGGAAAATTCTGCTTGCCCTGATCTGCTCCACCGCATCCGTGGCGCTTGCCGCACAGGACAGCGGCGGAGATACATCCAAACCCGACGAGACCAAGAAGACGGAGCAGAAAAATCCTTCGTCACCCGGACAGATCCCCATGATCTTCGGAATCCCCGGGCAACAGGGGCCGAATCCCTGGATGTTCGGAGGACAGCAGTCCGACGACAGCAAGGACAAAAACGGGGATAAGAACTCCTCGAAAAACAACGCCCCGTGGAGGAATTCCCCGTGGGGTCAGCAGGGATCCGGCTTCGGCGGACAGCCCGGCGGCTTCGGGGGCGGCGCTCCCGGCTTCGGCGGACAGCCCGGCGGGGCAGGATTGGGCAGTTTCGGCGGCGGCTTCGGCGGCGGCATGGGCGGATTCGGCGGCGGTCCCGGCTCCGGCGGAGGCGCCTTTGGCGGCGGCCCGACGGCAATGTTCAATCCGTGGGACGACGGTCCGATGTTTTTCGGCGGATCCGGCTTCCTTTTCGGCAGAGACAGTTCCAGAGACGACAGACCGTTCGGATCCGGCGGCGATTACAACCCCGGCAGACTCTTCGGCATCGGCAATCCGTGGATTGACGCGCCCCCGATGGGATTCGGCAATTTCGGCGGCGGACAGCCCGGCGGGGCAGGATTGGGCAGTTTCGGCGGCGGCTTCGGCGGCGGCATGGGCGGATTCGGCGGCGGTCCCGGCTTCGGCGGCAACAACGCCCCCGGTGGCGGCGGACGCGGCGGATCCGGCATGGGCGGCGGCGTTCCCGGCATGGGCGGCGCTCCCGGCATGGGCGGTGCACCCGGCATGGGCGGTGCACCCGGCATGGGCGGCGCTCCCGGCTTCGGCGGCGCTCCCGGCATGGGCGGTATGCCCGGTTTCGGCGGCGGTCCCGGTTTCGGCGGCGGCCCCGGTTTCGGCGGCCCCGGCAGCAATTCACGCCGCAGCATGTCCATGATCGACATGATTCCGGAAGAAGAGCGCATGCGTCTCGTCAGACTCATGCAGACGGATTATCCCGCGTTCCGGGAAGAGCTTCAAAAGCTCGTTTCCGGCAAGCAGGAAAATGAATACAAAGCCGCAATGGCTCTCCGCGAGAAGTACTTCAAGACGACCGACGCCAAAGAAAAAGACAAGATCAAATCCGAACTCCGCGAGCTCATCGGCGGCCGGTTCGACACCTACAACAAATCCGCGGAACGCCAGATCGCGGAAACCGAAGAGACCATCGCCTCCGCGCAGGCGCGTCTCACCACCCTCAAAAAACAGTATGAGGAACGCGTCAAAAACGCCGATGTCCTCATTGATTCCACGGTCGCAGATTACCTGAACCCCGACAAAGCTCCCACCTACGAGGAAGCCCTCCGCAAACAGAACGAACAGAGCGAACGCAGCAAGCTCCCCGGCGACGGCGACGCGCAGGGCGGCAGAGGCGGACGCGGCAACGGCGGCGGTCAGGGTGGCAGAAATCCCGGCGGCCCCGGCTCCGGCATGGGCGGCGCGCCCGGCATGGGCGGTGTGCCCGGTTTCGGCGGTGCGCCCGGCGGCATGGGCGGCGCGCCCGGCGGCATTCCCGGCGGCGGTCAGGGCGGCAGAAATCCCGGTGCTCCCGGCTCCGGCATGGGCGGCGGCTTCGGCGGCGCTCCCGGCTCCGGCATGGGCGGCGGCGGTGGCGGGTTCGGTTCGCCCGGATTCGGCGCGCCTCCCTCCAGGCCCCAATCCTCCTCCTCGCAGAAGAAATAATCGCGATCAGCTTTCGTTTCGTTCCTCCCCCGCCGGATTACGGTCCCGCGGGGGATTTTTTGCCCGGACCAAAGAAAGCAATGGCATTTACGGGCAAAGAAACAAAAAAACGGGAAGCCGGATTATGCGCACGGGACCCGATCCCGGACGCGGACAATAACGAAGGGATACCCCGAATGCAACCCGTTCTCAGGGGCAGCGCTCGGTCAGGCTTCAACGGAACCGGATACGACCGTGCCCGGGCTTATTTCTTCTGCAAATCGGGGTTCTGGCCGTTCGCGAAATCAAAGTTTTCGACGAGTTTATGGAACGGAAGCCCGTTCATACCGGCCAGTCTCCTGTCGCCCGGCCTGTACGCAGGCAGAGTATTCACGAAGTCCGCGTACGCCTTTTTCTTCGAGGAAGGCAGAGTATCCTGAATCTTTTTGAGAGAACTCTCGAATGCTTCCCTGGAGCTCGTATCAAGCGTCGGCAATTTGGCTGTCTTCTCATCAATGAGCGAGAGGATCTCCTCGCCGGTCTTGCCGTGAAGCTCCGCCTTGGTCGCTGCATCGTCTTCCGAGTAGAACCAGATCATGTTCATGCCGTCGTCGAATTTCTTCTGATTTTCCGATGACAGGGATCTCACGACTTTCTCATAGCTGTTGTAATACTTGTCGTCGCTCGAAGTGTCGAGCCGTTTGGTGCAGCAGCAGAGGACGGACACGGCAGCGGCGGAAAAAAACAGGCAGGCGGCCGCACGGGAAAGACCGGTGTGAAACATGATTGTGACCTTTCTTCGCTGAAATGGTAATATTGTTCTTTTGTTGTCAGTCGTTTTAATGTACCACGCTTTGCGGAAGAAATCAAACCGTGTCCGGTATTATCCATCGGAAAAAGGCGTTTTCACGGGTCCGCCGCCCGCGGGGACCGCCGCAGGAAAAACCGCCGATGGACGAAACGGCGCGGCCAAATCGTGCATTTTTCGGGAAACCGCCTTGACAACCGCCGGAAATGGATATATATTCTACATTGATTTAAAAAAACAACCGCGTCTCCTCCCCGGATACCGCATTACAGAAGGATGATTTCCCATGCCCGTGACCGTCACGCCTCATTTTTTTGAAGTCAGCAAGCTTGGCGAATGCAAGATCAAATCCCCGCTCTACGGCAGCCCTGTTCATTTCCACGGCGACGACGAAGCCATCGTGCTCGACCGCGACTACAACGCCCTGCTCGAACATACGAAGGCGCTGAACGGCGGCATCCCGGTCTTCGAGCGGGCCGGCGTCCGCAAAATGATCTTCCACGACCCGCGCTGGAGCAAGGCCGCCATCCTCACCGCCGGCGGGCTCTGTCCCGGGCTGAACGATGTGATCAAGGGCCTCACGCTGACCCTGCGCCAGACCTACGGCGTGCCGCTCGTGTACGGCATCCCCTACGGCTACGCCGGACTCAACTCCGACCTCGGATACCAGCCCATCATCCTCGACGAGGACACGGTCGACAACATCCATGAAACCGGCGGCACCATCCTCGGCTCTTCGCGCGGCGCACAGGACCCCGAAAAGATGCTCGAGACACTCGTCCGCATGGATATCAACATGCTCTTCTGCATCGGCGGCGACGGCACGCTCCGCAGCGCCCACGCCATCGCCGAGGCCGCGAAGGAACGCCACCTCAACATCAGCGTGGTCGGCATCCCGAAGACCATCGACAATGACATCTGCTTCATGGACCGCACGTTCGGATTCGAGACGGCCGTGTACGCCACGAATCCGATCATCACCGCCGCCCACAACGAGGCGAAGGGAGCTTACAACGGCATCGGGCTCATCCACGTGATGGGCCGCGACAGCGGATTCATCGCCGCCTACGCAACGCTCGCCAACACGCACATCAATTTCTGCCTCGTTCCCGAGGTCAAGTTCACCCTCAACGACAACGAAAACTCCTTCATACCGCTCCTCTTCGAACGCATCCGCCGCCGCCACCACGCCGTCATCATCGTGGCCGAAGGCGCCGGACAGGAGCTCATCCCCGGCGAACGCGAATACGACAAGTCCGGCAACCTCCTGAACAAGAACATCGGAACATTCCTCAAGGACGAAATCAAAAAACAGGCGAAGGCCGCCGGACTCGAGGTCAATGTGAAATACTTCGACCCCACTTACCAGATCCGCGCCGGCGCGGCCAACGGCACCGACGCCGTTTTCTGCCTCATGCTCGCGCAGAGCGCCGTCCACGCAGCCATGACCGGCCGTACCGACGTCGTCATCGGCCACTGGAGCGAATGCTTCACGCACGTGCCCATTCCCATGGCGGTGAAGGAACGCAAGAAGATCGACCCGGTCGGTTCCCTCTGGCAGGCCGTCTGCCTCAACACCTGGCACAAATGACCGCCGTGTCCTGATCCCAAACCACCGAAGGATTTCTTATGTCATATCAGGTCATAGCGCGCAAGTGGCGACCCCAGAGGTTCTCCGACATGGTCGGACAGGAACATATCGCGCGTACGCTCAAAAACGCCGTGCGTTCGGGCCGAATCGCCCACGCGTACCTCTTCGTCGGCCCCCGCGGCATCGGGAAGACCACCACGGCCAGAATCTTCGCAAAAGCCCTGAATTGCGAAAACCCGCAGGACGGCGAACCCTGCTGCCAGTGCGAATCCTGCCGCTCCATCGCCGACGAGACAAACGTCGACGTGATCGAGATCGACGCCGCCACCCACACGCAGGTCGAGAAGGCGCGTGAACTTTGCGAGGACGTCCAGCACCTCCCCATCCGCTCAAAGTACAAGATCTACATCATCGACGAAGTCCACATGCTCTCCAAGAGCGCCTGGAACGCCCTCCTCAAGACCATTGAGGAGCCGCCCGCCCACGCCAAGTTCATCTTCGCCACCACCGAGGTCAACAAGGTCCTGCCCACCGTCATTTCCCGCTGCCAGAGGTTCGACCTCCGGCGCATCCAGGCGGGCGCGATCGCCGCCCGGCTCCGCATGATCGCCGATGCCGAAAACGTCAGGATCACCAACTCCGCGCTCGATGTCATCGCACAGGCCGCCGACGGCGGCATGCGCGACGCTCAGTCCCTGCTCGACCAGCTCATTTCCTTCTTCGGCGGAGACGAATCCGGCATCACCGAGGAACAGGCGCTCGACCTCTTCGGGCGCACCCCGCCCGCCGAAATGGAAGCTCTGCTGAACTCCATCACACACAACGACCGCGCAGCCGTCGTCCGCGCCATCCACGACTTCGCCGACCAGGGCAAGAACCTCGAAACCCTGTTCGAGGAGATTATCTCATGGCTCCGCGGGATTCTCCTGTGCCGCATCCTCGGCGACCCCGCCTCCGTGCTCGACGAAACGCCCGAGAAGATCACCGCGTTCCAGCGCGTCTCCGCGACCGTCGCGCCGGCTTCCGTCCAGCGTCTCCTCGAAAGCGTCTCCGCCGCCGGGTATCTTCTGCGCGACGCCATCAACAAGCAGGTCTTCCTCGAATCCATCCTCCTGAAGGCCATGCGGATCGCTCACGCACCCCAGATAGCCGACCTCATCGCACGCCTCAACCAGATCCGTTCCAACGGCGAGCTCGCTCCCCTCGAATCCGTCGTCCCGCTGTACGAGCTCCCCGCGGGGCAGGCGTTCACCATGCCCGGCTCGGCCTTCGCCGTGCCGTCCATCCCCGCGGTGCCTGTGAACGAAATCGGCAAGCCCGCGCCTCAGATCGTACCGCAGACAGCCTCCGCGACGGAAAAAAAAACGCCCTGTGACAGCACGCCCGGATTAAAATCCGCCGGAGAAAATTCCGAGACTCCGGTCGAGGCGGAACCCGAGCCTGTTTCCGAACCGGAACCCGCGCCCGATCCCCAAGTCGAGGCGAAACCCGAACCTGTTTCCGAACCGGAACCCACGCCCGATCCCGAAGTCAAGGCGAAACCCGAACCTGTTTCCGAACCGGAACCCGCGCCCGATCCCCAAGTCGAGGCGATGGACGATCCTGTTTCCGAATCTTCCGAACCTGCGTCAGCCACTTTGTCCGCACCTCGGGCCGAGTCCGCCGACGAACCTCAGATCGAGGTCATTTCCGAACCTGTCGTCGAACCCTTCGTCGAACGTCCGCCTCAGGAAGCAGAAGCCGTCCGCTCCAGACCCGCCCGTTCACGCCGGCGGACCGAACCAGCGGCCTCTGCGGAAAATGCCGACGCCGACCAGGAGCTCCCTCCCGGATCTGTCATCTGGGAGAAACTGGTCCTCGACGTCCGCGAAACCCTCTGCAAAAAGGTGCTCGCACAGGCCATGCTCGCGGCCAAGGTGATCTCGTTCAACGGCTTCTGCCTGCACGTCGCGTTCGATTCCCGCTATGCCGCCGGGGAGACCATCCTCGTGATGCGCGAGAAAAACCTGCTCGACATGCGCCTCGCAGCCATTGCGGAACGCCCCGGGGCTTTCGTGAGCATCGAACGCCGTTCCGGTCTGGTCACGCCCGCCCAGCGCAAGCAGAAGGAAGACGCGGAGGCGCTCCGCCGTGAAACGGAGCATAATCCGTTCATCGCCGGGATCCTCGAGACTTTCGACGGGGTCCTGTCGGATGTCCACCGTCTCGACAAAAACGAAAACGATGAGGATTCCGTCATCTAGTTGAGCTTATTTGTTCGGTTTTCCAAAAAAAATCGAAAAAAGTTTAAAAATCAATTTGACATTACGAACTATTCGGGTTATATTTTATTAGATCATCAAGAACGTTTGATCGTCGAATTGATTTCTCAACCATCAAATACAGGAGGTCCGACTATGAAGACTCTCAACAGGACATTCGCCATCGGCGCCGCTCTCACTGCGGCGGTCACTCTTGCTCCGGCAGCCTTCGCGCAGGGTCCCTACGGCGGTCCGCCGCGCCCAAGCAACGGCATTCAGCTCGCGACCGACATCGTAAATCTGGTACGCGCGGTCATCGAACCGCGTCCCGCCCCGGTCATCGTGGCGCCGCAGGAACGCGTGATCACGACGAGAATCGTCTCCAACACACCGATCGTCACCACCACGCCGGTCGTCACCACCACGCCGGTCGTCACCACCACGCCGGTCATCACCACCGACCCGATCATCACCACCGACCCGATCATCACCACCGACCCGATCATCACCACCACGCCGGTCATCACCACCACGCCGGTCATCACCACCACGCCCACGACCATCGTGACGGGCGCGACCACGATCCCGGAATACACTTACAGCTACTTCTACGGGGAATATGTCCCGTACTTCGAGGGCTGGTACTTCTACCTCGACGACTGGATCTGGGGCGGACTCGGTCCCCGTCCGCTCGTACCCCCGAGATGGCGTCCGCCGCGTCATGATCCGCCGCCCCCGCCTCCGCGCTCGGTGATCGTGCGGGAATCCCGTCCCTGGGATTCCCCGCCGCCTGACGGCCGCGGTTCCGGCCGGGGCGAAGTCCGCGAATCGACGATGCCCAGCCGCGAGATCCCGGAAGCCACCGTCCGTGAAACCCCCAGGGCCTCCACGGGTCGTACCGAGGTCGCGCCGCGTACGACCACGACCGCGCCGCGTACGACCACGACCGCGCCGCGTTCCACGACTTCCACGCCGAGCGCCACAACATCCGTTCAGCGCTCCGCAACGTCCACGCCGAGCGCCACAACGTCCGTTCCGCGCACGACTACGACTGCGCCGCGTTCCACAACGTCCGCTCCGCGCACGGCCACGGCCACGCCGCGCTCCACAACGTCCGCTCCGCGCACGACCACGACCGCGCCGCGTTCCACAACGTCCGCTCCGCGTTCCGCGACGACCAACTCCGCCCGCCCGGCGCCGAGCACCAGGAGCGCCTCGACTCCCGCTGCCCCCAGCCAACACCGCGTCCCGCGCAGAAGCGATCGCTGACAGGCATCCTTCTCCGAAGGACTGAGAGGTCCGTACAAAGCCCGGTTCCCCCCGCGGAGCCGGGCTTTTCCGTTTCCGGGCATATTCGCCGCGTCCTCTCGCGAAAATGAGGCAAAAAAAAGGCCGTCCGCAACGGACAGCCTGTAACAATCATTGGTAGCGGGGGTTGGAATCGAACCAACGGCCTCCAGGTTATGAGCCTGACGAGCTACCTCTGCTCTACCCCGCAATAACATGCACCATTTAAAATACCATGATGTCGAATAAAATCAAGTGAATTTTGGAAAAAAGTCCTGTTTTTCAGCAAAAAAGTTTCTAAAAAAGCCTCCGCGTGACAGCTTCGCCGCGCCTCAAACACGATTCGGGGATCTCCGCGGACGCGCCTTTTTCAAGAAAACGGCGTTTTCCGCGTTTGATTTTGCAAGGGACGGCGGTATATTATTAAATCCGGGACCGGCCGGATGCGCTCCCTGCTCACCCGGGACCGGCCGGACTCCGTCCGTTTGCACGGTTCCAACCTGTTTTCAGCGGGAATTCTCCCGGAAAGGAACAAACGACATGAGACTTCTGCACAAAGTGCTGCTCTGGAGCTGCGCGGCCATGACGATCTGCGGCTGCGGCGGTCAATCACCTTCCGCCGGGAAACCCGTTGAGGAAACCGTGAAAACCGACCTGAACACCGCCGTCATCCTTGATGTCCGTTCCGGGGAGGAATACGCCTCGGGACATCTGCGCGGCGCACGCAATATCCCGCACGACAGGATCGCGGAGGAGATCGCTTCCGTCGCACCGGACAAGACCGTGCAGATCATCCTTTACTGCCGGTCGGGACGCCGCGCCGACACCGCGTTGAAAACATTGAACTCAATGGGCTACGAAAACGCGCTGAACCTCGGCGGGCTCGAAGACGCGCAGGAGCGCCTCGGGCTTCCCGTGGTCAAAGAGTGATCAGTCTTCCGGACTGTTTTTTCCCTCCGGGAAGAACTCATTTGGCTCGAGCGGAATTGCGTCCCAAGCCCAGTCCTCATTTTTCTCCAATGGCTCATACAGCGCCCAAAGGTCGTTTTCCAGCAGCAGACTGCGCCTTTTTTTGAGCGGGAAGCGCTTCAAATTGTGTTTCAGGGCCACGAGATAATACGGACGCGAGGCAGACTCGCTCGACTTCGCGTCCTCCTTGGGGTGCAGGACAACACCGCTATGCCCGCCCCGGGGGAGGGAGAACAGAATAACGTAGTCGGGGTCGCTGAAGTCGCAGAGGTAGAAATAGGCGGAAAACGGAGATTCGTCGCGGTAGAAATAGAACGTTCCGTCCGGGACGAGCTCGGCAGCCTCCTTGAAGAACTCGCCGGACATCTTGTCGCTCCAGTGTTCGCCGACGTACCGGAACGAGGCGAAGGCCACGCCCGCGGCACACCATACCACCGGCATGGCGGTCCGCAGCATTTTGCGGATTCCGGCCCGGTCCGCGAATCCCCATCCGGTCAGGCGGTCCGCCAGCCAGACGGAGAAGAAAGGCACGGTCGGGAGCACGTAGGTAATCAGCACGCGGCTGGTAAGGCACCAGAACAGCGTGATGAAGACGAAGCCGAGCATGGGCAGATCGTCCGCGAGAGACTCCTTCCGAAAGGCTGCCGCCAACTTGCGGCGACCGTCCCTCGAGCCGACGGGGAGAAACGCCAGCAGGACCGCGGGCAGGTTCGAGAGCAGAAACCACACGAGCGCTATGCCGCGGAACGTCTCTCGCCCCGCGCCGAACCTGTCACCGTACTCCTTGAAAAGGAACCGTTTAAAATTCTCGTTCACGAAGAAATATTCCAGGAAGTCCGGATTCGCCCGCTGCATCATCACGTACCACGGGGCGGCAATCAGGAAAAAAAACGCGAATCCGAAGATCCAGGCGTGGTTTTTGAGGTCGACCAGACGCTTGTTTCCGAGCAGAACGAACAGGAAGACCGGCAGTCCGGCCATCACGAGGGCAACGGGCCCCTTCACGAGCATGCCGAGTCCGAGCGCTGCGAAAAATCCGATGCTCGCGAGCTTTTTGTTCCGGCGGATAGTCTCATGGTCGAACAGGATATAGGCGAAGACGGCGGAGCAGACGCAGAACGCCAGCGCCATGTCGGTCATGCACTGTCCGGCATACAGGAGAAAGATTGGACTGGACAGCGTGAGCAGGACGGCAAGCTGTGCGACGGCTTTGCCTCGGATCCGCCGCAGGGTGCCGTACATCATGGCAAGCAGCCCGGCAGCGAAGAGAAACGACGGCAAGCGGACCGCGAAGGGATTCACGCCGAAGATACGGCAGGCGACCGCGCCAGCCTGGAAACACAGGGGCGGCTTCCCCTCGAAGTTCACCATAGAGCCACTGAGAATGAGTTGCGGCTCCAGGAAGTTGCCGCTTTCCGACATGATCTTGCAGATCAGAGCGTAGCGGGCCTCCGACGGGTCCATGAGCGGCACAAAGGCGTTCAGGACGAGCCGCAGCACGCAAATGGCGCAGAGGATAAGCAGAAACGTCCTGCGGGAGAAAAGCGGAACGGAGGCGGCCGGAGCGACGGAAACGGGGGCCACGGGAACAAGGGGATCCGAGCTCATCAATTCATTTCTCCTCACGCGCGGGGTCATCCTCGATCAGCGGGATCGGCTCCATGCCCAGCGTCTCCCATTCGCTCCAATCGTCATCCCCGGCATCCTCGGCGGAATCGACGTTTCGCCACTGTTCCAGCTCGGCATCGCTCAGGCCGCCCTTCTGTTTGCCCGACAGGATCTCCAGCACCCATGCCTGGCGTTTGGAGAGCAGGTCGCCCCGCGAGGAAAGCAGGACCACCGTGTCGGACGAGATCGGCCATTCAAGCTCGATCCTGCCGTATTTTCTCGCGCTGTAGGCGATGCGGACCACGGGATCATTTTCCTGGATCATACTGCGGTGATGGCTCCCGAGGCGGAGGTTCTTGCTGGACACGATGAAGTTTTTGGCATGCCAGATGATGCTTTCGAGCTCCTCTTTCGTGAGTTTGTCGGCCTCGGTCGGCTCGAAAAACGGGTCGGAAAACGGTTCGGTCGAGCTGCATGCCCCCAGCGTGAAGAGCAGCGGCAGGATCGCGGAAAACAGGATCAGGATGCGGATTTTCATGGTTTTTTCTGCGTGGCGTTTTTGGTTGGGACGGGGTAATGCTTGCGGAAATAGTCCCGCATGGCGTCGCGAATATCGATTGAGACGGCGTTTTCCGGCGCGGGAGCTGATTCCATGGCTTCCCTGAGCTTCGGATAACGTCCGCCGGCCCCATGCGCGTTGTAGGAGTTGACCGCGACTTTGAGGCGGGCCGTCTCGGGGATCGGCTTGCCTGTCTCGCCCGACACGAGCGGGCCGTCGATGCCGTCCGGGGCGGTGAATCCCGTGTACATCATGAAATCGGCGGTCTTCCGTTTGGTCTCGAGTTCCCGCAGGACAGCCCGTATCTGGTCGGGGGAAAGAAGCCTCACTTCGACGGAGTTCGAATACGGCGCCAGCAGGAAAAGCTCCCGTTCGTTCAGCGTGCCGGGCGAGACTTTGTAGCGGGAAAGCGTGCCGGAAAATGCCGCATCCGCGCCGGTCGCCTCCGCCATGGCAAGGCAGATGAGTTCGGCCAGGCGGTTCGGCTTCTGGCCGTTCTGCATCGGGGCAAGCTCGAAATCGAACTTCGCGACAGCGGTCCGCCCTGTCTCCGCAGCCTGTTTCCGAACAGGATCGAGCACGGACAGAAGTTTTTTCGATTCGGGCCGGTCATTCCCCTCGACGATTTTCGAGGACACGGAGAGCACCTTGCCGCTTTTGGCAGCGACGTCGACTTCGAGCGTGATCTGCGCGCAGCCCGCGCCGAGCGCCGGGGCCTGCACGAACCAGGCTCCCGGATACAGGCGTTTGCCGGGCTCCGTCTGGTGCGAATGACCGGCCAGGATCAGGTCGATCTGGGGATATTTTGCGGAAAGCGAGCCCAGATTCCGGAATTTTCCGTCGGGATTGAGGCGTCCCGAGATGTATTCGCCCAGATGGATCGCCAGCACGATGACATCCGGTTTTGCGGCCATGACTTCGGGCATGATGCGTTCGAGCGCGGCGTCCGGCGATTCCAGCCGGAGCCCGGTCAGACGGTCCGGCTCAATCCAGAGTCCGAGATAAGGCGGCACGATCCCGATCACCGCGATCTTGACGCCCTGCCGCCGGAAAATTTTCCAGTCCGAGGTCTTCATCGGGGCGACAGTCGACCTCATATTGGCCGCCAGCACGGTCCCGCGAAATTCCGGGAGCAGTTCCGAGAGATGCCCGGCCCCGGCGTCAAAATCATGGTTGCCAGGCACAAAGACGTCGCATCCGGCGACGCTCAGGGCCTTCACCATCGAAGCCCCGCCGTCAATGCTCGCCGGATACGAGCCCTGGATGAGGTCGCCGCAGTCGATCCAGAGGTCGGGCTTGAGCTGTTCCGCGAATCCCGCGATCTGGAGCAGACCGGGCGATTTCGCGTCCCCGATCGCACCGTGAATATCGGTCGTCTGAAGGATCGTCAGCTTGACCGGCGCGGCAAACACGCCCGGCAGGGAGCCCGCCGAAAAAACGACTGTCAGAAGGATGAGGAGAAGCTTTCGCAATGTTCGACGCCTGTGTAAAATTGAGCTGGACCCGAACGCCGTTTCGGCGCTGGTGCGCGGAATAAAATCCTGATATTTATAACATAACCCGCCGCTCCGTATTTTTCAACCCTCTGCCGCAACAATTTGTCGAATCGGACACCGCGCATCCTTTCCGGAGCGGAAACAAAAACGTCGGGACTTCGGCGGTCGGTCCGGCAAACCGCCCGTGCCATGTGCGTCGATCACCGCGCAACTGCCGCCGGACACGGCGGGACGGTCCGAAACGACACGGGAAAAACACACGGAGACCAAGCCCGAAACGGAGATTCATGGAGACCGGAAACGGAAAGGGACCTTTTTTTGACTTTTTGAGCGAAAAAGGATTAAAAACTAACGGATATCGGGGATTTATAAAAACAAACGCTATTTTTTTAGAAAAAGCCCCTTGACTTTTGCTCGTGCGATGCTACATTTATAGTAATTCGCGCCCGGGTGGCGAAATGGCAGACGCAACAGACTTAAAATCTGTCGGTACATCCATGCGGGTTCGAGTCCCGCCCCGGGCATTCTACCCGGCATCCCGAGAAAACCAACGCTAAAACAGATCGAAGAGGCAGGAAGAAACGAAAAAAGCTCCGAAAAACGACTTTTTTTTGAAGCGGCGCACAATAAAACGTAAAATCTCTTCGTTAATCTGTAATGATGCCTCGCATCAAAACAAATCAAAACAATTTTCAATTTGAAAGGAACGATCTTATGAACAAAATGACAGTGGCCATTCTGGCCCTCGCGCTTTCCGGCAGTGTTGCATTTGCTCAAGGACAGGGTAATGGCGGCGCCGGTCGCGGCGGCAACCGTGGCGGCAACCGCGGCAATCGCGGCGGCGCAGGTGGCGCTGCTGCCGGCCAGGTCCAGCCCGGCGGAGCAGCCGGTGGCGCCGGTGCGGCAGCGGCCGTGCCCGGCGGAGCAGCCGGTGGCGCAGCAGCCGGTGGCGCAGGTGCGGCAGCCGGCATGGGCGGCTTCGGCGGCGGTGCCGGTGGCATGGGCGGCTTCGGCGGCGGTGCCGGCGGCATGGGCGGCTTCGGCGGCATGGGCGGCTTCGGCGGCGGTGCCGACGGTGCCATGGGCGGCTTCGGCGGCATGGGCGGCTTCGGCGGCGTTGCCGGTGGT
>Ga0310696_10002373_pt1 | contig 25125 bp, 21 predicted proteins | sample AusTroGonzalo_MG_4_FD_203885 | JGI IMG/M metagenome (GOLD analysis project Ga0310696, IMG submission 203885) | Bovine rumen microbial communities from tropical cattle in Woodstock, Queensland, Australia - Gonzalo_02 (v2) (version 2) | ecosystem: Host-associated > Mammals > Digestive system >...
TCCACAACCGCGATCGCAACGGCGAAGGAGTACCTGAAGGCGAAGGGAGTCGAGGTCGTCGAGAGGATGGGAACCACGGTCGATGAGGTCATCCTCGCCGCCAAGGCACTCATAGCCGACAAGGTCGATGCCGTCTTCACTCCTTCTGACAACACGATCATGACGGCTGAGCTTTCGATCTACGAGGCACTGGCTGCAGCCGGAATCCCGCACTACGCAGGTGCCGACTCGTTCGCACTCAACGGTGCCTTCCTCGGATACGGAGTGGACTACGCCAACCTCGGAAGGGTTACAGGAGACATGGTCGCCGAGATCCTGCTCGACGGTGCAAAGCCGCAGACGATGGCAGTCAGGACATTCGACAACGGAACCGCAACGGTCAATGTTGAGACAGCCGCTGTTTTGGGATATGATTACGAGGCGCTTGCGGCCAAGTTCGGTCCGTACTGCACCAAGGTTGTCCCGATCACAACCGCAGAATCCTTCTGATCAGGGTAGAAGATGTTAACCACAATACTGGGGCTCGGCGCCACGGCGCTCGAGCTGGGGCTGATAAGCTCCCTTACGGTCCTTGCATTGTTCCTGAGCTATTCGATGCTCAACGTATGCGACCTTTCCACTGACGGCTGCTTCACATTGGGAGCGGCCGTCGGTGCTGTCGTGGCCATATCCGGCCATCCGTATCTCTCGATCCTCGCCGCAATGGGCGTGGGCATGGTCTCCGGCTGCATAACGGCACTGCTTCAGACCAAGATGGGGATCGACAGCCTGCTTTCCGGAATCATCGTCAACACGGGACTCTATTCCGTGAACATCGCCATCATGGGCGGTGCCTCGCTTCTGAACATGAACAGGACCGAGACCGTCTTCACCAGGGCCAAGACGCTGCTGGAGGGAACCTTCCTGGGTCCCCAGTACAGGCTGGTCGTCGTGGTCCTGTTCGTGGCCGCAGCCCTCGTGCTGCTGACATGGTTCCTGAAGACAAGGCTCGGCCTTGCCATCCGTGCGACCGGAAACAACCCCGACATGGTCAGATCGTCATCCATCAACCCGGCATTCACCACGATTGTCGGGCTTTGTCTTTCCAATTCGCTGACAGCCCTTTCCGGATGCCTCCTGGCCCAGAGCCAGAAATCGGTGAACGTCACCATCGGTTCCGGTATGGTCACCATCGCCCTGGCCTCACTTCTCATCGGAAGGGCGTTCATGGGCAAGGGCAGCATCGGCAAGAGGGCGGTCGGAGCTGTCCTGGGTGCGTTCGTGTTCCGTCTCGTGTACACCATCGCCCTGAGGTTCAACCTTCCGGCATACATGCTCAAGCTGGTATCGTCCGTCATCGTCATAATCGCGATAGCCGGACCGTATTTCAAGAAGAGGTTCCCCGAATTCAGGAGGATCCGCCAGGCGTCGAAGGGGGACGGGAATGCTTGAACTCATTGATGTCTGCAAAACCTTCAATGCGAAGTCGATCTTCGAGAAGGTCGCGCTCTCGCATTTCGACCTCAAGGTCAACGACGGGGATTTCATCTCGATCATCGGTGCGAACGGAGCCGGCAAATCAACTCTGTTCAATGCAATCTGCGGTACATTCCTCACCGACAGCGGCAAGATAATCCTGGACGGGGAGGACATCACGTTCAAGCCCGAGCACAAGAGGGCGAAGACGATCGGACGTCTCTTCCAGGACCCCATGCGCGGATCCGCTCCGGGCATGAGCATCGAGGAGAACCTGGCTCTGGCCGCCGGTCACGGCGGATGGCTTAGCAAGGTCTCCAAGGCCGACAAGGAGGTGTTCCGCGAGCGTCTGTCACTTCTCGGGATGGGACTGGAGGACCGCATGCGTCAGCCCGTAGGACTGCTTTCGGGCGGCCAGAGACAGGCACTGACACTCCTGATGTCCACATTCAACCCGCCCAGGCTTCTGCTGCTCGACGAGCACACAGCTGCACTGGATCCGTCGACATCCGAGAAGGTTCTGGAACTGACGAAGAAGATCGTGGAGGACAACAAGCTCACCTGCCTGATGATCACCCACAACATGCAGAGCGCACTGGACCTGGGGAACAGGACGGTGATGATGCACATGGGAAAGATAATCTACGATGTCGAAGGGGAGGAGAGGAAGGGCCTCAAGGTGGCCGACCTGCTGGACCGCTTCAGGGAAGCCGCCGGCCGCAACCTCGACAACGACAGGATGATGCTCGTCTGACATATTTACATTTTATACAGAAAAAATGTATAAATATGAGAAACTAAAATTATATGCGGCTTTGCCGCAGTGGAGAATCGTATGAAAAAAACCATCGTTGTTCTTCTTGCACTTCTGTGCATGACCACTGTCTTCGCTTCCGGTGCCAGCGAATTCGGACCGGACAACAGTCTTGAATACATCAAGGACAAGGGAAATCTCGTCCTGGGTCTCGACGATTCGTTCCCGCCCATGGGATACCGTGACGAGAACAACGAGATCGTCGGTTTCGATATCGATGTCGCCAGAGAGGTCTGCGCACGTCTGGGAGTCACGCTGATCCTCCAGCCGATCGACTGGAATGCAAAGGAGCAGGAGCTCGCAACAAAACAGATCGACTGCATCTGGAACGGCTTCACCGTCACGGAGGAGAGGAAGAAGAGCCTGACCTTCAGCGATGCATATGTCAACAACGCACAGGTCGTGATCGTCCTCAACGATTCACCGTACCAGACACTGGCCGACCTCAAAGGGAAGACCGTCGGGCTGCAGGCCGGTTCCTCGGCTGCCGACGCACTCGATGATACACCCGAGTTCAAGGCATCACTCAAGCGTGTTGTCGAGCTCAAGGACAACCTCACGGCCCTGATGGACCTCGAGGCTGGCGGATGCGATGCCGTCATCATGGACCTCCTTGTCGCCAACTACGCCATCAAGCAGTCCGCCAAACCCATGCGCATCCTCTCCGAAGGCCTGGCCAACGAGGAGTATGCCGTAGGATTCAGAAAGGGTGAGAATGCACTGGCCGATGCCGTCACGAACGCCATGAAAGCCATGGTCGGAGACGGAACGATGGCCAACATCGCCGAGAAGTGGTTCGGCGCCGACATCACCGTCATAGGAAAGTAAACGATGGGACAGGTCGTCCTGCAGATGCTGGGGTCTCTTGACGAGACCCTGCTGATCTTCTTCCTGACTCTGGTCTTCTCGTTGCCACTGGGATTCATCGTGGCGGCGGGAAGGATGAGCCGGCACAAGGTCATCAGCGTGCCCGTACAGGTCTTCATAATGATCATGCGCGGCACGCCGCTGATTCTGCAGCTCCTGTTCGTCTATTTCGCACCTTTCTATCTTTTCGGTGTCTCGTTCCCGAGATTCACCGCCTGCATCGTGGCCTTTGTCCTGAACTACAGCTCCTATTTCGCTGAGATCTACAGGGGAGGGCTACAGAGCATAGACAAGGGCCAGCACGAGGCCTGTTATGTCCTGGGACTCAACAAAGTGGATGAATTCTTCTGCGTGAAGCTCCCACAGGTCATCAGAACGGTCCTTCCTTCCATAGGCAACGAAGTCGTCACACTGGTGAAGGACACGGCCCTTGCTCAGACGATCGGCGTAGCCGAGCTCTTCAGGTCCGCACAGAACGCCAGTGCCAGGATGTTCTCCGTCATGCCCATCTTCATCGCGGGTATCTTCTATTTCGCCATGAACGCAATCGTCTCAAAGTCGTTCGACATCTTCGAGAAGCGAATGGCGAAGTACTGACCATCGATAAGAACAACAAGGGCTACGGACGATGCCGTAGCCCTTTCTCTTTTAGTCCGCCGGATCCGATCACTCGGTCGGGATCTTCTCGATCACTTCCTTGAGTGTGAAATCGACCCAGATGATTCCGATGTCGTTCTTGGTATAACTGGCTTCCACGATTGCTGTTCCGAGCGCCTTTGCAGGGTTCCCCATGCTTCCCCAGATGTTCTGTTCATCACTTTCATAGCCGATCTGGAACATGACGGGGCGGGGATAGAAGTTGTCGGCCCAGTTCGCGAACTCCTCGCACATCCTTTCCAGCGGCGTCTTGTCACCCCTCTTGCGGAAGCCCTGGCTGTCGTTCACGTAGATGAATCCTTCGATGGGCTCGCCCTCGGTGAGGTATTTGCCAACCCAGTGCTTTACGAACACCGTGTATTTATCATTGATTTTCCTTGCTGCCGCCAGTACCTTGCGTGCGGTGGTCTTGTCCAGTTCCGTTCCGTATCCCCTTGTTCCTTCCGGCTTGTACCACTCGACATCGATTCCGAATCCTTTGACGCAGCTGTGGTGGCCGTAATGGCTCATGACTTCCGTTGCAAGGTCCACGAGATCGGCATTGCCGGGTTCGACCTGCAGCCATACTGAGTAACCCGCCTCGTCGAAAGCATCGAGGTACGCCTCGTACAGATCCTCAGACGTTCCGTACACCATGTCGATCTGCTTGGAGAGGGGGAATCCCAGATGGCAGGCCCATGTAAGCTCATCGACGGTTCCCACGATGAAGATGTATGTACCGATGCTGCCTTCGTAGCAGGATTCCATCTTTCCGGCGAAACCGGTCATCTCGGTGACTCCCGGGAAACTTCCGAAGCTGTCGGTCATTCCGTAGCTCGAAACCCTCACGCCGGCCCACTTGGCCAGGTCGATGGCGGGAATCTCATCAGTGTGAATATCCTGGCAGTCCGTGCACTTGTACTTCCTGTATCCGCTTTTCTCGTAGGTCGGCTCCACCATTTCCACCAGAACGTAGTTGTGGTTGTACGGTACCTTGTAGTCCGGCATCTTCGTCTCGGTATCGGCTTTGACGGTGACGTCGATCGCACATTTCAGATTGTGGTCGGGATATGCGATCTCGAGGTCCGTGTATTTGCTCGTCCTGACCGTGACAGAGTACTTGCCGGTTGCATCCGACTTGACGGAGTACTCGTTACCGCTGCCGAAGAACGTGACCTTCGCACCGGAAAGGGGTTTCCCGTCTTCATCGGTCACCTTTCCGCTTATGGTTCCGGTCTTGCACATCAGTGTGACGGTCCCGAGGTCCGCACCCTTGTCCTTTGTGACGACGACGTCTTCCACGGTCTTGTTTGCATATCCTGTCTTTATGAAGGTTACGGAGTAGGTGGAGGGTGCCATGCCTTCTATCTGATATGACCCGTCGGCACCGGCTCTGATGTAGTATGTGTTCGTTTTGTCGGTAGCGGATACCAGGGAATCGAAGCCCGGTCCGCCGTCTTCGAGCATCACGACTCCCCTGATTGTGCCGCCCTTGACGGACGGGTCCTGGCCACATGCGGTCAGTGCCAGGAGGGCGATGAGTATGACGATGATTAGTGCAAATGCCGGTTTTCTGTTCATTTCAACCTCCACCTCAGCGGTACCTCTGTGGTACGCAATTCCATGCTACCACATTTTAACGTTAAAATGAACTTCTTTTTTCAGATGTTTCTCATTGCCTTGTCAAGAGTAAAGTCCACCCAGATGATTCCCTTGTCGTTTTCCGAGAAACAGGCGTCCAGAATGGCCTGTCCGAGTTCCTTCGCCGGGTTGTCCATGTCTCCCCAGATGTCCTCGTCGGCGTTGTAGCCGATCTGGAACATGACGGGGCAGGGGTCGAACAGGAAGGCCCAGGCTGCGAAGTCGTCGGCCATCTCCTCGAGTGCGGTGGTGTTCCTGCCTGCGTGGAAGCCCTGGCTGTCGTTGACGTAGATGAAGCCATCCATGTCGTCCGGAAGCCATCTGTTGTCCCAGTGCTTCACGAACACCGTGTAGGAAGGATCGATCTCCTGTACGGCGTCGAGTACTTCCAGTGCGGTCTCGTTGTCGAGTTCTGTGCCGTAGCCGTCCGTTCCGGCGGGCTGGTACCACTCGACGTCGATCCCGAATCCCTTCACGCTGCTGTGGTGGCTGTAGCGCGACATGACCTCACGTGCGAGTTCCACCAGGTCCGCATCACCCGGTTCGACCTGGAGCCAGACTTCCTGTCCGGCCTTGTCGAAGGCATCGAGGTATTCCTCGTAGAAATCCTCGTCACGTCCCGAGACACGGTCGATGTCGTGGGAGAGGGGGAATGCCAGTCTGCAGGTCCAGTCCTTCTCGCTGACCGTTCCGACGATCAGGATGTGGGCACCGGTGCTGCCTTCGTAGCAGCTTGCCATCTTGTCCGCGAATGATGCCATGTTCGATGGGGAGGGGAAGTTGTCTTCTCCGAAACTGCGCTTCATACCGTAGCTGGAGATCCTGATTCCGGCCCATCTCGCCGTGTCCGTTGCAGGATAGTCTTCTTCTCCGACAGGCTGCGGTCCGGGAGCAGGGATCTCCGCCGGAGCCGGAGCGGGTTCAGGCTGTGGAGCCTGTTCCGTCTGCGCTGCAGGCTGCTCCGGAGCAGCTTCCTTACTGCATGAACTGCATGATGAGAACATCAGAACGGTGGTCAGAACCAAAAGTATTGTCAGGATTTTTGCAACGTTCACCTTCATATGAGCCTCCGTCATCTAGCCAGCTGTTTTTCCATCCATTCCTTCACCGCGGCGACCATCTGGTCCAGATGGTTGTCGTAACAATGCGTGTCGCCGTGTATGATCTTCAGTTCCGCATCGGCGTAACGTTCTGCGGCATCGACCGAGCACTGCAATGGAACTGTCTCGTCGGCATCGCCATGTACGAGGAGGACAGGACCCTTGTAGCGGTCTATGGCTTCCTCCACGTGGATCGTCTGTGCGACGCGTGCGTAGTTGCCTCCGAGGGTCAGGTCCTTGCGTTCGAGGTAGTATTCCTCGGGAATCCTTTCGGGGTCGAACGGCATTCCGAGGATCATGCCGCGCCTTGCTCCTTCGGGGATGACGGTCGCCGGTGACAGGGGGATGAGGCCTTTGATCCTGTCGTTCTCCAGCCCGGCGGTCAGCATCACCGTGAGGCCTCCCTGGGAGTGGCCGCAGAGGTAGATGTCGGTGACGAAATCGAGCTTGCGTGCGTAGTCGATCACTGCCATTGCGTTGTCCATCCATTTGAACAGGGTGTGGTCCCTGAACTGTCCGTCGCTCTTGCCGTGTCCGTACATGTCCACGCGCAGGGTCGCAAGGCCCAGTTCGTTGAACATCTTCGAAACCGCCACGATGTGGGTTTCCTCACTGTTTCCGGTGAATCCGTGGATCACTATCGCGATGGGACACTTCGCAGGGTTGCCTGCGGGCATGTCGAGTGTGGCTTTGAGCCTGATTCCGTCGTCTGTTATGTACATGTCACCTCCGGTACGGACTGTATTATAGCACCTGGGGACTAGCGTTTGCACAACAATCGGAGCGGAGTCGATGATTGTCGGCGATGACGGATACAAAGATGGCATGGCATTTTGCTGTTTTATGGTATATAATAGCGTTTATTATCGTAATGCTTCGGGGGAGAGGAAGATGGAATCATTGATCGCAGGTGGATCGGAGAGTTTCGAACAGTTCCAGCGGAACATCAGGAACAGGGTGGACAAGTCGCTGAATCTGATCCTTTGGTTCGGCATACTTGTCGGGCCTGCGCTCGCAATCGGCATAGCGACAGGGGCGTTCAAGAGGATTTCTTATCTGACATGTTTCTTCGTTTCTGCCGGGATGTTCGTTCTGGCCGTTGTGGACCGGATCATTCTCAACTGGAAGCCGTACAGCTATGTTCCGGGAGTCCTGGCTCTGGTCGGAATGGAAGTCCTCACCTGTTTCATGAACGACTCCCACATATACATCCGCATCACATGGTTTATTGTCCCGCTGCTCAGCCTGCTGTTCTGCGACCGGTGGGCCTATATCGGAGCCTCCATCCTGAATTATGTGATGATGGGTGTAAGCACATGGGTCGGGTCCGTACACTACTCGGAAATCCGCGTGGATCTGGCCTCACCGCTTGCGGCCTTCATCAACACCTTTTCCGGGCTCACGATGGAAGCCGCGGTCATGTTCCTGGCCGGATATGCCCTGGGTAGGGCCACCAGTAGCTATTACCGCACGATGATAGGCAAATACAAGGAATCCCAGAGCCAGCAGGAACAGATGCGCGAGCATCTGAATATCCTGGATTCCATGTCCAGGATCTACGATTTCGTCAATCTGATCGATTTCAACGAGTCCACCGAGATGTCGTTGCGCGAGGAGGTCCTCCACAAGCTTCCCATAGCTAAGGGACAGGACCATACCCATATGACACAGGGCCTCAGACACCGCATCGCTCCCGACATGGCGGACGCTTTCTGGACCTTCACGGACATCTCCACCGTTCCTGACCGTCTGGTCGGCCGCAGGAGCATAGCAGGGGAGTTCGTAAGCACCAAGTCCGGGTGGTTCCGCGCCCAGTACATCAGGGTCAAGGGCGAGATGTCCAAGCGCCCGGATGTAGTAATCTACACGATCCAGAACATCGACTCGGAGAAGCGCAGGGAAGAGCACCTGATCCGCATATCGATGACGGACGAGCTGACCCGTCTGTTCAACAGGCGCTGCTATGAGGAGGACCTCACGACGATAGAGAAGAAGGCTCTCGACGAGGACCTCGCCCTCATTTCCGCTGATGTCAACGGTCTCAAGACCGTGAACGACAACATGGGCCACAGCGCAGGCGACGACCTGCTCGTCGGAGCGGCGACATGCCTGCTTTCCGCTCTCGCAACCCACGGAAGGATCTACCGCACCGGTGGAGACGAGTTCATGGCCATTGTACATACGCATGATTGTGCGGAACTGCTCAACAGGATCAAACACAGGACGGACCTGTGGCATGGCGCCATCGTGAACAGCGTCTCGATCTCCGTCGGATATGCCGCCCTCAAGGATCATCCCGATGCCGGTGTCAGGGAGCTCGAGAGGATCGCCGACCAGCAGATGTACGAGGCCAAGGCCAGATACTACGAAGAGACCGGAAAGGACAGAAGGAAAGCCGAAATCAGGTGAGTCAGGTCATGTTTCCGATTCCAGGAAGTCGAGGATGATCCTGTTGGTGTCGATTCCCGTCACGCTTTCCGCCGACCAGGAATGGCGTCCGTCCCTGACGAACAGGAACCAGACCTGTCTTTCCGTATCGTTTCCGAAGTATTCCGTCAGTGTCGAACCTTTACCGATTTCCCTTACTTCCACGGTATCAAGACCCTTCGAGTAATATCCTATGGCATCCTCGATTGCAGGGTATTTCGAGTACTTCGCGCTTCCGTCGCTGAGTTTGGGTATGACATCATCCTTTTCTCCTGCAATTTGCAGAAGGTTTGTGGGGCAATCCGCAGGCCTGTTTTTCCATGTATTGCCGGACATCGTCCCGGCCACCGATATGACGGCCTTGAATGTGCCCGATGCCTCCAGGGCCAGACGGTGGCACATGAAGGCACCGTTGCTGAAGCCGGCGGCAAAGCAATGATGATGGTCTGTGAGATAGGTTTCATGGATGAATTCAACAAGAGACGTAAGGAAGCCGACATCATCATTGCCCGATCTGCTGCCCTCATGGTTCCAGACAACCGATGATGTGGAATCCCCGGGGGCCGGAGCTCCGGTGACGTAGACCACGGTATAACCTCGCGGGCAGGCGGTTTCGTGGAATCGGGTATCCAGCCTGAAACTTTCCGCCGTTCCGCCTGCACCGGGCAGCAAGATGACCAGTGGCGATCCTTCGGGATTCTCAGGAAGTTCGACGATGAAGTCATGCCTTACACCGTCGTAAGTGCAGACATAGTGGTTGGGAGCGTTGGTCGAGATATCCTCAAGGTTCCGGTTTGCGGAGGCGCAACAGGTGATGGAAAGAACAACTGCAGGCAGGATTGCCAGAAGAACCAGTATTCCCGTTATTTCTTTTGTCTTCCAAGTCCTTTCCATCGATTATCATCCTCCGGTTTCAAAGCTTATACCCGTAACCCTTCAAGGTTCAAGCAATGTGACAGCACGTGGTTGATGGAAGGAACCGGAACGGAGGTCCTATCCGATACCGGGTTGGGCATACTATTTCCCAGAAAAAACCGGCTTTCAATCTTTTTTCAATCATGTGACGTGAATCTGAGAACATGAAGTAGACTACCGGGGTCTGAATATGATGTAAGGACACCCTGTAGTCGCGGGAGGAAATCATGAAATCATTCAGGATCGCAATCATATTCCTGTTGTCCCTCGTACTCATATTGGCATCATGTTCAAGTGATTCCGGCAACTCTTCAGGCACACCGGGAACACCCCCGCAGCAGGATGGTGGTTCCGGAAGCGGAAACCAGCCGGGCAAGCCCGGTGGAAACGGAGGTTCCCATGGCGGGACTCCGGGAGGAAGCGGTTCCTCCGTTGTCTATGCCGGTGCGAAGGAAATAACCTCAGAGGCCTCGGAATCCGGTCAGATATATGCATCCGCCACGTCTGACGAGTCGGCACTGCTTGTCAGCACATCGGAAGCCGTGTCACTGTCGGATCCGACCGTTACAAAGACCGGAGATTCGGACGGAGGCGACAACTGCAACTTCTACGGACAGAATGCAGCCGTCCTCGTCAAGGGTGGTTCGACTACCACAATTACCGGCGGAACAATAACATCCGATGCGAAGGGAGCCAATGGGGTGTTTTCATACGGAGGAAACGGAGGGCGCAACAGTGTTTCCGGAGATGGTACCAAGGTAATCATAACCGATACCGTCATCACCACGACCGGCAGCGGCTCCGGTGGAATCATGACGACCGGTGGCGGTATCACGGAAGCCTGCAATCTGACAGTTGTCACGAGCGGAGGTTCCAGCGCACCGATCAGGACAGACCGTGGTGGCGGAACCGTCATCGTAGATGGTGGCACCTATACATCCAACGGGCTCGGTTCTCCTGCAATCTATTCCACTGCCGACATCACGGTGAAGAATGCCACACTGGTGTCGAATCTGTCTGAGGGAGTCTGTATCGAGGGAAAGAACACCATAACCCTGACGGACTGCAACCTGACAGCCAGCAACACCAGACGCAACGGCAACGCGAAGTTCCTGGACACGATCATGATCTACCAGTCGATGTCCGGAGATGCTGACAGCGGGACATCGGTTTTCACCATGTCCGGAGGGACACTTACAAGCAACAGCGGGCATGTATTCCACGTCACGAATACCAGTGCGGTGATCAATCTGGACAATGTCACCATAGTCAACAATGATGCCGGCGGCATCCTGCTTTCCGTCTGTGATGACGGATGGAGCGGTTCATCGAACATCGCTACGGTGAACGCCAGCGGCCAGATACTTGAGGGAACCATCCTTGTAGGCAGTGACTCAACGTTGTCCCTGAACCTTGCCGGAGGCAGTGTATTCAAGGGAACCTTCAGCGGCTCCATCGTTGATGCTTCGGGTTCAACGGTATCGACATCCATCGGAACGGTCAACGTGACAATCGGGGCGGGAAGTTCCTGGACTCTTACAGCGGATACATACATTACTTCGTTCATGAACAACGGAAATCTGGACAGCAACGGATATACACTCTACGTCAACGGTGTTGCACTGGCAAAATGAATCATGGACCCGGCAGGATCAGGGAACCGTCAGCAAGTCCCCGCATCCCCGTTCCCTCCATGTCGTCTCCAGCTTAAACCCGTTCCACTCAGGTGTTCAAGGAAAGACAGTGCTTCTGTATTTTTCACAAAGTCCATGCGATAATGGTCCCAGGCAATGCCTGAGGTTTGGTTTGAGACGTATCCTTGTTGTCATCATCTGTTTCCTTATTGTCATGGCTGTTTCCGGTTGCAAAGAACCGGATTCTCCAGATGTGATTTCTTTCAACGGAAAGAGATATAAGTTGACGATGGGTGATGAATTCGATCGCTGGGATGCGACAACATGGAAAAAATGCCCTCAGGAGGAAAGACAGGATGCCGGCGGCAAATGGGCAAACAAATGCAGCAAAGTCGAAGACGGAAATCTGGTGATATCCTGCACTACTGAAACGGACGGTACTCCGATAAGCGGGGGAGTACAGACCAGGAGGGCTTATGACCAGACATACGGGCTGTATCATATCCGCTTCAAGATGGAAAAGGCCGATGGCCTCTGGTATGCGTTCTGGCTTCTTAACGATGGGATGGCGAATGATACAACCGGTGGCAACGGGGCAGTCGACGGTGCAGAACTGGATATTCTTGAGGTTGTTCCGCATACAGGCGACTTCGAGATGAGCGTGCACTGGGACGGATACTACGAGCATTTGAAAAGCTATTCAGAAAGCATCCGTGTCAAGAACGATTTCTATGATACCTATCATGAAATCTGGTATCTGTGGGACGAAGACGGCTACAGCCTTTATCTGGACGGAACCGATGAGGAATCGCTTGTATTCAGGGTTTCGGGAAAAGAACACGGAGACGGAACCTGTTCTGTTCCAAGTTATCTGATCATCTCGGCAGAATTCGGTACATGGGGCGGTGAAATCGATGCGTCACAACTTCCCGCCCGTTTATACGTCGATTATGCAAGAGTCTATTCACCCCTGACGTAACTGTCGTCAGAGAACCGTGATCGCGCGTCCTGTATTCTTCAGGGTCTTTTCATCGAGCTTGTCATCGTCCAACACGAGCTTACCGTTGATGAAGACCTTCTCGATACCGAATGACTTCTCCTGATCCGGGACTCCGTTTCTGACCTTTTCCTCGTCGAAGACCGTCAGGTCCGCATAATAGCCTTCCTTCAGATATCCGCGCTCCTTGATCATGAACCTGTCCGCGACGGCTCCGGTCATCTTGCGCACCGTATTCGGCAAGGTGTCTCCAAGGCCTGTGACGGCATCCTTAAGGAACTTGGGGAAGCAGTCGTAGATGGCGGGGTTCTGGACTCCGAAGTCCTCCACCCAGGCATCGGTCATGTAAAGGACGTTCTCCTTGTGCTCAAGGTCCCTTATTATCTCCGGAGTGGAATACGGACCCATGTTGGCGCGGCCCGCGAAATTGCTTTTCTCGCAGAGCATCAGATATGCATTGAGGTCCGAAAGGCCTTCTTCCTTTGCAATCTGATGGACGGTCTTGCCTTCGTATTTCTCCAGTCCGGGGCCCATATATGCGACGAGGATGTCGTCGAAGGTGAATCCGAGCAGGATTCCGGAGGCTTTGATGACCGACAGCTTCAGCCTGGAGATGAGGCTCTTGCGCTGCTTGGGATCCATTCCCTGATACCATGCCGGCAGGATAACGGGGATCGATGTCGTGCCCACGCACTCATGGTAGATGTCGAACATCAGGTCCACTCCGCTGGCCTTGAGGTCATCGAACATCTTCATGAGCTCGTCCTTGCACTTGAAGCTCTTGGAGCCGACGAAGATGACGTGTGAATACTGGAGCTTCAGCGGTGTGCCTTTGGCGATCTCCATGAGCTCATCCATTGCCCTGAGGAGGTGCGGACGTCCGAATATCTCCGGATAGGCCATGGAGACCTTTCCGAGCGCACGGGCATGGACAGTCAGCGGCTTGTTGTATTTGATACAGAGGGCTGCGACCTTCTTGAGCTCCTCGGTTTCGGCATAGAGGCCGGGAGTGTACATCAGTCCGAGCGAGAGACCTGCGGCGCCTTTTTGGAGTGCATCTTCAAGGATCGAAAGCATGTGCTTTTCCTGTTCCGGGGCGAGTGGCTTGTTCTCGTTGCCGCCTGCCGCCGCGCGGGCAGAGCAATGGCCGGCGAGGATCGCGATGTTGCAGGGCATTTTCCTGTCCGTGGCCTTGAAGAACTCATCCGGCATGCCGTATCTGCCGGTGGTGTCCCTGAAGCCGAAGATGCCGCCGCCCAGCTTGTCGGTGTAGGGATTGTCCTTGTCGAAACCTATTGCCGAGATTCCGCAGTTTCCCGTGATGAAAGAAGTTATGCCCTGTCTGATGAAGGGGCTGAAATAGGGGAGCGGATCCTTTCTGATTGCAAACCAGTCGTTGTGCGAATGGGCATCGATGAAGCCGGATGCAATGGATTTCCCCGTCAGGTCGATGACATTGTCCGCCTGGTCTTCGATATCCGCGGCGATCTTCGCGATGCGGTCATCTTCCACGAGGATATCGGAAACGTAGGGTTCCGATCCTGTTCCGTCATAGATCCTGGCGTTCTTAAGCAATTGCCTCATACCGATCCTCCATGTTGCGCCTTCGCACACGTCTGATTGTACTCCAGATCATGGAAGATGGATACCTATTCCTCACTGTGTTTCCCGAAGTTCCGCCATGCATGAAACGATGTCGGTCACATATGCGACATCCTTTTTCTCCTCCGGATAACATCTGAAAACCGTGCTCCCGTCCTGGAGATCGAAGTACTTTCCGGGGATCATCGGGAGTATCGGGAAGTGGACCGTGCTCTCCCTGTAGCGATTTTCTCCGGAATCCAGGACGATCGAAATCTCATGTCCCGTGACCGTTACGGAGCCTTTCCCCAGTTCGGAGAAACATCTTAGATCCTTGTCCAGCCTCGTGATGAGGGCTTTCGAGCTGTAGGTGAAACCGGGATTGCCTGCCATGCTTTCCCTGATGCTGCTGTGGATTGCCGATTCCCATACCGACGGATGTCTGAATGCGAAACCTTCACTGTCACTGTGGAGGAATCCGTAGTTGTCCGCCTTTGCGGAGAAACCGCAGGCCGAGCATGTCAGGCTGTTGTCTGTATTGCCTATCGAGAAATGGGCAGAGCAGACAGGGCATGAGTGGAGTACGTTTTCCAGTCCTGCGGTTCTGTTCCCGCCATTGAATTCCACCATCCGTGTCTCCTGCCATTCATAGTCATCGAAATAGAGGGCGTCCGAGGTTTTTTCGAATATCTCTTCCGGTGACAGGTTTCTGAGATCTTCCGTCGTGAAAAGCCTGAATACCTCGGTTTCCGTTTTTCCCTTTCTGATTCCATCCTGCCATTTGGGATTCGAGAGATTCATTCCGTGTTCGCGGATGATGTAGGTGTCGGCTTGAAGCATTTTCAGGAGCTTTCCTGTGGCGGAAAGTAGTTTCGTGGACTTTCCGCATGATGGAACCACGCCCGCTGGATAGAGAAGGAGGATCCCATTGTTCCGTATCACATCCTTCATGTTCCTTATGTCCGCCGGGGATGTGAAGAACTGCTGTTTGTTTATCAGGTGAAGGCTGGAGAAGAACCACGGAGCGGGAAGGGTGTAGTACATGGCCTCCGAGATTACGTAGGTGATACGCCTCCGGCATGAACGGCATGCGATGAACTGGTCACATGACGAGGCATGGTTCCCCAGCACCACTGCCGGGCCTCTGATGTTTCTCAGCTCGTTTCTGACAAAGCGGTGGTTCAGGCGGAATGTCGTATAGAAGAACGAGACAAGGCGTCCTATCCCGTAGGAGAATGCGTTGGGCTTCTTATACCTTTCCTGCTTCATACCGGGCCTTCTGCTCCCCGTAGTCCCTCAGGACATCGAGCTTCCTCACGACGAAAACGGAAACAACGCATATCGCCAGCGGGACAATGCCAAGGAAGTTGCATATGGTGCTGATGGTGCCCGCGGTCTGGAAGATGCCTTTCGATGCCTCGAAGCCTGCCAGCGCCAGCACGAAGGTGATGATCCACTGGACAAGGGCCTCAAGCAGTTTCAGAAGGAGGTTCTCTCCGGAGGCGACCATCGAGTCCATCCTGCGACCGCATCTGAGCTCCAGGATGTCGGCTATCGTACTTCTGTTGGTTCCCGCGATGACGAATATCATCGATCCTCCGATTCCGCATCCGGCTGCGTTGATCAGGATGCAGACGAGGGAATGGGGACGGATCAGGAAGGGAATCTTGGTGACGATCTGTATGGCCAGGGAGACGATCATTGTCTTCCGTCTTCCAAGATGACGGTCTATTGCAGGGGTCAGGGCTGCTGCCGCCACGTACATGACCATGAAGGCTGCAAGAATGGGCGTTGTCATTGATGTGGCGCCCAGCACGTATGATGCGTAGTATGATACCACGGTCATGGTCAGGACATTGCAGACTCCGTAGAAGAGGAAGTACAGCGTGTTGAGGACCCAGGATCCGGATTTGAAAAGCATCCTGTAGGACTGGATCAGTGAGAAGGACTTCAGGCCGTCATCTTTCTCCCGTATGCGTTCTCTGGACGTATAGTAGTGGATCAGGCCACCTGCGAGGCAGATCAGGCCCATTACGACAGCTGTCTTCAGAAGGGCTGAAGAATCCTGTACTCCGATTATGGCATTCTCGCCGGCAAGGCCTCCGAAGAGCTTGATCATGGGTACGATGGCGACTGCTCCTATGCCGCTTCCGATTCCGGCTCCGAATCCCCTGCAGGCATTGATGGCCTTCCTGTCGGCATCGCTTGCACTGGCGAGCGATGGCATTGCGGTATAGGGGATTGCGACGAACGTGTAGCAGATCTCGAACAGGAAGTACAGTCCGAGGCAGATGAGGATCGTCGCAGTCTGGCCGGCCTTGAACCGGAAGAAGAGGAGCACAAGGGTCACAGCCCAGGGAACACTTGCCCTGAGGAGGATCGGGCGGGCTTTCTCACCGGTCCTGAACCTGTGGTTGGCAACCCACAGACCTATCAGCGGATCGTTGACCGCATCCCACACCGTTCCGAGGACGAGCAGTATTCCGGCTATCCCGACAGGGATGCAGAGTATGTTCGTCAGGAAAAGGAGATAGTAGACGTTCTTGAACGAGAAAGCGATGTTGATGGTCATGGCCATCACGAGATATCCGGCCTTCTCAGATCTTTTCACCCCATCCATGGTTCCTGTCCCTTTCTCCTGAGTCCTGCCTGGAGGAGAAGACCTCCGGCAGGAGATTTTGGGGAAGTATAGCATGGAACGCAGGAAGAATGCTATTTTATGGACGGAGACTTGCAAGCGAAGTGACTAAGATACTTTTCGTATGCCATGGCAACATCTGTCGTAGCCCGATGGCGGAGTACATATTCAGAAAATTGGCGGATGATGCCGGAATGGGACATCGTTTCGAGGTGGACAGTGCTGCGACGAGCAGGGAGGAGATCGGGAATCCCGTGTATCCTCCGGCACGCAGGATGCTGGCTGCGCACGGTATCACGAAGGTGGACCACAGGGCCAGGCAGATGGATATGGACGACTACCGGTACTACGACAGGATCATAGTCATGGACGGGGAGAACCTGTGGAACGCCAGGCGCATGACCGGAGGTGATCCGGACGGGAAGGTATCGATGCTTCTGGACAGGCAGATAGACGACCCCTGGTACACGGATGATTTCCAGACTGCATACGACGATATCCTGGAAGGTTGTCAGGACCTGCTGGAAGAACTGTCCTGAAGATACTTCCAGCTAGACATGTCCCTGCGTTTGTGAGAATATAAACCGATTGAAGAAAAAGTTACCTTTGGAGGTGCATACATGATGAAGCTTGTGTTGGTTAGACACGGTGAGAGTGAATGGAACAAGTTGAACCTGTTCACAGGTTGGACTGATGTCGATCTTAGCGAGAAGGGTCATGAAGAGGCCGCTGCCGCAGGAAAGCTCCTGAAGGCCGAGGGATATGATTTCGATGTCTGCTACACATCGTACCTCAAGAGAGCCATCCATACCTTGAACCACATCCTGGACGAGATGGACCGCGTATGGCTGCCCGTCACGAAGACATGGAAGCTCAACGAGAGACATTACGGTGCCCTCCAGGGCCTGAACAAGTCCGAGACCGCCGAGAAGTACGGAGAGGAGCAGGTCAAGATCTGGAGAAGGTCCTTCGACGTCAAGCCGCCCAAACTCGAGGCCACTGACGAGAGGAACCCGGCCAACCAGGCCATCTACGCATCGGTCAATCCCAAGGAGCTGCCGCTGACGGAGAGCCTTGAGACAACGATCGAGAGAGTCGTCCCGTATTTCGAGGATGTCATCAAGAAGGACATGAAGGCCGGAAAGAGGGTCATCATCGCCGCCCACGGAAACTCACTCAGGGCTCTTGTGAAGTATTTCGACAAGATGGGCAAGGACGAGATTCTCGGCGTCAACATCCCGACCGGTGTCCCCTTGGTCTACGAGTTCGATGACAAGTTCAATGTTGTGAACAAGTACTACCTCGGTGATCAGGCCGCCCTTGCTGCCAAGATGGCGGCAGTCGCCAACCAGGGAAAGGCAAAGTGATCTGAACCTTATTTCATGTTGTTTCAGCCATCGGACTGCTGTCCGGTGGCTTTTTTCATGTTATCATGTATGAAACGGTGCGGAAGGGGCATCAAGTCAAGACAAGGGGTGGAGAGATATGATCTACAGCGATTTCAAGGGAATAAAACTGTCAAGGTTGGGAATGGGGAACATGAGGCTTCCCTCGCTTGATCCGGAGAACAGGGATTCGAAGATAAACTACGAGGAAGCCCATAAGATGATCGACCTGGCCATGAAGAACGGGGTGAACTACTACGATACGGCCTATGTCTATCAGAACGGTGATTCGGAGAGGTGTGTCGGTGAGGCGATGAAGCGCTATCCGCGCGACAGCTTCTATCTGGCCACCAAGTTCAACTACAGGGCGAATCCTGATTACAAGGCTGTTTTCGCCGAGCAGCTGGAGAGGCTGCAGACAGACCATATCGATTTCTACCTGCTGCACTGCCTGCTGGATTCCAACATCGACGATTATCTCAACTGCGGGTGCATCGAGTTCTTCGAGCAGATGAAGAAGGAAGGGAAAATCACCTATTTCGGCTTCTCCTCGCATGCCTCGACGGAGACCCTCAGGCGTTTCGCCGATGCCCATAAGTGGGATTTCGCGCAGATCCAGATGAACTATCTGGACTGGGAGTTCTCCTCCACGGAAGAGGAATACAATATCCTGACAGAGCGAAATATACCGATAATCGTCATGGAATCTGTCCGTGGAGGCCGTCTTTCGAGTCTGACACCGGAGCTTGATGCAAAGCTTCAGGAAGCCCAGCCGGGCTGGTCGGTATCGTCCTGGGCGTTCAGGTGGCTGATGACACACAGGAACATAATCGTCATGCTGAGCGGCATGTCCACAATGGACCAGGTCAGGGACAACCTGAGGACTTTCGGAGCGGACAACGCGCTCACTCCGGAGCAGTCGGCCTTCCTCATCGATATCGCGCACAAGTTCAAGAAGGGGTTCACGGTTCCGTGTACGGGGTGCCGCTACTGCACGCCGGACTGTCCCATGCAGCTGGATATACCTGCGCTTCTGAAGGTCTACAACGAGTACAAGTACGACCTGCAGTGGTACAACAACCTCAAGGGCTTCGAGGAGGACAAGATGCCGTCCAGGTGCATCGGCTGCGGTTCGTGTATGGAGCACTGTCCGCAGGGCATAGAGATCCCGTCGTTCATGAAAAAGCTCGCCAGGCTGAACGAGACCGGAAAAGAAGACTGATTGTTTTACAAAACCGGTTCCTCTCTGTTATCATTCTGTAGTGACAGGTTCACATTTGTGTGATAAGACGGACATGTGAACCGCAGGATTGCGCCGGGACCATCAGAACATGGAGAGGTAGCAATCCGATGGGCAAGGAGAACGGACAATGGAACTCAAGGACAAGACCATAGATTTCCTGGGAGACAGCCTCACCGAGGGACTGGGACTCGATTACGGTGCCAACAGGTACGACAGGTACATCGCCACGGCCTGCAACCTGAAGAAGGCCAACAACTACGGAATCGGCGGTACGAGGATCGCATACCAGCGCCATCCGAGCGAGAAGGCCAGGCACGACCTGGATTTCTGCGGCCGCTGCTATGATCTGGATCCTTCTGCCGACATCATCGTCGTGTTCGGCGGAACCAACGACTACGGCCACGGCGACGCTCCGTTCGGAGAGATCGGCGACAAGGACAGGACGACATTCTGCGGAAGCGTGGACTACCTGATCAACAGGATCCGCGAGCTGTATCCCGAAGCAAAGCTTGTCATGGTCACACCCGGCCACCGCTTCGACGACGCCAGCAACCCGCCGCAGGAGAAGATGGAAACACGCGGTATTGTCGGAAAGAGACTCGAGGAATATGTCGATGCCATCGTGAAGATCGCGACTTCATACGATGTTCCGGTCCTGAATCTTCTGGAGAAGCTCGATATCGACCCCAAGAAGGAAGAGGACCGCGAGAAGTACACGCTGGACGGTCTGCACTACAACGACCTCGGACACGTCAAGGTCGCGCAGTGCATCATGGAGTTCCTGAAAAGCCTCTGAGTTGTTGCATATCAATGCAATAAAATAGTATAAATATAACAGATTTCTCACTTCGGAGGATGATATGGGACTCGGTGTTGCATACAGGATCCTGGCATCGCATCTTGTCGGCGGTGTTCTCGAGGTCGGTACGGCCATTGACCTGCACATAGACCAGACGCTTACACAGGATGCCACGGGTACCATGGCATACCTCCAGTTCGAGTCCCTCGGGCTGGACAGGGTACGTAACGAGCTTGCGGTGAGCTATGTCGACCACAACACCGTCCAGGTGGGGTTCGAGAACGCCGATGACCACGATTACCTCCGTACAGTCGCACAATCCAAGGGAGTGGTGTTCTCACGTCCGGGCAACGGAATCTGCCACCAGGTCCATCTGGAGCGGTTCGGAAAGCCCGGAAAGACGCTGATCGGGTCCGATTCCCATACTCCGACGGGCGGAGGGATAGGGATGATAGCCATAGGAGCCGGCGGCCTGGACGTCGCCCTCGCCATGGCCGGGGTTCCGTTCTCCATAATCTGTCCGAAAGTGATCGAAATACGACTGACAGGAAAGCTGCGCCCGTTCTGCACTGCAAAGGACGTCATACTCACTGTTCTGGCGAAGTTCGGTGTGAAGGGCAATGTGAATACCGTGTTCGAATACACCGGTCCGGGAGTTGCATCCCTTAGCATTCCCGAAAGGGCCACGATCTGCAACATGGGAGCGGAGTGCGGTGTCACGACATCGGTATTCCCGTCGGACAATGTCACTAAGGAATTCCTGAAGGCGCAGGGAAGGGAAGAGGATTTTAGCGGACTGGTCGCCGATGAGGATGCCGCATACGACGGACTGTTTGAAATCGATCTGTCGGAAGTCGTCCCCATGGCTGCATGTCCCCATTCGCCCGGCAATGTGAAGAAGGTCAGTGAGATCGCAGGGCTGAAGGTCAGCCAGGTTGCGATCGGTTCATGCACGAACTCCTCATATGCGGACCTGTACAAGGTCGGGAAGATCCTGGAAGGACACAGTGTGGCTCCGGGGCTGAGCCTGGGGATCGCTCCGGGCTCCCGTGAAGTCCTCAGGATGATAGCCGCGGACGGGACGCTTTCACGCATGGTGGAAAGCGGAGCGAGGATACTGGAGAGTGCCTGCGGATTCTGCATCGGGAACCACTTCTCTCCCGATACGGGAGGCGTCAGCCTCAGGACGAACAACCGCAATTTCGAGGGACGCTCCGGTACGAAGGATGCCCGGGTCTACCTCGTGAGTCCGGAGACCGCAGCGGTCAGTGCGGTGCTGGGAGTCCTGACCGATCCTACCACTGTGGATATCCCTTCAATTGAATTTCCTGCCGTCGAGAGCTATATTTCCGATGATAATCTTTTCATATTTCCCAATTCGGATGGAAACTCCGGGGAAATCATGAGAGGCCCGAACATCGGGAACCCGCCCGACTGCAGACCTCTGGCCAGTACGATCAGGGCGGAAGTGACGCTCAAGGTGGGCGACAAGATCACCACCGACCACATCATGCCGGCAGGTGCGAGACTGAAGTACCGGTCGAACATCGAGAAGTACTCATCCTTCGTCTTCGAGCCTGTGGATCCGTCGTTCAGCACAAGGGCCCTCATCAACAAGGCGGAGGGTATGGGCAACGTGGTTGTCGCCGGTCTCAGCTACGGTCAGGGATCGTCCCGTGAGCATGCAGCTATCTGTCCCATGTTCCTGGGTGTGAAGGCTGTCCTGGCACTGTCCATAGAAAGGATACATCAGGCGAACCTCTGCAATTTCGGAATCCTGCCGCTCACATTCCTGGATGTACAGGATTATGAGAAGATCAACCAGCACGATACGATAGTCATCGAGAATGCTGTGGAGCAGGTGCGCTCGGGCGACACGATAACAGTGAGGAACGTGACCGGGAACTACGATTTCCGGATGCATCTCGAGGCTTCAGAGCTACAGAAATCCATGCTGATCGCAGGAGGCAGGCTCAACCAGATCAGGGAAAGTCTCAAAGGGGAATGAAGATGACCGATTTCACCAAAGTCATTTACATAGAAGGGGATGGCGTCGGAGCCGAGATAACCCCCGTCATGCGTGCCGTGCTGGATGCCGCCATGGACAAGGCCTATGGCGGAGAGAAGGCGATTGCATGGGAAGAGGCCTATGCCGGCGGAAAGGCTGAGATGCTTCTGGGAACGAACCTTCCGGAAAGCACCCTCACGCGCATCCGTGAGGTCGGTCTTGCCATCAAGGGGCCTCTGATGACTCCGGTCGGAAAAGGTGCCAGGAGCATCAACGTCGCTCTCAGGCAGACGCTGGACCTGTATGTCTGTCTCAGGCCGGTGAAATATTTCGACGGTGTGCCTTCACCTGTACGGCATCCGGAGAAGGTCGATATGGTCGTCTTCAGGGAGAACACGGAGGACATCTACGCCGGGATCGAATGGGCCCAGGGAACAGGTGATGTCCATAAGGTGATTTCATTCCTTCAGGATGAGATGGGAGTGGAGAAGATCAGGTTTCCGCAGACGAGTGCGATCGGTGTTAAACCGGTGAGCATCGAGGGGAGCAAGCGCCTGATCGCTGCGGCCATCGACTACGCGCTCGAGAACCACAGGCGCAATGTGACGCTGGTCCACAAGGGCAACATCATGAAGTTCACGGAGGGTGGATTCCGGTCCTGGGGCTATGAACTGGCCGAGCAGGAATACGATGCCGTTGTCCGCGACGGGCGCACATTCATCCCGCGTGACGGAGAGCCCGACCTAGAGATAAAGGACTGCATCTGCGATGCTTTCCTTCAGAACATCCTGCTGAAGCCGGAGGAATACGATGTGGTCGCAACTCTCAATCTGAACGGTGACTACGTATCGGATGCCCTTGCCGCGCAGGTGGGCGGAATCGGGATATCTCCCGGTGCGAACATAAATTACAATACGGGATGTGCTATCTTCGAAGCCACGCACGGGATTGCTCCCGACATTGCGGGCAAGGACATCGTCAATCCGCTTTCGATGGTACTCTCAGGTGAGATGCTGCTCAGGCATGCGGGCTTCACAAAGGCCGCGGACCTGGTCCTCCATTCCGTTGAGAAGTCCATAGCCGGCGGACACGTCACGCGTGACTTCCATGTTCTGATGGAGAACGAAGGAAGGCAGTCCGTCTGTGTCGGGACGCGTGGGTTCGGGAAGATACTGATTGAGAATCTGTGAGCAGGAACGATGCCGGGGAAGATGGCATCGGGCTATCTGCGCTGGGTGATGGGTTCGACTTCGCGGGCCTGGGGTCCGACGTAGACTTGGCGCGGGCGGCCGAGTTTCTGGTGTATGTCGTGTCTCCATTCGAGCCAGTGGGCGATCCAGCCGGGGGTCCTTCCCATGGCGAAGAGGACGGTGAACATCTGCTGAGGGAAGCCCATCATGTGGAACATGATCCCGGTATAGAAATCGATGTTCGGGTAGAGGTGGCGCTCGATGAAGTAGTCGTCGCTGAGGGCCCTTTCCTCGAGCTTGAGGGCGACTTCGAGGAGTTTGTCCTCGTGGTGGTCGGAATTGAGCAGTTCGATGTTCATCTTCTTGGCGATGCGGGCGCGGGGGTCGAGTGTCTTGTAGACCCTGTGGCCGAATCCGGAGAGTACGAACGGATTGCTCTTGTCCTTGGCTTTCTCGATGACGCTTTCGACAGATAAACCGTTGTCCACAATGTCTTTGAGCATGGCCATGACGGCCTGGTTGGCGCCGCCGTGTTTGGGGCCCCAGAGTGCGCAGACGCCTGCAGCGACGGATGCGTAGAGGTTGGCCTCGGACGATCCGACGAGACGTACGGCGGATGTGGAGCAGTTCTGCTCGTGGTCGCCGTGGAGGATCAGGAGCTTGTTGAGGATGTTCACGTGGGCCGGGTCGGGATGGTAGTTGTTGACGGGCGTGTGGAACATCATGTTCAGGAAGTTCTCGCAGTACTTGTACTCCCAGCGCGGGTCCACGAAGTCCAGACCGTTGGCCTGGCGGTAGATGAACGCCGCGATGGTCCTCATCTTGGACAGCATGCGCGTCACGGTGAGGTCGATGTTGTCCTCGGGGTCTCTTTCCTCCATCTCGGGGTAGAACGCTGAAAGCGATGCCACCATGCTTGCCAGGATGCTCATCGGGTGGGCGTCCTGCGGGTAGGAGCGGAAGAAGTTGCGCATGTTGTAGTGCAGCATGGAGTGCTTGTTGAGCAGCTGCTGGTAGTTCTGTCTTTCGGAGACGTTGGGGAGGACTCCCTTGACCAGAAGGTGGGCGACCTCGATGAAGTCGCAGTTCTGCACGAGGTCCTCGATGTCGTAGCCCCTGTAGCGGAGGATTCCCTTCTCACCGTCGATGTAGCAGATCTCGGACATGCACGAACCGGTGTTCATGAAGCCCGGGTCATATGTGATGTAGCCGGTTTTTGCGCGGAGTTTCTCTATGTCTATGCTGTGGTTGCCCATGTTGTCGGTTATGACGTCAAGGGCGATGTCCCCGCGGTCGGGCAGGATCAGATGTGCGTTCTGCTTGTCGACAGTCACAATATGCCTCCGGATTTGCATTAATTTGCATTTGCCATGCGGTTTTCCGTATGTTAATGCAAAAAGACCTTGTTTGGGAAGGGGCGTTTGCGTTTTCCGTTTCCGGATGAGGCTGGTTGGAAAGCCCCGGATTAATGCGTATAATGGCGGTATGGGTGAAATCAGGAACGTGGTATTCGACCTCGGCGGGGTCATGATCAACTACAATCCCGGTCAGTTCATCGCGGACATGGGATATACGGGAAAGTATGCTGAAGAGTTGCGCGACGCCATCTTCTACAATCCGCTCTGGCAGGACATGGACATCGGGCGTTTCGAGAACTACGAAGAGGCTCTTCCCGAGTTCGTCAAGAGCCATCCCGACATGGAGAAGGACATAAGGCGTTTCTTCCAGCCGGACTGGTTCGAGGTCTACACGCTCAAGCAGGATACAGAGCGCATCCTCTATGACTGGGTGTATG
>Ga0310696_10002375_pt1 | contig 25118 bp, 17 predicted proteins | sample AusTroGonzalo_MG_4_FD_203885 | JGI IMG/M metagenome (GOLD analysis project Ga0310696, IMG submission 203885) | Bovine rumen microbial communities from tropical cattle in Woodstock, Queensland, Australia - Gonzalo_02 (v2) (version 2) | ecosystem: Host-associated > Mammals > Digestive system >...
CAGAATATTGATAATCTCACTCAGACTCGATACCACAAATGTCGGTGTCTGGGGGATATCATGGAGTTCAACATTCCAACGGTTGAAGAGTAGGGCGTCGATACCTGCATTGAGGGCTCCAAGAATGTCCGTCTGTAGGTTGTCGCCTATCATCAGAGTGGTTTCTCGGGAAGCTCCAGAGTATCGTAGTGCATAGTCGAAGAAGGCAGGCGATGGTTTGTTGGCTCCCGCATCCTCACTTAGGATAATGGTGTCGAAGTAGTCGCGCAAGCCACAGGATGCCAGTTTCTTGTATTGCACTTCGTGGAATCCGTTGCTTGTCATGTGCATCCGATAGCCTTGCTGCCTCAGATAATCCATCAATTCGTGGGCTCCATCGACGACACCAGATTTAGTGGCGCAGAAGTCAAGAAACCGATCACTCATTTCCAAGCAGAGTACTTCAGTTACCTCCAAACCTTGTCCCTCACTAAGTGGACGACGAAAGCGTTCCACAATCAGGTAATCACGTGTAATCTCACCTTTCGAGTAACGATCCCAAAGATCGATATTGGCCCACCAATAGGCATCGTAAAATGTCTGTGGGTCAGAGAAATAACGTTCCAGATGGAACGCCTCGAAAGTCTCGCTCAAGGCAATTACAGCATTACCATGAGTGTCGTACAGCGTGTCGTCGAAATCAATAAACAGGTCTTTGTATTTCATTGTTCGTTATTCACTAAATATGTTTCCATTGTCGTCGATGAGCAGGATAGTGAGAGAGCCATTAGGCAGTAGAGGATTGCAGTGCTCTGAGCAGTGGTGGATGATCGTGCTGGCAAACGTCTTCAGTTTGTCAGCAGGTATGATATCCCAGAGTTCACGTGCCAAAGTTATTTCACTGATATCGATATCGCAGTCTGATTCTTTGAGCATCTGCTGGATAAAGTCTTTATCCATCGTAGCTTTTTTGCTGTGTGTGTCGAGATGGCCTTGGGCCAGCTTCACAGCTTTGCCCAGCATAACGCCCAAAGTAACCTGCTTGATGTTGAGCTCGTGGGCTATCTTCAACGTCTCTCCGATATAGTTGCCGTACTCCACGAAAGCCTGTTGGGGCAGAGTTGGATAAAGAGCCTTCACAAATCGCTCACTCTTACCACCGCTGTTAATCACAATGCGCTCAGATCCAGAGGCTTTAGCCACTGTCATGCACTTGCGGATACTCTCGATGAAGGCTTCTTCAGAGAAAGGTTTTACAATACCAGAAACACCAATAATCGAGATACCACCCTCGATACCCAGACGAGGATTAAAGGTTCGTTTGGCGATCTCTGCGCCTTCGGGGACGGAAATGGTAATGGCCAGATTTGGTTCTTCGACAAGCTCGGGAATCGCAAAGAGGTTCTGACGGATCATCTCTCGAGGGGCTTTGTTGATAGCGGGCGAACCTGGCGGATAGTCAAAACCAGGAAGCGTGAATCGTCCTACACCCTCACCGCCAAGGATCTCGAAAGTATCATTTCGTTTCACACTTACACGAATTTCGAGACCGTTTGTTACATCAGGATCGTCGCCAGCATCCTTGAACACAGAAGCATACCCATTGCCATAAGATACTGGTACATAGATCGTCTCTCCATTAGGCAACAAGACGGGCACTTCTGGGGGACGGTTCTTTTGTCGGACAAAAGAACCGTCCCCCAATGAGGCTAATGTAGCAGCAATAGCAGCTGCCGTTGCACAAGTTCCCGTCGTCAGTCCGCTATGCAAAGGATAGAACTCTGGCAATAGTTTCTCCACCGCCCTCCGCAATCCGTAAGGGCCATTGACGATGGTAAATATCGCAGACATTTGTGGTCGTTTCAAAGCGATGATTCTCATGCCTCGTGCTTTAGCAGCCTCTACTTTTTCTGGGAATCCTCCAGAAAGACCACTCTCTTTCAAGAGGATAGCATCAGCCTCTACAGGAATATCCTTTGGATCCTCATAATAGCAGAGCTGTTCCTTGCTTGCACCTTGTTTGAGGGCTAAAGCTATCGACGATTCTCTTTTGAGGATGCGATAATAGATCCTGATGCCCTCAACCTCTAAAGGTTTCAGCTTGGCGATACTCTGCACACCCGTTGTGGCTAGAAGACTATGGATATTGTGAGGAATCTCGTTGTAGTCATCGATCCAAGTGATGTCAGGATCGCGAGGCGGATAGATGCGTTCATAACGAATCGCTGGAATAACTAATGCTTCAGAAACTTGAGCAATCGTCTGGTGGAGTTGCGAAGCAAATGGATGAGCAGCATCGACCATCAGACGGATATGATGCTCATGACAGAAAGCCATCATCGCCTCAGCATCGAGTGCTCCGTCAATCCGTTGCCCATGATGCAAAGTGATATCCTGCTCGCCAGTCTTGGTGCTATAGAAATAAGGAGAACCTCCCTCTTCCAACACTTCCACAGCCTTGCGCCCCTCCGTCGTTCCTCCGAATACCAGTATCATCTGCTTATCGTTTATGCATGCAAAGATACACCTTTTTTCCGAAACTACCAATAATAAAGCAGAAATCTCACACTCCTGTCTCCCTGTGAGATTATATCTCTTACAGTAAAACAAGTTGTTTTACTTTTGAAAGTGGCATGTTTTCAGTGTGAATCGATGCTATCTTTGAAGGTAAAACAACTTGTTTTACTTTTAGAAGTTAGTTACCTTTTCTATATAGATGGGTAAAGTACTTGGAGTATAGATCAGAAAGACCTTGGCGATTGTCAATGGCTTCGCCTACAACGAGCATTGTGGTGAGGGTGAGATGATTGTCGTGGACAATTTTGGCAAGGTCCTTCAATTTGCCCCGATATATCTTCTGATCGGGCCATGTGAGATGATAACAGGCTGCAACGGGGGTGTCCTCAGGATACTCCTGAAGCAGTTCACGTTGCACATCATCAACAATCGAAGCTGAAAGGAAGATACACATGGTGCTCTGACTCTTGGCGAGAAGATGCAGTTGTTCTTTCTCAGGCATGGGTGTTCGACCTTCGCCACGGGTAAGGATAATCGTCTGGCAACGCTCAGGAATCGTAAACTGACTCTGTAACTCGGCAGCCGCAGCGAGGAAAGAAGAGATGCCTGGCGTGATGTGATAATCCATACCGTTCTGATCAAAGAAGGCCATTTGCTCTTGAATGGCACCAAAGATGCAAGGATCGCCTGTATGAAGACGGACGATGAAGTGGCCTTTGTCGTAGTGCTCCTTCATCAATGCACATTGTTCTTCGAGGTTCATGTCAGCAGAAGAGCGCACGACGGCACCAGGCTTATGACACTCTGTGAGGGCCTTTGGCACTAACGAGCCTGCATAGAGAATAAGGTCTGCACGCTCCAACATCTTGCGACCTCGAACACTCACCAAATCAGGATCACCAGGACCTGCACCAACAATCTCGATATGACCATTTTTCTCACGTAGATGTTTGTAGTCGATGGCGAGGGCGGCTGTCCAGTTCTTGCCCTTTATCTTGGGGATAATCAGTTTGCCATGATTGGAGCCAAGGATGGCTGCTGCCTCACAAACACTGGGCGTACCAACATGACTTGCCACGAGGGCACTGGGATTGGGCACTTCAACAGCAGCGAGTTCTTCTGCCGTAAAGAAAACCACCTCCTCGTTGTACTCATCTTCAAGCATCGCGCAAAACTCCTCGTCTTCCTTCACGTCGATAGTGCAATAGCGATGGGAACAGGGCAGATAGCCGTATTTGCAGAAAGCCTCATCGATCTCGTCGTAAATACTTTCATAATTCTCAGGATGATGCGCCAGTCCGAACCCCACCGTACCAACCATCGGCACAAAGTGAAGCTCGAGCATTCTGTCAGGTGCATGATGGCCGTATGGCGAGACGATGATGAGCAGTTTGTATTTCTTGGAATCGGCCTCGTTGATGTCGTTGATGATGGTGACGTGCTCGGGCTTTGTTGCTTCCAAATAGTCTGTGCCCTCGTCGCGAACATCCATAAACAAGGCCGTAGGCTCACGATTGACGAAGGCATAGATGCAGTCCTGCATATCCTCTGGGTCGCTGGCGACGGGCCAGTCGAATCGTTGTTCGAAAGTATCGAGCGCCCAGAGTCCGGCATTGTCACTCTGGGTGGTGATGACTTCGCGAGCCCCTATCAGAGCAGCAATCTCTCGTGTCAGATCATTGGCACCTCCGATGTGTCCACTTAATACAGAGATGACATTTTTCCCCAGACTGTCGATGCAAACGACTGCAGGATCTTCGTGCTTATCCTTGATATAAGGGGCGATGGTGCGCACACAGATACCCATAGCTCCTATAAAAACAAAAGCATCGTATTTGCTCCACAGATTTCCTACCTCTTTGCGTTCAATCGTCTTGGCGCCGAGTTCACGTGTCAGCGTTTGGGCAATATCGTTGCCTGCCTCACTAATCTGGATAATCGCTATCTTTTGCATTTCAATATCTCTATGGGGTTATAATCGTTGAGTTGTATGTGGGTTGGTGGGTCCTGATGCAGTCCTAATGCTTGACATGCCTCGTCCCAAAGCAGATGACTATCAGCTGAAACTTTAGGCGATGTGACGCTGTTGAAGACGATGATACCATCATCAGCAAGTACTCCAAGCACCTTCTCCATGATGGCTTTCAATTGGCCACTATGACCACCAATAAATACGGCATCAGGACGAGGCAATTCTGTAACGTCCTGCTCCAGAAAGTCACCCATGTGAATGTTGATACCTGGGGCTCCGAATCTTCGGGCATTCTCGTTTATGATCGCTTCGCACTCAGGACGAATCTCGAAGGCTTCTATCTGTAGATGAGGGAATTGTAAGCGAGCCTCAATAGAGACGCTGCCTGTGCAGAAACCAATGTCCCAAAGCACATGGCGACGAGGCAGATCGAGCGTCTGAAGCGTCAACAACCGAATGGGCATCTTCGTGATCATCTTCTCTCGTCCGTCCAACAGCGTAAACTTCGCATCTGGTATGCCAAATTTTACACAATGGGGACTGTCCCCGTTGTGTAAAATCAAGCAGTTGGGCATGGCGAAATCGCATTGGGAGGCTTCTTCAAGCGTCAGTGTTGAGACCTTTTCCAGCGAAGGATTACCCAAGTGTTCACCAACATACATCTTATAGTTATTGTAACCATAATCAAGCATGCGTTGGGCGATGGTTGCTGGGGTATGTTCTCGATCCGTCAGAACACCAATCTTTTCCACTCTTTCAATCAATGCCTTATCGAACTCAGGCCAAGGGCGCCCAGTGAGCGAGACAATCCTCATATCGTGATATGGCATTGCGAGGCGGTGGGCCAACATCTGGAGGGAATTAAAAGTGGGATAGACCACGATTTCTGCCTCAGGCATCTTCTTACGGATGGTGTTGGCGAATCCGAAGAAAAGCGGATCGCCACTGGCAAAAATGATGATTTCCGGGGCTGTATATTGTTCAAAGACAGCATCCAGAGGTGCGGTGATGTCAATCCATTTTGCACCATCAGGCAATAAAGGGCCAACTATCTCATGATGGCGTTTACCCCCCGAGAAGACTTTACCCTGCCTGATAACCTCCATGACTTCAGGAGGGAAGAACGGCTGCGGATGGTCTGTGATACCTATGACGATAAACTTCATAAATCGCGACCAGGTTTAAGTTGTTCGGCATCATCGAAGGTCAAAATGGCATTACAGAGAGTAGCAGCCAGATTACTGCCTCCTTTACGTCCCTCAATGATGATCTTCGGAATGTCCTTGAAAGGCTTCACCATGTGCTTTGATTCCCTGACATGGACAAAACCTACGGGAGCAGCAATGATGCCAGCAGGACGAGCCTTACCTTTACGAATCAGGTCACAAAGTTCCATGAGTGCCGTTGGAGCATTGCCAAAGGCAAAAAGAGCATCAGGATGTTCCTCTACAGCCAGTCGGATACCTGCCTGGGTGCGGGTGATACCTTGTTCTGAAGCCATATCTGCTACACGAGAATCGCTGAGGTAGCATTTTGCCTCGATACCAAGACGCTGGAGGGCACCCTTGCGAATGCCGCTTACCACCATCGTCACATCGGTGACGATAGTTTTCAGACTGCCATCGCGCACCATCTGATATAAAGTCTCTACAGCCTCTTCGTCAGCATAGAGAATACGCTCCATGTCGAAGTCGGCAGTGGTGTGAATGGCGTGCAGCAAAGCCCACTTGCGTCCTAAAGGAATATCCATGTTCCGTAATTCACCTTCGATCGTACGGAAAGAATCCATCATAATCTGTTGGCCTGGTTTAACGTCATTCTCTTTTCCTTCGCGATAGTAACCACGAGGTGTGATGAACTTGCCATCCGTAATATACGACTGCGAATTGCCAATCAGAATCACTGTAAACATATCGACTTCCTCTGGATCGAAAGCACCTAACGTGGTGACTTTAACGGTCTGTTCTTCTCGTCCTGCCTGACGAACAAAGCCCACTGGCGTTTCTGCGGAGCGAGACTTCAAGAAGATTTCCTGCAAGCGATAGAGTTGCCAATAACGGCCATGGGATTTCGGATTATAGACAGCTGTCACAAAGTCGCCTACAGCAGCCGCTTCGATGCGTCGCTCTATCACCTCCCAAGGAGTCATCAGGTCGCTGAGCGAGATGATACACATATCGTGACCGATAGGAGCTCCTAAGAGAGAGGCGGCCTTTTGAAAAGCAGAGATGCCTGGCAGTGTCTCGATCTCAACATCTGCCTGTTGTTCGCGTTTCATCTCATAGATAAGCGGTGCCATGCCATAGATCCCGGCATCGCCAGATGAAATCACAACAACGGTCTTGTTCTGTTTGGCCAGTTCGAAGGCCTGTTCAGCACGTTCGCGCTCTTTCTTCATACCCGTGTCGATGCACTCACATCCAGGCTTTAGGTATTGCTCCACGAACTGGAAGTAATACTTGTAACCTACAACGACGTCTGCCTCTTTGACGGCCTCCATAACAGCCGGAGTGATATCCTCACGACTGCCTGGTCCGATACCTGCAACAATAATTTTCTTCATATCTGCTGCAAAGATACAAAAAAATGATTAACTTTGCAGCATCATTCATCAGAAAATCAAAGATGGAGAAGAAAATTATTCTAATAACAGGTGGACAGCGTTCGGGCAAAAGCAAGGAAGCTGAGAGGTTGGCATTGAGCCTGACTGTAAATCCCGTCTATGTAGCTACAGCTCATATCTGGGACGAAGAATTCCGTGAGCGAGTACGAAAGCATCAGGAGCGTCGAGGACCACAGTGGACAAATATTGAGGAAGAGAAATTTCTGAGTAGGCATGACCTTACAGGACGTGTCGTAGTGATAGACTGTGTGACCTTGTGGTTGACGAATTTTTTCTTTGAGACGTCAGATGTCGATGCGACGCTTGAAGCCGTTAAGGCAGAGTTTGACCGTTTTACTGCCCATGACGCTACCTATATCTTTGTGACCAACGAAATAGGTAGTGGTGGTGTGAGCGAGAATGTCATTCAAAGGAAATTCACTGATCTGGAAGGTTGGATGAACCAGTATATTGCCTCGAAAGCTGATGAAGTGATACTGATGGTTAGTGGAATAGCTGTAAAGGTAAAAGGGTAAAAACGTAGAAAAAGCATGAGGTCGTTTAAGATAGATACTCCTGATAAAAAACTTCGTCCTGAGATACAGGCGAAGATAGACAATCTGAATAAGCCTAAAGGTTCATTAGGACGGTTAGAAGAGTTGGCGATGCAGATTTGTCTGATTCAGCAGACTCTCTCGCCAGAATTGTCTCATCCTTGTCATCTGTTGTTGGGTGGTGATCATGGTATTGAACGTGAGGGTGTGAGTGTGTCTCCTCGTGAGGTGACTTGGCAACAGATGATTAACTTTACCCGTGGTGGCGGAGGTGTGAATATGTTCTGTCGTCAGCATGGATTTAAGTTGCGTATCGTCGATGTGGGAGTGGATTATGATTTGAGTCATATCGATGGTATCATCGATCGCAAGATAGGTAGGGGCACTAAGAACTTTCTCTATGAACCAGCCATGACGGAGGAAGAATTCAACAAGGCGATAGAAGTAGGTGCTGATCTGGTGGATGACTGTATCGAAGAGGGTTGTAAAGTGCTGAGTATCGGTGAGATGGGTATTGGCAACACCTCGCCTTCCAGTATCTGGATGCATCTGTTTGGCAAGATTCCCCTTGAGAAATGTATCGGTGCTGGAGCAGGACTTGACACCCCAGGTATCCGTCATAAATATGAAGTACTGTCAAAGGCTGTTGAGAGATTCACCTCACAGGGGGACAGGAACGCGTGTGAGGTGCTGCGCTACTTCGGAGGCTTTGAGATGATAACTGCTATCGGAGCTATGTTGAGGGCTGCAGAACGGCACCTTGTTGTCTTAATTGACGGCTTCATCATGACAGCCTGTGCGCTCGCTGCTATCCGGCTCTATACAGCTTCACAAGACTATATGATCTTTACGCACTGCGGTGACGAGAGTGGACATCGGATGATGTTAGATATTGTTGAGGCTAAGCCTTTGCTGAGTCTGGGTCTGCGTCTTGGCGAGGGCACTGGAGCCCTCTGTGCATACCCCATTGTTGATTCTGCTGTACGTATGGTCAATGAGATGAACAACTTTGATAATGCCAAAATCACGAAATATTTCTGAGCGATGGAAATACAGATAGATCAAACCCGATGGTATGACCGTATATGGGCGGCTTTCATCTTCTTTACCCGATTGCCTTTTTGGCGACTGCACGAACCACCCAAGGAGTGTTATAAAACGGTAGTGGAGCATTGGCCGTTGACGGGTTGGCTCACAGGTGGCGCCATGGCTGCCACACTTTACTTCGGTAGTATGATTATGCCATATCTTGTCGTTGTCATTGCTGCTATCGTTGTGCGTCTGCTTGTCACAGGAGCCCTTCACGAAGACGGACTTGCAGACTTCTTCGATGGTTTTGGTGGTGGGGGCAAAGACCGTCAGCGCATCCTTGATATTATGAAAGACTCACACATCGGTACATACGGTGTGTTGGGACTTATCATGTACGAACTGCTCTTAGGGACCGCCCTTCTTTCGATGTCGCCTGAGATGGCTGCATTGACTGTCCTTGCTGCTGATCCTTTTAGTAAGATGGTTACCAGTCAGTTGATTTTGATGATGCCTTATGCCAGGACAGAAGAGACGGCCAAGAATAAGACGGTATATCGAAAGATTGATTGGAAAGCTGGTGTCAGTCTCGCCATACAGGGTTTGCTCCCAATGGCAGCCTTCCTTTGGTACACAGGTTTGTCTTGGGAGGTCATTATTTTCCTGCCCTGTTTGGTAATGTATTTCCTCTATCTGTTGATTTGGCGACGATTGCAGGGCTATACGGGCGATTGCTGCGGAGCTGTCTGTCTGTTGGTGGAATTGGCTGTATATCTGGTGGTATGTGCCTTAACAGCATATCCAGCAGCATAGAGCCACAAGTGCTACCATAATGATTTCTGCCGTTCGATTGATGCGAACGGCTTTTTTCATATCGTCAGTCGTGAGTTCACGTTCGTTCTCTCCGATATAGGGCTTGTCGAACACCTCACCGAAATAATAGTGTGGACCACCAAAACGACAATTGAGGATGCCTGCCAAGGCTGCTTCAGGATAGCCGCTATTGGGCGAGGCATGATTCCGTCCATTCTTCCATACAAAGTGCAACAGACCTAATCGACCAGTAGCCAAGACCATCAGGAAAGCAGTCAGACGGGCAGGTATGTAGTTGGCTACATCGTCGATATGAGCAGCCCAACAGCCAAAGGCCTTATAGCGCTCAGTCTTATAACCAATCATCGAGTCGAGCGTGTTCACCATCTTATAGGCCAGCATACCTGGCGTTCCAAGGATGGCAAGCCAGAAAAGAGGAGCAATGACGCCATCGCTGAGGTTTTCTGCAAGTGTTTCCAATGCTGCTGTAGGTACTTCTTGGACAGTGAGTTCTGAGGTGTCACGACCTACGATGCGAGCCACTTGTTTTCTGCCTTCATCGAGTGAGCGGTCGAGGGCAAGGAATACCTGACGTACCTCTCGGATGAGCGTGGTACCAGCAAGGCAATAGAAGATAATGATTGCATCGAGAGCCATTAAACATAGACTACTGACCATGGAACATTGGTTGCGCAAGAACCACGTGAGTACAAAGACGCCAGCTATGAGGAAGATAGCCATTAGGGCGCCCTTTAGTTTCCGATAACTCCCCTTATTGAGTCGATGCTCCCCAAAAGAAATCATCTTTCCGAACCACACGATGGGATGGGGCAGATGCTGAGGATCACCAAAGATGAGGTCGAGTACCCAGCCGATGAGCAATGCTATAGGGTTAGTCATCAGTCAGAATTTGATAGAGTTTTTTAATATCTACATGCTCTCGAACATGATCAGCCAACTTATCGTATTGCTCTTCCTTGAAGGCTGCATAACTCTTTAAAGAAGTGCTGCTAACGGTCTTGTCCTTAAGTAGATAGTCAATGACGGGCGGGTTGTCCAAGAAACCATGAATATAGGTACCAATACAATGATCAGTCTGCATGATGGCCTGATCTGTATCGCTTACGCCTTGGTGAATCTCATAGCCTTGACATGTCTGACCTTCGAACTGGAAGATGACTTGTTGGGTGGTCTTCGTAGGTGTCATTGTGGTCTTTATCGGTAACAAACCAAGACCTGGCAGACTTGCAATGCTACCTTCTATACCTTCAGGATCATCGACAGAAAGCCCCAACATCTGATAACCGCCACAGATACCTACAACGGTTCGTCCATCACGATGGGCTCGGATGATAGCCTGAGCACAACCATTACGACGCAACTCCAGTAGATCGTCTAAAGTGGCTTTTGTACCAGGCAGGATAATAATGTCGGCACGAGAGATATCATTGGTGTTGTTAGTGTAGAAGAGGTTGACTCTCGGATCTCGCTCCAGTGTGTCGAAATCGGTGAAGTTACTGATATGGCGCAACAACACAACGGCTATGTTTACCTTTCCCTCAGCCAGTTGCCGATGTTTCTGCTCCAGACTTACTGAGTCCTCTTCTTCGATATAGATGTCTTTGTAATAAGGAACAACGCCCAGAATTGGGATTTCGCAGATGCCCTCTAGCATTCGACGTCCTTCCTCGAAGAGTCGCATGTCGCCACGAAATTTATTGACAATGATGCCTTTGATTAGTTCTCTGTCCTCAGGTGTCTGCAAGGCAATGCTACCATAGACTGAGGCGAAGATTCCACCTCGATCAATATCACCCACAAGAATCACATCAGCACCTGCATGGCGTGCCATCGAAAGGTTCACTAAATCGGTGTCCTTGAGATTGATCTCCGATATGCTACCAGCTCCCTCCATGACAATGGGATTGTATTTGGCTGCCAGACGATCATAGGCCTTGCATACCTCTGCCCGAAAGTCGATCTCAGAACTGCCTCGACGCCAATAATCATAGGCGTTCTTATTACCAATGGGTTTGCCATGAAGTATGACTTGAGAGGTGTGGTCGCTCTGAGGTTTCAGTAGCAACGGGTTCATGTCTGTATGACAAGGAATCCCAGCAGCCTCTGCCTGAACGGCTTGAGCGCGTCCGATCTCCATTCCTTCAGGTGTGGCATAAGAGTTGAGAGCCATATTCTGCGCCTTGAATGGAGCAGGGCAGTAGCCATCCTGTTTGAAGATGCGACACAAGGCAGCAGCAAGAATACTCTTGCCAACATCGCTACCTGTACCAGCTAACATAACGGGATGTAATTTAGACAATAATTTCATACAGATGTGTATAACTTGCTATGACATTTTTATACTTGAATACTGGGGTTGACACAGGCTCACCTTTGGCATTATAGACTTGCACGATACTCTCGGGTACATCGCCCAGAAATTGCGTATAATGGAACTCATGTCCTCGATATTCCTTGCCATCCAACTTGAAACCTCGATACCCCAGCGAGAGTTTGCGATCTGCCTGGCGCGCAGAAATGGAGTAGGGTAGCACCCCACACATCGGATACTCGTCCTCGTCGGTGACAATGCGCTCACAAAGATACATCATGCCTCCACACTCAGCCACTACTCGCCCTCCTTGTTCAGCATAATCTTTAATGGCCCGACGACAAGTCTCGTTCCTTGCCAATGCCTCGAGATGCTTCTCTGGATAACCACCAGGCAGATAGAGCAGGTCGATGCCAGCAAAGTCAGGCACTTCGGTTTCGGGGTCGAAATATGTCACTGAAGCGAAGCTATCAATGACTTCCTGATAGACAAACGAGAAGCTCTCGTCATTGCGAGCTATGAGGATTTTTTTTTCCCAGTGTGGGAATATTTTCTTCCCAGTGTGGGAATAATTTATTCCCAGTGTGGGAATTTTTAGCGCTTCCCAATCCACATGTTTCTCCAACAAACGAATCAGTTCCTGATTCTCCATCTTTTCAGAGAAATCAAGTCCCAAATATCGTGAACCTTGCTCGAGCGAAGGATTCTTAGGCAGATAGCCAAAGCACTCGATGCCTAAGTCCTCGCATACCTGCTTGAGCATCTCGAAATGTTTGGGTGATCCCACCTTATTAAATATAACGCCCGCGAAGCGTATATCCTTACGGAAGTTGATAAAGCCCGAAAGCAAAGCTGCCATCGAATAAGCTGCAGATTTCGCATCGACCACCAATACCACAGGAATATCGAGCACCTTTGCAATCTCATAGGCAGAACCTCGCTCACGATCGTAACCATCGAAAAGCCCCATCATACCCTCTACGATACAGATATCAGCCTCCTGGCCATAATGGGCAAAGAGTTCTCGTACATGTTCTGGCGAGGCCATAAACGTATCGAGGTTGATGCTGGGACGCCCACATACGGCAGCATGAAACTTGGTGTCGATATAGTCGGGTCCGCACTTGAATGGTTGCACCTTCAGACCTTTCTGCGTGAATAATGCCATCAGTCCTCTGGCAATCGTCGTCTTGCCAGAGCCACTGGTTGGAGCTGCTATCAGAAATGCTGTTTTAGGTGCCATCTTCTTTGGTTTCAGCTGCAAAATTAAAAAAAATCCGTGTAATATGCATCATCTATCGAAAAAATTCGTAACTTTGCCCCCGATAAATGGCAATCTGGTGGCTGATGCCGCCTGATGTAAGGGAATCCGGTGAGAGTCCGGAACTGTTCCTGCAGCTGTAATCCTCCTTTGAGAGGTCTGCTTGTATAACGCCACTGACAGAAGTCGGGAAGGTAAAGCAGACTGAGGAAAGTCAGAAGACCTGCCAATATTTGTAAGTACGTCCGTTCAGGAGTTAGCGGAGCAGAAAAGTAGAAATGATGAGAGTAAAATTGGCTATTGGCCTTTGGCTATTGGCAATGGTGTCGTTGGCTCAGAAGGATATCTGGCGTTCAGATAGTCTTCAGGAGGTCGTCGTAACAGGTACTGGTACCCAGCATCTGTTGAAAGATGCGCCTGTTCAGACGGAGGTCATCAGCCATCGCCAATTGCAACAATATGCAGGACGTTCCATTCAAGATATTCTCTCTGGTCTGACGGCAAGTTTCGCCTTTAACGAGAGTGATATGGGTTCCCAACTGCAGATGAATGGCCTAGGCAACTCGTATGTGCTCATTCTGATTGATGGTAAAAGACTGCATGGCGACAATGGCGGAGAGAACGACCTCGGGTTGATTGACCCTCAGAATATCGAGAAGATCGAGATTGTGAAGGGTGCCTCGAGTGCGCTCTATGGCTCTGACGCCATCGCTGGTGTCATCAATATCATCACCAAGAAGCATCGGGAACAAGGTTTGATGTTCGAGAACACCTCCCGCATCGGTAGTTATGGAGATATCCGTCAGCACGATGGTATCGCCCTCAACTTTGGCAAGATATCGAGTTATACCAACTTCCAACTTCAGCACTCTGATGGTTGGCAGAATACTTCTGAGGAAGCTCTCTCGCAGACGGAATACCACATTACAGACTCGCGCAACCAGACTGTGAATCGCTATACCAACTGGCAGGTGGCTGAACGACTTACTTATCAGTTGACGAAGCAGATAGAACTCTATGCTGATGGCAGCATCTACTGGAAGCGTATCTATCGACCTTGTGGCCACCATCCTGGCGTCGATGTGAAGACGTGGGATCTTCAGTATAACAATGCCTCGGCCTCCTTTGGTGGAAAGTGGAAGTTGAACGCCTCTGACTATATAACCCTCGATGCAGACTGGAAGAAGCATGCTTACTATTATGCTTATACAGACACCACGCTGACAGATGGTTATGTGAATGGACGCTTCACCAATTATTTCCCCTATTTCCCAGGGCAAAAGGAGTTGCAGAGCGATCAGCGCTTGGCGAATGTTCAGTTGAAAGGTGTGTTTGAACTCCCTTATGCTCAACGACTGAGTGCAGGATTGGAGTACCGCTATGATTGGCTGAAGGCACCGATGCGCGTGGCTGGTGGTAAGGCTACAGACAATACGGAAGCCGTCTATGTGCAAGACGAATTGGAATTGTTGGATCCGCTTTACATCACAGCAGGTCTTCGACTTACCCGCAACGAAGGTTTTGGCATGCGTCTGACGCCCAAGATATCTGCCATGCTAAAATTAGGCGAACTCCGTCTGCGCGCTACTTGGAGTCAGGGTTATAAGACACCTACGCCCAAGGAACTGCACTACCAGTATATCAAGAATATGAACGGTGTCTATCTCTATCTTGGCAACGAAGATTTGAAGGCACAAACCTCCAATTATTTCGGAGCAAGTGCAGAGTACACCATTGGTCACCTGACGTTGACCCTTGCGCCTTATTACAATAAGGTGAACGATATGATTACCCTCGTCACCATTCCTATTAAGGAGGCTCCTGGCGACTTGATTGCCAAATACGATCCCATCCGAGTGCGTCAATACCAGAATATGGAGGATGCCAGAACCTATGGTGTTGATTTTACGGCCCGTTATCAGGGAAAGAACTATACGTTTGGAGGCTCTTACAGTTATCTCGATACCAAGGCCAATCAGTATGACTCCGAGAACGATGTGATGCACGAGGTTACCATCGACGGTATGGCCCACCATAAAGCCAATATCTATGCTACGTGGAATCATACCTTTTCCAAGAGTTATCAGTTGGGAGTCGGAGTCTATGGGCGAATGTCCAGCAAACGCTATTATCAGATCGATGGCGATGGCAAGGGCTATCAACTCTGGCGATTGTCCACGAGTCATCAATTCGGGAAGAACATCCGCCTCGAGGCAGGCATGGACAATGTCTTCGATTATGTGGATCGTACGCCTCATGGTCTGCACTTGGGCACCACCACTCCAGGCCGTACTGTGTATGCTGCGCTCACCGTGCGCTTAAATCAGGGCAAGAAATTGACAAACAAATATAAATCAACTTTTAATTCAAACAGTAATGAAACAGATTAAATTTATGATGCTGGCCATGATGGCATTCGTAGCCAGTGCAACGTTTACTGCATGTAGCAGTGACGACGACAACAACAGTCCACAGTCTAATTATGAGAAGTATCAGCAGGCTGTTAATCAGACCGTGAAAGCGCAAAAGAAGAACAACAAGGTGATTCTGCTTGTGGCCTTCGGTTCTACATGGGAGCAGGCTTATGACACCTTCGACAAGGTGGTTGAGGATTACAGGGCTCAGTTCTCTGGTTGGGATGTCTATCTCTCTTTCTCTTCAGCCATCTGTATCAACAATGCCCGTGCTGGTGAGAATGTAGATCCGAAGGACTATTACGATCCTGAGCACTGGCTCACTGCTATCGGTCTGGCTGGCTATCAGCAGGTGGTGGTTCAGTCCTTGCAGGTCATCCCTGGTGAGGAGTATCGTCGTGTGCGCGACAGCTACGTGAAAGACTTTATGAACAACCGTAATGGTGACTTCACCGATGCTTATATGAAGAGTCTCGACCTGAACGTGGTGGTTGGTACTCCGTTGATGGCAGAGGAGAGCGACGCCAAGACGCTGGCTCAGACACTGAACAACGAGGCTGATGTCAAGGCTGCCCTGGCCAATGGTATTGTGGCTTTCATGGGTCATGGTAATCCCGAGGGTTACGACTACTATGGTGGAAACGTGCGTTATCTGCAGCTCGAGGAGTATCTGCGTGAGATCAGTGAGAACTACTATGTAGGAACCGTTGATATGGATGACACCTATGCTGAGAATGTGATTGAGCACATTGAGGGCGGTGAGTTCGATTATCAGATTGGCGACGTTACCAAGAGCATCACCTATGCAGCTAATGGCAACAGTAAGGCACAGCTTTTTGTATTGATGTCGATTGCCGGTGACCATGCTCATAACGACATGGCTGATCCTGATGACGATGAGAGCTGGTATTCTCTCTTCAATGAAGCTGGTATCCAAACAGCAGCTTACGAGAATAATTTCACCGAGGCTTGTTGGAAGAATTATAAGAGTGGTGAGGAGTATATCCCTGGACTCGCTGAGCGCAGTGCTATTCGCAAATTATGGATGAACCACACCCGTGAGGCTATTGCCAAGTTGGGTACTGATGAGGCTCTCTCTACACCAACAACAGCTCCTGAAGAGTAAGTATTTCTTTTGTTAATCTTTATTACGTGTATTATTATATAGGTTTGTGGAAGAGGGTGCTGTCGGGAGACAGCATCTTCCTCCTTTTGTTTATTTTAAGCAGTATTCATGTTCAGGCACAGATTCACACGAAGACTCGGAAAGACTCATCGGTGGTTGATCGTACCTATAATCTCAATCCTGTAGTCGTGACAGGCTCTGGTCATCACCAGCGTCTGAAGAGTACAGCCACACCTGTTCATGTGCTCTCCAGTCAGGAGATCCGCGAACAGGGCATCAGCACTTTTGACGGTGCGCTTACCCATATGATGCCGCAGGTGTCGATGGCTCCCAATAGCATGGGTTCACAACTGCGTCTCAATGGCTTAGGCAATAAATACATTCTGATCCTGATTAACGGACAGAAGCTCAATGGCGACATCTCGAATAACGTCGATCTGAACCGTATCAACATGAGTCGTGTGAAACGAATTGAGGTACTCGATGGGGCTGCTTCGTCGCTCTATGGCTCTGATGCGATAGCAGGTGTCATCAATATCATTACAGACCAGCCCACGCAGCAATTGATCAGTATTACCAATGATACGAGAGTATCCGGACATGGGGTACTGACTGAGAGTGTCAATCTCGATATCTTTACCAAAGGTTTCGGTTCTTATACATCGTTTACTCACGACCAAGCTGATAGTTATCGTACGAATGACCTCGAATATGTGAAAGGCTCTGATACGGAGACACAGCCTTCGATAGCTCCACTTTTCACAGGCTATCGTTCAAACATTTTTGGACAGAAATTCACCTATGCCCCTAATCAACATCTGGCACTGAATGCTGGTCTCGACTATTCCTATAAGATTACCGACCGTCCTGAGACGCGTGAAGATATCACGGGTGGTCTCGACTATGAGATGCGCTACAAAGGATTCCGTTGGAACGTTGGGGGTATCTATAAGTTCTCTGGCAAGAACTCTCTTCAGGCCAACTTCACCGTCGATCGTTTTCGCTATGGTAAGGAATACGATGTCGACACGAAGGATTATGCCGTAGGCGACTATGTGCAGTCGAAGAAACAACGTATGATGGACGGAGAGTTAAAGGCCATTCTGGGACTGACATCGAATAGTACCACTATCATCGGAGCTGATTGGCGCAAGGATTATCTTGATGCTACCTCTGGTGATATTAACGAGCATGTTTATCATCTGGCCGCCTATGCCCAGCATGAGATGAGGCTCATAAAATATCTCACAGCTACACTGGGCTTGCGCCTCACGCATCATGAGACATTTAAAAACCACCTCACACCCAAAGTTACTCTGATGTACGCCCCAGGCAATTTCCGTTTCCGAGCCACATACTCAGCAGGTTTCCGTGCCCCAGGTCTTGACGAACTCTATTATCACTATTTCTCGGTGAATCGTGGTAAGCCCCAAATTAGTTTTGGTAATCAGGATCTGAAGCCCGAGAAGAGCCATTACTTCTCGTTGAATGCAGAGTATCGCACACAAGTGATTGCTGTAAGTGTGACGGGTTATCTGAACCGCATCAACGATATGGTAGTTAAACAGAATGTACCCGTTGACGACGCCAGTCTGTCGATGCTTATGAGGGAGTTTCCTGAGATGACGCAGGATCAGGCAGATAAACTGGTCAGCTATGCCCTCTATCAGAACAGTGATAAGGGTGACGTGAAGGGTCTGCAGGTCAATGTATCTGCCAACCTTTTCCAGGGCTTCAACCTCTCTGCGAATTATGCCTACACCTATGCCCGTACGAACACTGATGACGAGTGGACAGTCTTGGAGCGCAGCATCCGCCATGCTGCCACCATCACAGCCAACTACCATCACGTATGGGGCAAGTATGCTTTGAACGTCAACCTCAATGGTCGTCTTCAGTCAAAGACCTACTATACAGGTAGCTATGAAGATGCCCCTGGCTTTGGTGTTTGGAACTTGAATACCACTCACACTATAAATATCTCAAAATGGCTTTTGTTCAAACCGAGCATAGGCGTTGACAACATCTTTAATAAAGTAGATAGAAGAATAGACTCAGCTAATCGGAAATACGCCTTGTATTCCCCTGGTCGTATGCTTGTTATAGGAGGAGTTTTAAAATTCTGGCAATAGATTTTTATACGATTTTAGACCATTATCAGATCACTCATAATCATGTCGCTGACAAAGAGACCTTTGCGCGTGAGGCGAAGTGCATCGTCAGAGAGAACTAACAGCCCGGCGTCGATAAAGCGCTGGGCGTTCTTTAAGCAATGGGTACGTTGGGTATCTGTGATTGAGGAAAGGGATAGGCCTTCCCGAGTGCGGAGGGCAACGGTAACCATGTCGTTATAACGGGTGTCAGCGTCGATGAGTTCTTCTTCGTAGGGGCGCTGGTTTTTCTGGATGGCTTCGATGTATTGGCGGATGTCGCTGATGTTCCAAGAACGGGTACGCACGTCGTAAGAGTGGGCTGCAGCGCCAAGGCCAACGTATGGGGTGCCCGTCCAGTAGCTGGAGTTGTGGAGGGAGCGGAAGCCTGGGCGCGCGAAGTTGGAAATTTCGTAATGTTCATAACCTGCAGCTTCAAGGCGATCGATGAGTGTGTAGTACATCTGGCACTCGAGTTCTTCGTCAAGTTCCGGCAATTGCATGCGGTAGAGTGGGGTGTCTTCTTCAATCATGAGACAATAGGCCGATATATGCTCTACATTGAGGGCGAGTGCTCGCGAGATATCAGCATGCCAGTCTTCGAGCGTTTCATTAGGGAATCCGTACATCAGGTCGATGCTGATATTCTGAATGCCTGTCTGGCGCAACAGAGTGACGGCCTGGCTGACCTGTTGGGACGTGTGGCGACGATGGAGCCAGTGCAGACGTTGGTTATCGAACGTCTGAGCACCCATGCTGACGCGATTGACGGGGAGGGCCTTGAGGGCAGCGACGAAATCGGGAGTGACGTCGTCGGGGTTGACCTCGATAGTGACTTCGGCATCGGGCTCCACCTTATTATATATATAGATGGCGTCGAAGAGATGATGAAGTTGCGGAATGGTTAATTGTGAAGGTGTTCCTCCTCCGAGATAGATGGTGGAAATGGGGGAAGTGCACCTCATTTGCAACTCCTTGATCAGTGCTTCAATGTAGCTCTGGCGAAGGTCAAGTGCGGTAGAGGAATAGAAGCCGCAATAGATGCATCGCGACTTGCAAAAGGGAATATGAACGTATAATCCTGCCATTTCGGCTGTAAAATTACTAAGAAAGTTTAATATTTAAAAGGTTTTTTTGGTGATTTGTGGGGAAATGTCTAATTTAGTGCCCGCAAAACGAAATATTCACCTAAAAACTTAAAGATATGAAGGTATATCAAACTAACGAAATCAAAAACATTGCACTGATTGGCAGTGCGGGTAGCGGCAAGACTACTCTTGCCGAAGCAATGGTCTATGAGGCAGGCATCATCAAGCGCCGTGGCACCGTAGAGGGTAAGAACACTATGAGCGACTACTTCCCCGTTGAGCAGGAGTATGGCTATTCGGTTTTCTCGACTGTATTCCATGTAGAGTGGAACAACAAGAAACTCAACATCATCGACTGTCCGGGTTCTGACGACTTCGTGGGTGGTTCTATTACCGCAATGAACGTTACCGACCAGGCTGTGATCCTCGTGAATGGCCAGTATGGTCCTGAGGTAGGTACGATGAACGCCTTCCGTAACACTGAGAAGCTGAAAAAACCTGTGATCTTCCTGGTAAATCAGTTGGATCGTGATAACTGTGACTTCGATCAGATTCTGAACCAGTTGAAGGATGTGTATGGTCCTAACTGCGTACCCGTACAGTATCCTATCGCTACTGGTGCTGGCTTTAACAGCGTGATCGACGTCCTGCTGATGAAGAAGTACTCTTGGAAGCCCGAGGGTGGTGCTCCCATCATCGAGGAAATTCCCGCTGATCAGCTCGACAAGGCTAAGGAGATGAAGGCTGCCCTCGTGGAGGCTGCCGCTGCTGGTGACGACACGCTGATGGAGAAGTTCTTCGAGACAGAAGACCTGAGTGAGGACGAGATGCGCGAGGGTATCCGCAAGGGACTCGTAACACGTTCGATCTTCCCCGTATTCTGCGTTTGCGCAGGTCGTGACATGGGTGTTCGCAGGTTGATGGAGTTCCTCGGCAACGTGGTGCCCTTCGTGAGCGAGATGCCTGTGATTAAGAATGCTGCCGGTAAGGACGTGCCTGCCGACGCCAGTGCTCCCACATCGCTTTATTTCTTCAAAACGGGTGTTGAGCCCCATATTGGTGAGGTAAGTTACTTCAAGGTGATGAGCGGTTCCGTAAAGAGCGGTGATGACTTGACGAATGCTGATCGTGGTTCTAAGGAGCGCATGGGTACATTGTTCGCATGTGCTGGTGCCAACCGTATTCAGGTAGATGAACTGAAGGCTGGTGATATTGGCTGTACCGTGAAGCTGAAAGACGTGAAGACAGGTAACACACTGAATGGTAAGGACGTTGAGAATAAGTTCGACTTCATCAAGTATCCTAATTCTAAGTTCTCTCGCGCTATCAAGGCTGTCAACGAGGCTGAGACTGAGAAGATGATGAGTGCTTTGGCCAAGATGCGCCAGGAGGATCCCACATGGGTGGTTGAGCAGTCGAAGGAGTTGCGCCAGATCATCGTTCACGGACAGGGTGAGTTCCATCTGCGCACGCTGAAGTGGCGTATGGAGAACAACGAGAAGATCCAGATTGAGTATATTGAGCCGAAGATTCCATATCGTGAGACTATCACGAAGATGGCTCGTGCCGACTATCGTCATAAGAAGCAGTCGGGTGGTGCCGGACAGTTCGGTGAGGTTCACCTGATTGTGGAGCCGTATCAGGAAGGTATGGAGGATCCCGTAAGCTTCAAGATCAATGGCCAGGAGTTCAAGATGAACATCAAGGGCAAGGAAGAGATCGATCTGGAGTGGGGTGGTAAACTCGTATTCATCAACTCAGTGGTGGGTGGTGCTATTGATATGCGCTTTATGCCCGCTATCCTGAAGGGTGTGATGGAGCGCATGGAGCAAGGCCCGCTGACAGGTTCATATGCTCGCGACGTGCGTGTGATCGTGTATGACGGTAAGATGCACCCAGTTGACTCTAACGAGCTCTCATTCATGCTTGCAGCTCGTAACGCCTTCTCTGCAGCTTTCAAGGAGGCAGGTCCGAAGGTACTGGAGCCCATCTACGATCTCGAGGTATTGGTACCCGCCGACTATATGGGTGACGTGATGAGTGACTTGCAGGGTCGTCGCGCCATCATCATGGGTATGGACTCTGAGGCTGGCTATCAGAAACTGAGCGCCAAGATTCCTCTGAAGGAGTTGGCCAGCTACTCGATTGCTCTGAGTTCTATCACTGGTGGTCGTGCTTCGTTCACAACGAGTTTCTCAAGCTACGAGCTCGTTCCGAACGATATCCAGCAGGCTCTGATCAAGCAGCACGAGGAAGAGATGAAGGAAGAGGATTAATTCCTTTCCACTCGATACATAGGGAATCCCCGCAGAGAAAATCTGTGGGGATTCTTGTTGTTTGTCTATTTGCAACCAAAATTCATAAAACCGTTAATGATAGTGAAATTTAAATTAATAATTAACATAATCAGCTTTTGATTTTAAGAATTAGCGTAACTTTGCAGTAGAATTGAGAATAAAGGAATGAAGAAAAGTACAATCTGGGTGATAGCTACCGTCATGGGACTGATGTTTGTGGGACTGCTCTATTTGCAGATCTCATACATCGAGGAAATGGCGAAGATGAAGAAAGAGCAGTTCGACGAGAGCGTGAACCGTAGCCTGTATCAGGCTTCGCGCAACTTGGAGATGAACGAAACGCTGCGCTATCTGGAGAAGGATGTGAAGCAGACGGAACGCAAAGCCATACAGAAAGACTCAGTGATGGTGGATGGTCTGGACGGAACGGTGAAAGAGAGTCACCAGTTTGCTGTGGCTGCCGACGATGGTACCGTGTATTCAAGCTTTGAGTTGAAGACCTTTGCCATCAAGCCTGCCAATGTGCCCAAGGCGATGATTCTGCGTACGGACAAGAATTCGATTTCAGAGGCCTCAAAATCTTTGCAGGAGATTGTGCGTAATCGCTATGTCTATCAGAAGGCGCTACTCGACGAGGTAGTGTATAACATTCTCTATACGGCTAGTGACAAGCCCTTGAAGGAGCGCATCAACTTTAAGTTGCTGGATCGCGACATACGTCTGGAGTTGATGAATAACGGCATTAACATTCCCTACCACTTCCGTGTGGAAACAGCCGACGGGCGCGAGGTGTATCGTTGTCCTGATTACAGTGAGGAGGGTGAGGAATATACCTATAAACAAACTCTGTTCCGAAATGATCCGTCACCAAAGATGGGTGTGGTGAAGATTCACTTCCCTGATATGAGTTCGTACATCTTCTCGAGCGTTACGTTCATGATTCCTGCCATGATCTTTACGGTGGTGCTACTGATTACCTTTATCTTTACTATCGTGGTGATTTTCCGCCAGAAGCGTTACAATGAGATCAAGAACGACTTCATCAACAATATGACGCATGAGTTGAAGACCCCGATATCGAGTATCTCGCTGGCTGCACAGATGCTGAACGACGATTCGGTGGATAAGTCGCCAAATATGATGAAGCACCTGGGCGGTGTGATCAACGATGAATCGAAGCGCCTACGCTTCCTCGTGGAGAAGGTGTTACAGATGTCGATGTTTGACCGTCAGACAGCTACCTTCAAGAAAAAGGAACTTGATTTGAACGAGCTGCTGGAGAATATCGCTCAGTCGTTCACGTTACGTGTGGAGCATACAGGTGGCAAAATCTATACTGAGATAGAGGCTGTGGATTCGGCCATCTTCGTCGATGAGGTGCACTTCCAGAACGCCATTACCAACCTGATGGATAACGCCGTGAAGTATCGGAAGCCCGACGAGCCACTCGACCTGTATATCCGTACCTGGAACGACAAGGGCCGTCTGTGTTTCTCGATTAAAGATACGGGCTTGGGCATTAAAAAAGAGAATGTGAAGAAGATCTTCGACAAGTTCTATCGTGTGCATACAGGTAATGTGCATGATGTGAAGGGATTCGGACTTGGACTGGCCTACGTGAAGAAAATTATTTCGCTGCATGAGGGTGTTATCAAGTGCGAGAGTGAGTTGGGAAAGGGTACCACCTTTACCATCACGCTGCCCATACTGAATGAAGAAAAATCATAGTATTAACAAATTAAATAAAGAACAATTATGGAAGACAAAGTGAAAATCTTGCTTTGCGAGGACGATGAGAACCTCGGAATGCTGCTTCGTGAGTATTTGCAGGCTAAAGGCTATGTGGCAGAACTCTGTACTGATGGTGATGCTGGATTCAAGGCATTCCTAAAGACTAAGTTTGACATCTGTGTGCTCGACGTGATGATGCCTAAGAAAGACGGTTTCACACTGGCTCAGGAGATTCGCTCTGCCAATGCCGATGTGCCCGTCATCTTCTTGACAGCCAAGACGCTGAAGGAGGATATCCTGGAAGGTTTCAAACTGGGTGCCGATGATTATATCACCAAGCCCTTCTCAATGGAGGAACTGGTATTCCGTGTAGAGGCTATCCTGCGTCGTACTAAGGGTAAGAAGAGCAAGGAGTCAACGGTTTATCGCATCGGTAAGTTTACTTTCGACACTCAGAAACAGTTGCTTAGCATCGGTGATAAGCAGACCAAGCTCACCACGAAAGAGAACGAATTGCTGGCTCTGCTGTGCAGTCACTCTAACGAGATTCTGCAGCGCGATTTCGCTCTGAAGACCATCTGGATTGACGACAACTACTTCAATGCCCGTTCGATGGATGTTTATATCACCAAACTGCGTAAGCACTTGAAGGATGATGAGCAGATTGAGATTATCAACATTCATGGTAAGGGTTACAAACTGATTACCCCTGAGGAGGAATAGTTTGACAGTTGAGAGTGATGAATACTCTTAGACCATACGGAGGAGTGGCGCTGATTGTAATTGGCGCCCTCCTTTTAGGTATCGGATTTATGGCCGGCTGGACATCTAATAATTTCGTACTGCTCGGCGGACTCCTGATGATTATCTTAGGAGTCGTTCTGCACGTAAAACAGCAGAAAAAAGGCGAAAAGTATTAAATGATGTTAAAGTTAAGGTTAACTCTTGTCCCTTATAACTCTACTCTCAACATTAATTAGTACCTTTGCACCCGCTTTTCGAAGCACATTATTAATTTTTTATTTATTTATTAAAGTATGAATCAATACGAAACCGTTTTCATTTTAACTCCCGTTTTATCTGATGAACAGATGAAGGAAACGGCCGCAAAGTTCAAGAAGGTCCTGACCGATAAAGGTGCAGAGATCATCAGTGAAGAGGCCTGGGGATTGAAGAAGATGGCTTATGCTATTCAGAAGAAATCTACAGGTTTCTACTGCCTCGTAGAGTTCAAGGCTGAGCCAGAAGTGATT